>JGI24890J29729_1001204_pt1 | contig 12322 bp, 19 predicted proteins | sample FreactcultureFD7_FD_29729 | JGI IMG/M metagenome (IMG submission 29729)
ATTTGACTATAGACCTTATGGTACTGAGTTGGCTTTGTGTAAACGATATTTACCATCTTCATTTAGTGGAAGCAGTCAATATTATGTTGGACAATGTAGCTCCGCAACTAATGCCTTTATTCCTATTATTTTTGATGTTCAAGCTAGAACAGTACCAACTGGAATTACACTATCTGCCGCAGTTTCTAGTTATCAAATCTTAGCAGCTAATTCAACAGGGATAGTTCCAACATCAATTACATTTGGTTCAAGCGGTGTAGCTTCTGCACTTCTTACTGTAGGTACTGCATCAGGACTTGTTGCAGGAAATGCGTCATTATTTAATTTCAATGGAAATAGTATTTTGTTTACAGGATGTGAACTATGAGAAATTACAAACTTTATAAAACTATTGACAGCAAAGATGCGGCTTATACAGTTAATGAAGATGGTTCAATGACTAGCTTCATCTTCGATGAAAACAATCCAGACTACCAAGCATATCTAGCATGGCTTGCAGAAGGCAACACACCAGAACCAGCAGATGAGGTAGTGTAATTGTTCGGTATATCCGCATTTGCTCAAGTACCTTTAATTACACCACCATTGCCGTGGGCAAAATAAGGGTAATAAGCATGTGGGATGAAGAAACTAAATCATGGGTAATTATTTGACCCACAAGTTTAGAGTGATATACTGACCATTCCGTAACCCATTAACCAAAGAAGGAAGATTATATGCAAACAATTAACGTAGAATTTTTACCAGCCGAATTAGCCGATGTTGTGAATGTTTTAGGTTCATTACAGACTGCGGTTGGCGCATACCCTTTGTATGCAAAACTTAAATTTATATTAGACAACGCTGCCGCCCAACAACAAGTGGAAGCTCAACCTGAAGGTGACGAAAATGCACACACAGCATAAAAGTTTTGGTGGGGATGACCTAAAGCCCCAGCTAAACCTAAAGCCCCAGCTAAACCTAAAAAGGCTAAAGCGAGTGCTTAAAGATGTAGACGAACCAATTATTGCTCGTGCATTTAGCTTTTTTTGGTTCAAAAGAATTTATTTAGGTGTAAGATTCAAAAGATTGTCGCCAAAGCAACAAGTAGCGGCAGTCTTGCACGAGATGGGTCACTGTGAGTTACATCATTCTGAGATTAGGATAGTTTCATTATTCTTAATTGCGTGGTGGAACCCGTGGTGGTTTTTACGGATTTGTCGGAACCAAGAGCTAGCCGCTGACAAGTACGTTGTAACACATGGCTATGCTCACTACCTGCTGGACTTGCTATCGGGGTACGATTTGGGTGGTTGGATACACCCATCTAACCGAGAGCGTAGGTCAGCAATTTTAAGCTATACGAGTACCCTCGCGTGATTCCCGTAAAGAGTCATTTCGCTGGGTTGGCGTAACCGACCAAAGGAGTAGTAATTATGTTTAATTTGTGGAAATTTTTACTGTTGTTAGTTTCCCCTCATGTGGGTGACGATGATGTCCCTGCTGATAATGATTTACCTGCTGATGATGACGTACCTGCTGACGATGATTTGCCAGCCGATGACGACTTACCAGCGGATGATGACCTACCAGCGGATGATGATGATGTCCCTGCACCAAAGGAAACACGTGCACAGCGTGAGATTAGAACCCTACGTGAACGTGCACAAGTAGCCGAAGATGCTAGACGTAAGTTAGAAGCCGATTTGAATGATGCTCGTCGTCAACCAAGTCAGCCACAACAACCGACGCAAGACCAGTTATTGTGGGAGCAAGAGGAAAAAGTTTTACGTGACCCTAATGCTGACGATTGGCAAAAATATGCCGTCAATTCAGCACGAGATGCACGTCAAGCTCGTCAAGCTTCACAAAACGCAATAATTCGTGCTGAGGATTTAGCAGACAAGACTGCGTTTGACCGTATTCGTTCTGAAAAGCCTAAGCTTTATGAGGCTTATAAAGACCGAGTAGAAGCTATGTTGACCGAAATTAGAGGTCGTGGACAAAACGCTCCTCGTGAGAAATTGTTAGCGGTTCTAGTCGGTGAAGATATGTTAGCGGGCAAATTAAAAACAACTGGTACAAAAGCCGCAAGTGGCTCTAAACGTCCAGCGACGCCAGGTGCTCGGTCAGATGTAAATGCTAGAGGTAGTAGCAGTATGTCTGAGGCTGAAAAGCGAGCAAAACGTTTAGAGAATATTCGCATCTAATGCAAATCTTTTCTAAGGAAATTAAAATGAAACACTTACTAAAAAACTTGTGGTTGTCTCTTGTGAGCTTAGTCTCACCAGGCGTGACTAACTATTCACCTGGTCCTTCAGGTCAAACTATCGCTAACGATATTGAGTTACACATTGCTGATGAAGTATTGCGTATTGCTCAACGTCAATTAGTGGCTTATCAATTCGGTCAACCGCTTAAAATCGACAAGAATACTGGTGTAACTTACACTGCTACTCGTTATGAGCGTTTACCACTTCCATTCGCACCATTGAGCGAAGGCGTTGCGGCAGCAGGTGAGTCAATCACAATTGCTCAAGTTAGCGCGACTGCTCAACAATGGGGTGACTTGGTTCGTGTGACTGACGTTGCTGATATGACTATCAAACATCCATTGTTCAAACAAGCGATTCGTTTGATTGCTATCCAACAACCTGAAACGATTGAACGTAACGTATTGAACATCTTGTTGACTGGTACTCAAGTTAACTACGCTAATAGTCGTGCTAACCGCGCAGCTATCACAGCTAGTGACGTGATGACACCAGTTGAGATTTCAAAAATCGTTGGTTCATTGGAAACATTTGGCGCACCAACATTTAATGGCGATGAACGTATCGACATGATGATTGACGCTGATGCACGTACTAAAGCTTCATCTAAACCAGGTATCATGCCTCACTATGTTGCATTGATTCACCCATTGGTTGCGCAAGACTTGCGTCAAAACTCTACTATTGCTACGGCATGGTCATACAGCGATATTAACCGCTTGTATAACAATGACCTTGGTGAGTGGGGCGGTGCACGTTTCTGTAAAACNAATATGATGCCTTACTGGACTGGNGTTGCTGCTGTAACAGGTACTCCTGCTACAACTGGTGGTGCATTGGCTGCTGGTAACTACTACATTCAAGTGACAGGTGCTCCTACTGCAACTTCAGTTGAACAACGTATTTACCAAGCTTCAGGTTCATTGAACATTGCGTCAGGTACAACTGGCTCAATCAGCGTGACATTACCAACATTAGCAGGCTACGTATTCAATGTTTACATTGGTACTACAGCAGCAGTTGCTAACTTGGGTCTATCAGCTTCAGGTCCATCAACTGGCCCATTAGCTGGTCAAGCTGTTCAATTGGCTTCAGGTTCTACAGCGGTAATCACAGGTGTGGGCACAGCTCAAACACCACCTGCTGCACCAGCAACAGGCGTGACAGTATTCCCAACATTATTCTTCGGTATGGACGCTTATGGCCAAGTATTGCTTGATGATGTGGAATACAATTACTTGCAAGGTGCTGATAAGTCAGACCCAATGAACCAAACACGTGTTGTGTCATGGAAGATGATGTACGGTACAATCATCCTAAACAATGCGTACATGGCTCGTACTGANNCCAGTTCAGCATTTAGCGTAGGCTATAGTGCTGGTACTGCGACAGAGTAATGTCGTAAACTANGAGGGGCTTCGGCCCCTCNTATTCACTAAGGAGCAAGATTATGTCAGACGTAAATAAAGAAATTTCAGTAAAAGACTTACAATCCCAAATTGCTGACCTTCAAGCACAATTGCTATCTGAAAAAGAAGCGCGAAGTGCTGCTGAAGATAATGCTAAGGCAACTGCCGATGCAGGTATCTTTGTAAGCCGAAGCGATGAGCAACCTACAGGTAAAACCATTAAGATTCAAAAATGTAGTAACCCGTGGGAAACTGATGAGCGTAAGCAGAAATTGATTTCAGTAGATGTACCTACGTATTATTATCAGATACAATTGCCAACAGGCGCAGGTATTTCACTCACAACAAATGGTCAAGATTTTATGCACGGTGAAACATACACTGTGGACTTGTACACTTTGATTGACTTAAAGAGTCGCGTAGCCCGTTGCTGGGACCATGAGAAGTCAATTCATGGTGACAACGAGAACGCATATCGTCGTCCAACTAACCGCCATTTTATGGGCAAGTAGCATAACCAAAGGAGTATGACCAAATGACTGAGAAACAAGAAGGCACATTACAAGGCGCATTGGTAACTGGTAACTTTAGCATCCAAGCAACCATGCCAAATGGCAAAACCATTAACGTAAGTGGTTATTTGTACGAAGGTGAAAGTGTTGAGTCTGTGAATAACCGTGTAAATTTATTTCACGACATTGTAGACCATCAACGCACTCGTTCTGAAATTCCTGAATTGGAAGCTCGACGTGACCAAGGTATTCAAGCTTTATCACAGATGAAAGATGTTTTAGCTAGTCTTGAAGCTAAACAGAAAAATGGTGGTAAACTTACCTCACAAGAGAAGCTCACGATTCAAAACATGGGTACTAACATTACTCGTGTATCTGAAGATATTGAGAAAGGTGAGAAGGCCATTTCTGATGCTAAGAAAAAGGTCGGCTTAAGTTAACTATGAGTTACACCGCAGCACAAATCGTTGCCGATGCTCTAGCTATTGCTAAGTGTCCAGGATTCACCGCACAAGGGGGCAGGGCGTTGAATTTTGTGCTCGACGACCTTGTGCTGCACCGTAACCTTAAAGTTAACCTAGTCACTCAAAACTTTGTAGTCCCGCTTTACAGTAATGGCCCATTCCCGTTGGAAGCCAATTACTTACGCACTTATGACATGTTTTATGAAATTCAAGGTGAGCCTTATTTCTTAAACCCAGCGTCACTCAAACAATACGATTCTGAGACACAGCAAGTCAGCTTGGCTAATTATCCATACGAGTGGGCTAGTGACCTATCGCAAGTAGCTAGTGGCGGTCTTGGCCAGCTTTATATTTATCCACAATCAGCGCAAAACATTACGATTACGCATCGTTACTATTTGCGCCAAAACCCAATTACAACACCTGAAACTAGCGCGATTATTCCGTGGTTCTCAGACCAAGACTACCTAATTGAAGCCACAGCGATGCGTATGATGCGTATCACTGACGACTCTCGCTACAATGCGTGGGTACAAATGTGCGACAAGATGCTTGAGTCTCACTTATTAACTGAAGGTGACGAGCAACAGGTTGTGAAAGAAGTCCAATTAGACCCTCGTCGATTCCGTATCGGTGGGTCTAACCGTCCAACTAAACTTGACCCGTGGTAAATCATGGCCATAGCAGATTCCCATCCCGTCCGATTTACTCCGAGAGGGTTAGCCGACGCGTATGACTCCACGGACGTGTTTCCTGGTGCATGTCGTAAGTTAGCCAATCTAGTATTTGACCAATCTAACCCTGAGATTGTAGTTGCACGGCCAGGTGTAGGGTCAGCAATTTCATCATTTGCAGGGTTTACCACACCAGGCTTTGTTTCAGTCCAACTCACCATAGGTCAATACATTTTTGGTATGGTAGCCACGGGGCTTACTGCTGGTAAAGACCAACCATTCTGTTACAACATTCAAAGTGGTTCGTTTATTACAATTAGTGGCGTGACTGCGGGTAATTCTGAAGGTAGACCCACATCTCCTTCACAAACTGGCGCATGGACACCACCGACCATTGCAAGTATTGGTTCAAAACTTATCATTACGCACCCTGGATACAGCGGTACAGGTACTAACTTCTTTGGTGTGATTGACATTAGTAACCCATTGGCACCAGCGTATAGCACAATGAACACTACTGGTCATGGGTTACCAAGTGTACCAACCGCAGTAGCTAACTTGAATAATCGTGCGTACTTTGCTTGCGGTAACGTAGCGTATTACAGCGATTCATTAAATCCTACTGTAATGACTAATGCAGGCCAAGCGTTGACATTAGGTGACACTAGCCCAATTACGGCACTTTCAGGTTTGCCAGTGCAAACAACTTCAGCAGGTGTTATTGCTGCGTTAATTGCGTTCAAATCTACACAAATTTGGCAAATTACAGGTGACTCGGCAATTACAGGTTCGTTGTCATTAAACTACTTGTCATTGAACATTGGTTCAGCTTGCCCACGGTCAGTAGTTCCATCACCACTAGGCACATTCTTTGCTGGTCCTGACTCAGCGTATCTTGTTAATGCGTTTGGTGCAGTAATGCCAGTCACCTATCAAGATGGTTATGGGTCAACACCTGATATTAGACAGCCGTTTGGTAATATTACTGAACCTACGCGAGTTGCGGCCGCATTTGCAGGTAACATTTATCGCATTTGCATCCCTACAATTGTCGATGGTGTGGCTGGCACGTATGATTATTGGTTTGATACCCGTAAGAAGCGGTGGAATGGCCCACATTCTTTTGTATACGACTGTGCATCGTCAGCAGGCAACTATTTTATTGTGTCGGGCTATGGTAGTGGGGCTAATCTATTTAGTAGTATGGTTTACCCAATGGCATCCACAACTTATAAAGACAACGGTGCATCGTATAACGTTGAGCTTAAATCAGCGCAATTCCCTAAAACCCAAGACATGATGATGAAGCAGGTTGTGGAGTCCACGATTGAGCTTTCATCTATTGGGGCGGCCACAACATACGCGATTACGGCTTATGACGACAAAGGTAACTATATCAATGGTACAAATGTCAACACAACGCCTACTGGTAACTTATGGGGCAATAACACTTGGGGTGACGGTTCAACTTGGCAAACGTCAACAATTTCACCAAGAACATACCAAGTAAACTGGACAATCCCTTTAGTGTTCAATAAACTAGCAATTGACGTACTTGCACCAGCAAGCACAGCTATTGCAATTGGTACGTTCTTTGCACGGTATCAAAATACTGGGTACTTATTACAGGCTTGAGGTAGATTATGATTATCAATTCATTCCCAACAGTTCTTCAGAACGGTACCGTCGAAGATGCTACCCAAGTGATGACGCTATTTAGCTGGATTCAAGCGCAAGTTAACGGTAATGCCTGTGGTTCAACAACTGGTAATGGTATCTTAAAAGGTGATGGGTCAGGTAACACATTGCAAGCTACCGCTGGTGTGGACTACGTATCGGGCTTACAGCTTCAAAATTCAACACTAACATTCCTAACCTCAGTTGCAGGTACAAACGTTATCACTGGCAATTTAACACCAGCAATTGCATCATACGTAGCTGGTCAGATGTTTAGCTTCTTATCAGCAGGTGCTAATACTGGGGCAGTGACATTAAATATTAACGGTGTCGGTGCTATAGCCGTAACTAAACTAGGTAGCACAGCATTAGCTGCTGGCGACATTCCTGCAAACACCATTATTATTGTTCAATACGATGGGTCAGAATTCCAATTAGTAGCACCTGCGGCATTAAGCTCATTAGGCTCAATGGCTTTCCAAAATGCAAATAGTGTGAATATTACGGGGGGCACAATTGCAGGTACGTTTACTGGTCCACTTACTGGCAACGTTACAGGTAATGTCAGCGGTTCGTCAGGTTCATGTACAGGTAATGCTGCTACAGCCACGTTATCAACCGATAGTACTAATGCTATTGGCTACAATCAAACATGGACTGTATTTAATAGCACAACCAGAGCTTTTGGCACTACTTATACCAATTCAACAGGCAAGCCTATTTGCGTTATAGTAAGTTCTAGCAATGGTTATGGTTTAACTGCTTATGTGAATGGAGTAGCTATAGGTAGTACCTCATCTGGAAATAGTGCAGTAGCTTTAGGAATGAGCTGGATTGTCCCTAATGGTTCTACATATTCACTTTCAAGTTCTGCTACTTGGCAGGGCTGGTCAGAATTACGCTAAGGATAAATGATGGAATATTTTAAATCACTAACGGGCGAAGTTTATGGCTACGACCCTTTAACACAGCAAGATTTAATCGACCAAGCTATCGCTAATGGTTGGCAAGATGTGACTGGCTCATGGCCACCTGCACCGCAACCACCAACTGCTGATGACAATAAAGAATACGCCAAAGCTCGTTTAGCTGAAACGGACTGGTCTGAAATTCCTAGTGTGAACGATGCTTCAGTTTCACCTCATTTAGATAATGGTGCAGCGTTTGTTACGTATCGCAATATTATTCGTTCGATTGTCGTTAACCCTGTAGCGGGTGACATTGTGTGGCCAGTACAACCTAATGCCCAATGGAGTAACTAAGATGGAACACGACCACGTTAAAAACGCTATTGATATTGGGGCGTTGGCTGGCCTAGTCGGAGTACTAACAGGACTTTTGCCGATAATCACAACATGGCTATCGTTCGTTTGGGTGTGTATTAGACTTTACGAAACTAAAACCATGCAACGTTTAATTCATGGTAAACAAGATGACACAACTAACTCCTCACTTTAGTCTTGACGAGCTGACACGCTCAGATACAGCGGTGCGCTTAGGTATCGACAACACACCATCGCCTGAGATTGTGGCTAACTTGCAAATGCTTGCTTATGGCTTAGAAAAAGTACGTTTCTTACTCGGTTTACTTAACCGTCGCATTATTATCAGCTCAGGCTACCGTTGCTCAGCGTTAAATAAAGCACTTCACGGTGCTGAGAATTCAGCGCACATGTACGGTTACGCTGCCGACTTTATTTGTCCTGACTTTGGTACACCGCTAGACATTGTTAAAAAGATTGCAGCTTCAGATATTAAGTTCGACCAAATTATTCAAGAGGGTACATGGGTGCATATCTCATTCGACCCTAAGATGCGTAGACAAGTATTAACTGCACATTTTAACAACGGTGTAGCTAGCTACACGATAGGGGGTGTGATGTGAAAAAGCTACTAGTATTACTGCTAGTTACCCTTCCAGTGTTTGCAGGAACGCTACCTAACGCATCAATCACAACGGGTGAGGTTCGTACATCAAGTAAACAAGATATTTGCTCTACCGCGACTTCTACCGTGCGTAACGTGCCTGAGTCTGAAAAGAAAGCCGTATATAAAGCGTATAATCTTACGAACTATAGAACAGCTTGTGCTCAAGGTATGGAAGTCGACCACCTAATTTCATTAGAGCTTGGTGGCAGTAACGACATTAAAAACTTGTGGCCACAATCTTATTGCGGTCAATGGTCAGCACATGACAAGGATAAGCTTGAAAATGAATTGCATCGTCAGGTGTGTGCTGGCAAGATGACGGTACCTGATGCTCAAACTTGTATTGCTTCAAACTGGATTACTTGTTATCAAAAGGTGATGAAATGAACAAATTATTAGCAGCGTTAAATATTTTTCGTAAAGGGCAAGTGGTTGCTAACCCTACCGCATGGAAAAATGGTCAAATTACAGGCTCAGTACTTGCGGGGTTTTTTGCAGCACTTATTGGTGGAGCTAAAGCTTTTGGTTATAACTTACCCGTATCCGATGACCAGCTTCTTGCAATTGGTTCTGGTATCGTTGCTATTGTCGGGTTGCTCATTAACCCAGCAGTTACTATTGCCAGCTCAGACAAAGTTGGACTGCCAGCCAGCAATACAACTAATGAGCAAACAATCTCGCCAATCACAGGACATTAAAGATTGGCTAGATGAAGTAGATGGTGTGATTATTGAAGTTAAATGTACAAATTAAGGAGTAATTAAAATGATTAACAGTTTTCTTATGTCAGCATTGGCGCACTTGGTACAAGCAATTATTGGCTCAGGTGTATTTACAGAAATTGAACGTTTGGTGCAATTAGAATTAAGCACTGATAAAACTGGCCCTGAAAAGCAAGCAGCAGTACAAGCTTCACTTAAAGCAGCTCAAGGTGACTTGGGTAATGCAGTACGTGGTACAGCAGGTTGGGCGTTAAATCTTGGTATCGAAACAGCGGTTGCTGTGGTCAACACTAAGGTAGGTATCCCAGCTACAACATAAGGGGAACGGCATGGCAGTTAAAGTCGCACGACCAGCAATTAAAACTAGCTCAGGTAAGGTGGTAGGCGCACCTAGACTTGGGCTACAACATAAAGACATTGACGCTGAAGGCCAACGAGGCTTTTTACTTAGCAATGGTAAGTTTGCTAATCGTGGTGAAGCTGCTAAAGTTGCTAAAGCAGCAGGGCAAGTAACTGGTGTACAATCGCTACATAGTCACCACTTGCCTGAATACAAGGCTAAACATAGAGGTAAGAGCAAATGAGATTTGAGGATACAGCATTTATTCCTAAGGGTGCATCAACACATGAGGTTGACCGCATCTTAAAGCAAGTTGGTAATGTGGACATTGTTCATCATTTCACTTCGGGAGTTTATGCTAAAGAGGTCAAAGTCCCAGCAGGTAGTAAATTGTGTCAACATATTCACAATTTCGACCACATGAGCGTGTTAGCTAGCGGTACAGCTAAGATTAGCGTAGATGGTGTGGATGCCGTGCTTACTGGCCCAAAATGCTTAACGATTGAAGCTAATAAGCAACACTCAGTTGAAGCCCTCACCGATGTAGTTTGGTTTTGCATCCACGCAACTGACCATACGGACGTTGATAACGTGGATATGACCTTAATAGGGGAACGCTGCAATGCTTAAAATTCGCACAATATTACTGGAGCTTATTAGCCCATCATTCTTTAGCGCAATCGCTGGTCCAGTACTTGGCTCAGTTGCAGGTAGTGTGGTTGGCGGTTTAATGGGCGGTAGCAATAGCCAATACTCAGGTGGCGGTACACCTGCCTATCAACCGACTTGGCAAGCTGGTGCTGATACCGCTTGGCAACAAGCTTACGGTCAGAACCAAAATATCGTCAATCAAGCTTACTCTGGTGCTAACCCGCTAATTCAACAATCTTTACAGCAACAACAAGCTCTTAATTATGACCCCTATTTACAAGCGTACGGTCAAGCAGGTAATTACTACGGGCAAGGTGCTAATGTGGCTGGTCAGCAAGCTGGTACTTACGGTCAGCAAGCAGCTTTAACAGGTCAGCAGCAACAAAATTTGTACAATGCTGGGAACCAAGTCTACCAAACTGCGCTTGACCCACAAAACGCGCTATTTAATCAAACGCAACAACAATTGACTGACCAAGTAAACGCTGGTCAAGCCATGCGTGGCTTAGGCAACTCAGCGGTGGGTGGTCAAGAATATAACCAAGCGATGCAAAACTTTGACATAGCTTGGCAAAATCAACAATTGGCTCGTCAAACACAAGGGATTGGTGCAATGACACAAGCTAGTCAAGCTGGTGGCGCACAAGGTCAATTGACTGGTGCTAACTTAGCCGCACAAGCTGGTGCTTACGATACGGCTGGTGGTTATGCACAACAACAAGGTCAAGTTCCATTGACAGCACAGCAATACGCAGCGCAACAACCTGGTGTGATTGGCCAACAATATGCTCAGCAAATGGCAGGCCTACAAGGTCTTAACGCTACTAACATGAACCAAGCTCAAGCGTACATGGGCATGGGGCAAGCGGCTAGCATGAACGCTTATAACCAATACGCTGGTCAGCAAGCAGTTAACGCTCTAAATACAGCGGCCACCTCACAACTTGGCTATCAAATTGGTAGCAACCCTGCGGTTGGTAACTGGCTAAACACTAATATTTTTGGTGGCGGTAATGCTAGTGGTCAATCAATGGCTAACTCAGGCAACTATAACCAAGCTGGTGTTTATACTGGAGCAGGTGCATTACCTGATACGTCAGGTCTATATTACTCAGCTAGTTAAGGAATTATCATGGCATTACTACCACCAGGTGTTGCACAAGGTATCTTAAATGCTCAACAGCAGCAGATGGCTGACGCTAAAAATAAGCAAGCAATGGAATACCAAGCTTGGAAAATAGAACAAGCTAAACAAGCGCAAGCTCGTCAAACGCAAGCTCAACAAAACTATGGCGGTGTGTTAAACGCTGCTTATGGTGGCATGGCTCCACCTCCTGTGGCTGGCAGTCAAGGACCACAACCTCCTGCACCTGGTCAAGCATCAGTCCCAATGGCACCACCTGTATCACCTAACGGTGGCATGGGTGGTATGCAAGGTTCAGCTCCACCAATGGCGCAAGGTATCATGCCAGGTGAGTCAGGTGGTATGCCAACACGTGCGCCTATGGCACCTAGCGGTGGTATGGGTGGCTTACCTCCGTACCAAACAGTGCAAAGCCTAGCGCAAGGTCAACCTCCTCAAGCTGGCGGTATGGACTTAATGCAACCACCACCAATGCCAGCCACAAATGACATTGGTACTAAGCCTTTGACTGTGGCTAGCGTGGTTCAATTGCTTAAAGCGCAAGGTGT
>JGI24890J29729_1001205_pt1 | contig 12316 bp, 15 predicted proteins | sample FreactcultureFD7_FD_29729 | JGI IMG/M metagenome (IMG submission 29729)
CAGCGGTGGCGGGTGTCGTCCCATATGCAAAGACATTTTGCTCGGAATGATTAGTGATCTGACCGCGAGCAACTTGAAGCTCAAAAGGCTCATAGCGACCACTCTGTGTAATAGACCAAGCTGTAACGGTCATCTTTAGCTCCTCTTGCCAGCCCGTGCGGCGGCGATATTGTCCACAGCGTTCGGATAAGGGCGTCCCGCCGCTCTAGCCGATGCTTTGGCTGACTGAATCTGTTTGCGGTTCAGATGCTTCTTTGTAGCATCTTTTGGAGCTTTTTGCTCCCAAAAAGGTTTGTCCGCCATGTTAACAGTCCCATTTTTTTAACGATTTGTTTACCCGACTGTTAGGATCAGCAGCTTTTGCAGAGCCAGTCAGCTTACGCTTTAACCCGGTCATTCTTGCACAAAAGCTATCCTTACGCGACCCACCTTCTGGCTGGGGACGCTTAATATCATGCCCTGCGGCACGAAGACTGGCTCGACCTTTTTCATTCAACCCGCCAGATGGCGACTTGCCTTCTTTACGAGTCCAAGCTGGTGACTTTGCCATAATCCCCTCCAAAGGAAAGATGGGGGCCGAAGCCCCCACCAAACTTAGTCAAGGCTACCCGAGACATTGCGACCCGGTGCTGGTGTGCCCTTTGCGGCAGACGACAGCGGGTTCATGTTCGAGCCAGCGCGGCCACCGGACTTGCGAGGCTTACGGCCCATGTCCGCTTTGCCCTTCATGCCCTTCACCTTGCCAACAGCCTTACCACCGCGTTTACGCTCTTCAGCCTCGTCATTGACGTTCGACTGATAGGTATAACGCATGTTCTTTTTGCTCATGTCCTGTGCCATTTCATTGACACCGCCAGAAGCGCGTTTGCTACGACCTTTCATGAAAGCCTCCTATGGCTTAATTAAGCGTTGATTGCCTGAATGTAACGAACAACCAAAGTACCAGCACCGGGAGTGGTGTCCGGTGCGCCAGACTTGACGTAAATCTGAACATCGGTTGTGCCAGTGTTGACCCAGAGGGCCGTTTTAGTGGCATCCGTACCCGGTGAAAGGGCGAGACGACCAACCGCATTAGCATTCGTAGCCGCAACGAGTTCCGTTGCAGTTGTCGAAGTACCAACGCTGATGGTGTAGGTCGTGGTCGCGCTTGACCAAGCAGTCGTAACAAACAGATCAATCGAAACGATGGTGCTGTTTGCGGGGATGACAATCGCCGTGGCCGAAGCCGTAGCAGACTGAACAATAGCCTTTGACTGAGCAAGGCTGGCATAGCCAACATTCTTAAGCGAACCAACGGTTGTACCCGTGGTGTTAATGACGGAACCCGCTTTAATCGGGCCAGTCCATGTAGATGCGCCCATAAGAGCCTCCTGCACGATAAGATCACGCCGTCTGTGCAGAGTCCGCTAGGTCGGTCTGCGTGATCAAGAACCTAGATGAAAAGGCGGGAGATTGCTCCCCCGCCCTTTTTAAGCTCTTACGATGGGAACGAGCCGTAGATCGAACGCCAGTTGTAGTAGCTGAAGCTGTAGCGTTCGTAGCCCTTAACCAGAAGGTTATCGGTCACAAAATCTACCTGCATATCTGTTTCGAACTTAACTCGTTCCATATAGGACAAGCCGTCGATGTTCGTCAGAAGGAACCAAGCCGAAGACGAGGTCAAGAAGTCCGAAACCATGTAGGACTCAGGCAAGCCGCCCGAGGTCATCATGATNGCNTTNACATCNTTGTCTGACGTACCCGGGCGCAGTTCAGTCTTCGTAAGACGAATTGCAATCGGTTCCAGAGCAGTCGGCACGATCAACTTACGGGCGCGGGCGAAGACCTTGAGGCCAGCCTGATCCTTAAAGTTCGAACGGACAGCAATCATGGCGTTCAACAGAGTGGACTCGTTGAGGTCATTGGTTGCGTAGTTCGAGATCGTCGCACCATCAATCGGATGCGAAGCCGAAACAAGTGCCACACCGTCACCACCGACAGCCGAGTTATAAGTCGTTGCGGTGTTGAGGATGTTCGCGCCGTAGATTTCCTTGGTCTGCTGGAAAGATTCGATCAGACCGAGGTTCGACGGGTGGAACTGGCTCTTGTACAGGTTGTCGTCGATGGCCTTACGAGTGATCGCATAGCCAAGGCCGATTTCTGTATGTTCCTGATTGTAGACGTAACGCTCACCAGCCGAGTTATCGAAAGCGGTCTGACCGCCTTCAGTCTTCAACTGAGCGAGGCCGAGGAAGCGCATTTCAGCAGTGCGTTCCAGAGCCATCTTCGACTCATGCTTGGTGAAGATTTTGTCGTACTGAGATGGGATCATCTCGTACTTGCCTTCAACCCCACGGAGGCCGGGGAGGAGAAGGTCTTTAATCGCTGAGAGATTAACAGCCATTGGTCCTTACTCCTTAGATGCCGACAAAGTTCTTAGTCGCCACATAGTTAAAGGCAACAACGGCATAGTCATAAGCCTGACCATTGCCAATTGTACCCTGCGAACCCGGGGGGTCCGTGATAACTGAGACGATCTTGAACGGAGCGTACACATTGTACGTTGCGGTGTTGATGGTTGTCGTGTCGAGATAAGCGCCGGAAATACCGTTTGAGGTATTGCCCGAGCCAATCGCGAAGCCAATGGTGGAGCCAACGTCAGCAGCCGCGATGCCAGTTGCGTCCGACTGGGCGACAAACTTAGCATTCGGGTCGTTGATGATGTAACCAGTGACGGTGTTGGTCGAAGCAACGTCCGAACCGGGCCAATAGTTGGACCAGACGGTACGCTTCTGCGAAACCGAGAGATACTGGCAACCAACGAAGATACCAGCAATGCCCGGAGCGCCGGGAGTTGCGCCCGTAGAAGCAGAACGAGCAACAGTGCCGTCTGTCTGCGGGGTTACGGGATCACCATTGTAAATTGCAGATGCATTGTAAGCAACGGAAACGGCAATCTGCTCATAAGTCGGAGCAGAGCCCGTGCCCTGATACTGACGGAAACCGAAATAGGCTTGTGTATTAGCCATGTCGGGCCTCCTCTATTACAAGGAAGTTCCGATCATGCCACGCCGGGGGCACTAGGAACCGGGAGTGTGAAAAATCTCCACGCCGGGGGAGATTAGAGCAAAGCTCGTATTTTTATTCTAAAGGATTAATTATAAATGTAAAGGGCCACCCGTAGGTGGCCCCCGTAAATGCCAATTCGCCAGTATTTATTCTTTTGGAATAGTAACTGGAGAGTAGCTTTTCTTGATATTTGGCCGCGCTTGAGCGTGATCGCGGGTCAAAGTGCCTTCTGGTGCGTTACTAAGCTGCTGCTCCTTAACGTACACCTGCTCACGCGCCCTACGCTGCTCGATTGCTCGCGCCTCGTCGGTAATTTCCTTTGGACGCTCCATAAGGACCATGCCTTTACGCTCAATGTCAGCTTTTGACATGCCAGCTGGCATCATTTCAGGGTGTCGGCCAGCAGGAACAGGCTCCCAACCCATACGAGCCAAAGAAACCTGATAAGAAGGGTCTTCCGCGCCCATAACGGTCTTACGCTTCCACTCATAGGTCCACCCATCTGGAACAACTGTTGGCTCGATGAAAAATTCATCGATACCTTCATCCATGCTGCCCAAATGGCCCTTAATCTGAGCCGCACGAAGCGCCGCACGGGCGCGAGGGTCTTCATCCCGCATTTCTGCACGAAGCGGAGGGCGGGAATCAACAACAGGAGCGTTTGCTTCCGGTGCTGTAGTAACTTCTGCGGCCTTAGCCCGAGGAGGGCGACCACGGCGGCGAACTGCTGTATCATTCATGACCTAACTCCTTAGTTTGGCAGCTTACCTTCTTTTTGAAGCTGGATTTTGTACCGTGCATATTCCTGATCCGTCATTTTATTCATGCGAGCGATCTCTCGTTCGTCGCTTGAAAGGCGAACCACATTAGGGCGAGTACCCGGAGCAGACCCAGAACGCGAAACAGGGGCCGNAACAGGAGAAGAACGACGAGTTTTTGTCATAGCAGCCTCTGAAAACGCAGAATCATCGTCGTCTCGATCATTATTNTTCTTCATGCGGAGNGTTTCTTCCACATATTNAAAATAATCATCAGAATCCGGCTGATAACCATCTGCAACAGCAAGGTTATGGGCAGCAATCATCTTCTGAGTAAGACGAGGNTCAGTTGCAAANTGTGGATTTGCACGAACCCACTTAGCCGAACGCGGTGAAAGCTGAGAAGCCATTGCTTCAACCGGGTCAAGAGGTGGTTGAGGCATCTGTTTAGGTCGGCTCTCCATGACGTTTCGGCCATTTTCAAGCTGCAACATCTTAGCTGAGTTGCTCGACATGATTTCTTGAATTTCAGCGGCCTTATCATAGTCGCCAATACTCATAGCTTCTTTGTATGCAGATTTGAGATACTCGCCATCACGCTTAAGAGTCTCAATTGCATTCACGACAAGCGTCAGGTTACTATCTTCAACTTGATAAGAAGCTTTTTGGGCTTCATAAGAAGCATTTCGAGCAGTTTGCTCTGCTTCTTTTCGCCGTTCACGCTCTTTTTTAAGCTTCTTTTGAAGCTTTTCAATGGCTGTCTGAGGGTCCAATTCATCTGAAACAGGAGCATCAGCATCAGCAACAACAATTTCTGGCACATCATCTGCGCCAAAAGCACGTTCTTCAGCTTTCTTACGAGGTTCGTCAGATACAACGATCTCGATTTCTTCTAGCTTCTCTGGCTCATCCATCGCTTATTCCTTACCAAATGTAATCTGGGTGGTTAACGCGGCCACGAACAACCGTATCTTCCAACATTCTGCAAAGCACGTTGTTGACCGTGATCTGCCATCCATCAGAAGGACGGAAAATGACCCAATCGCCTTCATTAATTTCGACATCCTTGAACCAAGTGTCGTTTTCATCAACGAAAGCTGTTGGCCCTTTCTTTACAACAAGGCCAATTTTTGACTGATGACGGTCTTCGTCAACCGTTTTATCAGACAAATAAATACCGCTCTTTGTCTTCTGCGGCCTAATATAGACAGCGACCAAAATCTGATTATTGAAGATTTCAACCTTGGAAAGATCACCAAGTTCTTTCTTCAATTTATCAGCTGGATCGACTTCATGCTGCATGATCATTGGTGGCATTTTACTTCCCCTCTATTTGGTCGCGTTGACAACGGACCACGCTTCGTCAATCAGTTCAAAAACTGATTGAAGACCTTCTATTCTTCCTACTTGGTGTTTGTACGTCGAATAATCAATCGTTGTATGTGCAGTAACCAGCTGATCTTTCAGCCGAATTATCTGTTCATTGATCAGACGTTCAAGTTCGCTTTGAAAAAACGAATGTGCAGTTTGCATAACACCCCCTCTGGTGTCCCCCTCTAAGTATAGGTGGGACGGGAGCCAGAGGGGGCCAACTCCCGTCCCGATTTACAGAGTCCAGAAGACCCCTGCAAATCACCCCTTACGCTTCTGGATTTCAGTCTTTTCCAAACGGCCAAGACCAGAACCCGAACCAGCATCCATGTCCTTGTAGGACTTATAAACCTTGCCACCAGCCTTGTGCTTGGCTCGCTTGTAGGCGGCAATGTCTGTCTTTTGCAAACGGCCCTCGCCACTGCCGGAGCCAGCAGTCATATCCTTGTAGGACGAAGCCTTGGCTGTCAAACGGCCACCAGCCTTACGAGGCGCTGGGCCGGGAGCCGGGCCAGCTGGCATCGGCATTGGCATTGGAATAGGCATCGGAGGACCACCCTGTGCACCGCCCGGAGGAGGCATTGGGACAGGAGCAAAACCGCCCGGTGCGCCACCCATGCCCGGAGGTAATGTAGGCCCACCCGGGGGCATCATATCATCACCTATGCCCGGCTTACCCGGTGCAATCATGATGTTGATATGGGTTTTGCCTTTGCCCTTTGCCTTGCCGCCCGTAGCACGGGTTGTGCGACCACCATTTCGGCGGGGCATATCTACTCCTGAAAAAGTTCCGGGATAATCCATTCCCGTGGGTTCACTTGCAGCCGCCTCACCCATTGATGGGGAATTTGACATAGCGCGGTTGTACATTTCATTCAAAGCAGCACGACGAGCATCATTTTCCATAGAACGCTGCATGGCATCATCGTACATGCTGTTCATAAGGCCACGATCAGCTTCAGTAGTTATAGGAAGGCCATAAGCCTTAGCCACATGCGGAGGAAGGCCTCCAGCCACAATAGACTGCATAGCTTCATCTGGTCCGCGCATTGCGTATTCTGCTGCAATATCATCCGCAGTTTTTACGCGGCCACGGGTTGCATGAGCTTCACGCCCACCGGGGACAACGCCGGGAATTTTTCCGGGATAGCTGGTTCCAGTGAAGACACCGCCGCCTTCTTTGCGGGCAGCGCGAGCTTCAGGCTTAACCATCTTCTTGATGAGAGCCATGTCCTGTTTGACATCATCATGTTTGGCAACGCCGCCCTTTTTCAGCTTAGACTTACCAAGGGCACTAGCAGGGCTCAACGAGCCAGCCCCAGTACGGCTAAACCCAGCGCCATAAATGCCGCCAGCAGGAACGCCAACTGTCTTCTGGGCCTGTGACATCATTTGCTTGGCAGCATCAAGCGAGCCACCATCAGCTTTTTTTGATTTTGCGCGGCCACCTTTTTTGTAATCGCGATAGCCCGTTTCCATAACTTTGTTTTCAAAGTTACGAGTGGCGTTACGCAGATTTTCGGTATTGTTTGCGCTATCCATGCCGTAATCTTCAGCGGCTTGAACAGCAGCGCGGCGAGCTTGTTCCAACTGGGTGCGTTCACCCGGAAGACGGCCCCCGCCATCGCGCCCTTTGCGTTTAGGAGCGCCGCCTTTTTTGTAACCGCCAACGTGAGCATCGCCGCCGGGGCGCTGTTCGTTGGCTTCTTTAGCGTTACGGTTGATCAGGCTATCAGCTGTGATGGCCTTGCCACCAGAAGCGCGAGGCTTTTTGCCAAGGTTGACCTTAGCTTTCGTGCCACCCACTTTGCCACCAGACTTATACGCACGGCGGCTAACCGGGCGCATCCCGGTCTTAACTTCCGTGTTCAAAGCTTCAGCCGGGGTCCAAGTTGACGAATCAACTTTTTGATGGGGGTCGGCAGTTGTAAGGCGGGATGCCTTTGCCTTCATGGCCTCACGGGCCTGTTTAGCCAGACTTGACATGCTCACTCCTGATCAGTTTTTGGTGCGTCCACCAAGGGCTTAAGCCTTTTTGCATGTTAGCATAAGAGCACGGTCTACAACAGGTCCGCCACTCTTTCTTTTAACGGATTCTTTCTTAGGCCAAATGACAACTGGAACCTTTTTAATGCCCAGTTTCTTAGCTGCATGAGCCCTGTGGCGACCATTTGGATGCTTGTCTGGATAGATAGCTAAGGGGTCAAACTTTTCGCCTTTATCCATTTGCTTTGCAAAGTGATGGATAATGTGGTGGTCGTCATGGTCCATATTAAGCGGTTTGACGCGCTTCAAATATTCATCTGGCGACATATGGACAAGCTCGCCGCCAGTCTTTTCATAGTCATGGGCTTCTTCCCAGTCAGTATGGTGACGTAACGGATAAATGCGGCCCCCGCGTTTTTCGCTGCCGCCCCCGCCACCGCCATCACCACCACCGCCGCCGCTGTCTCCCCCACCACTATCACCGCCGCCACTATCACCGCCGCCGCTGTCGCTGCCGCCTTCGCTATCTCCGCCACTGGAATCTTCGCTGTCTGACAAACCAGCTACACTAGATTGGCTAGACGTTTCGTCGTCTGTTTGTTGATTGGCAAATGCGCTTTTTGCTCCGCTCAAATCACCATACGGCCCCATCGATGCGCTTTTTCCTTCCGCAAATGACATCGCATTAATGTCAGGAACTGAAAACGCACTTTTTGCGCCGGACAAATCACCCGTCCACGATAAATCCTGCGGTGCAGCTTGTGATACTGTTGTTGTTTGTCCCGGGCCATAAGACGTAGATGACGCAATAGGGCTGACATCTTGCATCCCGGACGTACCAATACCAGCACCGCCACCTTCCGACGACATGGGGGTAAATGCACGATCCCCTTTGATTGGTAGCTCTGGTTCTTTATTAGCCGCCGCTAATTTTTCTATAGGAGTATTGGGCGGTACTTGAGCGCCATTATAAAATTGATATTGCGATAGAGGTGGGATGCCACCAATAGGTGGTTGCTGGAATGGCAAGGGGAACCCGCCAGCAGCATAATTATGCCGATGCTTGGCGGCATATAATGCCCGGCGGATAGTCCCCTTGGTCATGGTGTCACCGCGTTACAAGGTGATGGATGATCTCAAGCGCCTTATGCACAGCGTCAGGTTTCTTCTCGACAGCACCGCCGCGTTTTTCACCCTGCTTGATGTTTTTATATTCACCAGCTTCTTTCATGGCGCGGTCAGCACGAATGAAGTCGGCCATGTTGCCGCTTTCATTGTATTTGGCCCATAAGGCGCGAACATCTGGACCTTTAGCTTCTGTTTCAGCGCGGGATGGTGCGGCTGAAGAGCCAGAAGAACGAGAAGCCGAGCCAGAAGGTGGGGTTGTCGGATACGGCCCTTCCATCTCAGAAGTGCTTGCCGATGGGCCAAGAATTTTTCTACCCCATGTATCAAAATCTTGCGGCACAGAATGCTCAAGATCGTAAACTGGAGCCGCTTGGGTTGGCGCAGGAGCGGGTGCACCATTACCGGGAAGCATGGATGCGCCCACCGCTAATGGCAAAGCTGCGCTGACGATATTTGGGCCCTGTCCACGATAGGGAATATTGGTTTGAAACCCCGAGAAGCCACCCATCGAAGGTCCACCTTCGCTTGACTGGAAACCAGCCATGCGGGGTCCACTAGGCGGTGGAAGCGCAATAGGTGGCTCTTCTCTAAAAAATTTAAGAGAAGGCGAAATCAAATCGCCGCCACCACGGCCTCCAGCTAAAGTTGGAAGCGTATTTGAGCTACCATAATTGATAACTTCACGCGGACCTTGGGTTGCTGGAAGACCATACTTGTAGCGCGGACCTGTATATGTCCAAGCGCCTCCGCCTTCACCTTCAAACCGAGCAATGTCTTGAGCCTGAAGAGCTTCTTCACGCTGCTGCTTCAGGGCGCGGAGCAGGGCTGCATGTTCTGGATCGATGCCGCCTTCGCCTTCCATACGAGCGATTTCATTGGCTCGAATTTCATCTTCAGATGGGCGGCGACGAACTTCGCGACGAACCGCTTCTTGTTTTGAAAACGATGGGCCACCCTCGCCAACCATGCGAGCAATTTCCATTGCTTGCAATTCTTCTTCAGACATTGGGGGGCGCTGTGGCTTAGGCAGAGCAGCACGGGAAGGCGGTCCTTCCACTTGAAGCATTTCTTCCGGCAGCATCGCGTTACCACGATCTTGGCGTGGCATTAATTTATCCAAACCGCGATAGCCGCTGTACAGGTTCTTAGCTAGGCGAATACCAGCAGGAATTTCACTGAGAGGACCCATAGCTAGACCAGCCAAATTAAGCGCGGCTTCTGTAGCCATGCGTTCATTTTCAGGGTCAGAAATATAGGCCTCGTAGTCTGGCCGCTCTTCCGGCACATACATCTTACGGCGCATGGTTGCTGTGGAAGGGCGGTCAACCATTAGAGTTCTCCGGTCTTTGTGCCATCAAGGCTTGGTTCGTTTCCTTCAAGCCGAGCCAGCATGTCATTAGGGATAATCCCCTGAATAATGCCAAGCCCTTGAGGGTTTCTGGCGGCTTCTTCCGCCAATTTAACAGCGGCCAAACGCTCACGGCTTTCGCGGTCACGTTTGCGATTAACGGCATCCAACAACGCATCTTGTTGGCGCTGTTGGATTTCTGCCTGTTGAATTTGGAACTGCATAGCTTTTTCTGGATCGATGCCGCCATTAAGACCGCCACCCATTTCCATCTGAAGCTTCTGTTGATCCAACTGCAAACGAGCCTGTGATTCGGCAGCGCGGGTTTGCGAATCAAGCATACGAGCGTCTGCTTCTTTCTGCTTGGCTTGGATATTTGCCATTTTCTCCAGCAATTCCGGCGGCGGCTTGCCCTGCGCGGACGGGGGAGCCATGAACTGCTGCGGGTTATTCCATCCCAGAGCTTGAAGCGCCGCCATATCGATGGCGATGGGATCATACAATGCAGGGTTCTGAGCAGCCAATTGCTTCAGCGCAACAACCTTCATCATGCGTTGAATGCTGGAGGCTGTGTTTGGATCAGCCTGTGGTACAAGAAGGAAGTTTTTAAGAGCGTCCGTAAACGTCTTCTCATCCCAAGGATAAGCGGGTTTACGATTGCGCTGCCAGAAACTTTCTGGATGTTCTTCAAACGTCCGGCGCAACAATTGGAATTCTTCAGCTTGTGAAGAATGAAGGCGCTTGTGAACAGAGTTAAGAATAACCTTAGCCTGTTCAATCAACGCTACTGTAGTGCCGACAGGAGCGTCACCACGGCCTTCGCCAACAGCCATTTCAGCCGTGCCACCAACGCGCATACCTGTTTCAGCCATGCTGTTAACAAGGTTCATCAATGCGCCGCCGGGTTCTTTATAGGGCAACGGCATAATGGCTTGGTTGATTGGCATACCACCCGTCTTCACAAGAGACATGCCGCCCGGAGGAATGCGGAAAATATTGGTATTCTGACGCGCACCCGTGTCGGCCATAAGGAAACCGGGAAAGTTGGCATACATGCCAGCATCAAGCATTTCGCGCCAAGCAGCCGTGATGGCATTAGTCGTGTTGCCCAGAATATGCAGCAAACCAATGTCATAAAAACCAAAGCCCGGAACAAATGTATATTTTACAAAGTTCTGACGGGCTTCTGGAAGTTCTGCTGTGTCTTCATCGTAGTTGCGGACAATAGACAAAATTTGTTTAGACGAAACGTCGATTGTTACGCGATACGGAATATCAAGTCCGCTCTCTTTGCCTTTATGCTTATGCTCAAAACCGCGAAGGTTAATCTCGCAATAGCATTCGTAAATCTCGCGATCACGATCTTCAGGATTAAGAGATGTATCAGAAATGCCTTGCTGAGANCGTTCTTCTCTCTGCAACTCATCAAAGTTAGGCATGTCTGGAGTAGACAAATCAACGTCACGGTATGCGCCAAGAATTTGCATACGCTTGACTGTAGACGGGCGCATGTAAATGCGGTGCGTTACGCGCTTTGCGTTTGAAAGGTCAGTTGCTGAATTGTTGACAATCAAGTCATCAGCATCAACCGTTTCAGAAACCGGACGGTTACGCAGGGGGCAAAAATAAACTTTCTTAAAGGCTGTTCCGCCAAAACCCAGCATCAAAAGCATACGGTCTGTGTCTGGGTAGTATTCTTTTGCAACCGCTGTCAGGTAATGATTGAGATCGTTCTCCAACGCATTACCCATTTGGTCGTCAGCCAAATTTGCATTGTTATTGTCATTGCGAACTTTGACCGGGCCATCTGTGGGTAGAAGTTCTGAACGCGCATTAGCTTGGAAGCGCAGCACAGCTTCAAGCAAAAGCGGATGGCGCACTTTGCTCATGCCTTCAATCGGCGCACCGTCTGATGTTCCTTGAAGGCCGGGAATTTCAATCTTAAGGCCTAGCAGTTTAAGGCCAAGCGCACGGTCTTCAATCCACTCACGGCGAGAAGTAACATCATCCTCAATCCCGCGAATAAGATCGTTAGCGACACGGGAAAGTTCCATGTCGTCAATGTCTTCGACAAGGTTACGGAACCAATCTGCTAAATCTTTTTCTTTTACGTTCTCTTCAATAGGGCGACCGTCGAGCGAAATAGTAATCGAGCCATCAGAATGTTCGATCTTGATGGTGTTACCTTTTTCGTCGATGTCTGGCTGATCTGCATCTTCAACCATTTCGATCATAATCTCATCTTCAGGCGGCATAGCGTCTGAAGCTGGAGCATCCTGACGGATGTTTGGGACCAAACCGGGGGTCAAAGGCATGAATCAGTTTCCTTCAACGGGCAGCTTTTCCATTTCATCGACGAAACGGCGAATGCCCTCTTGAGCCGCAAGTGTATCATTCTTGGCCTGAATTTCATAGACGCGCACATAATCATATGGCTCTTTACCCCAAACCTCGACCCGAAAAATCCCAAGCTTAAGGGGGGTCGAAGGGGTAATTACGTCAACGATAGCGTTTGCAAGAACCTGAGCCATTTTTATCCTCGAATTAATGTCCGTTGGGTGGTTGTGGAAGCCCCCCACGGTTTGTCCTGCACCGAGCGGACACCCCTCCCCCGCCACGGACTACAGCGGTATTTTAATTATATCACAGACTTTGGCTTAGGGGGCAAATCAGGCAA
>JGI24890J29729_1001206_pt1 | contig 12304 bp, 9 predicted proteins | sample FreactcultureFD7_FD_29729 | JGI IMG/M metagenome (IMG submission 29729)
TGCATGGGTGATTCCCGAGCCAGCATCAAACGTCATCGTCGGTGTCGGCGGCGCTGTTTCGGCAGCAAACAGCCAAGTCTTTTACATGGCCACGCCGGTTCAGTTTGTGAAAGCACCCACAGTCTCCGTTTCTGCCGGTACGTTTAAGGTCGCCGCCGCAGCAGCAGCCGCAGCGGCGACCGGCCTTGCGGCGGGCTCAACGCACACCGTGAATGCAATCAGCCTCACCACTTCCCTTACCCAGACGGTTGGCCTGAGCGCCACCCTACAGGGCGGCGGCGGTTCGGGTTACATCATCGCCAGCGCTGATTTCTAAATCAGCAGAGTAGAGGATAGCCATGCCAGAGGGAGGAAAGCAGACACCTTTGCAGCCCTCCCTTTTGCGTCGCACGGTAGACGCCGCGCGCTATGTTATCTCAGGCGTTTCGCCTAATACATGGTTCGGCCCGCTTCAACCGGTGCAACCGATGGCGCCGGACGATGTCAAGGGCAGGGCGTTTGACTACCCGACCGGCTACAACCTCAATTACTCACCGCGAGCAAACGAGTCAGTATCCTTCAGCCAGTTACGCACGCTTGCTGATAGCTGCGACATCCTGCGCTCGGTGATCGAGACGCGCAAAGATCAGATGGAAGCGCTCGAATGGACGATTAAAATCAAGCCGGACGATGATAACAGGCACGCCAAAGCTACTGCCGATCAGCAAGCTCGAATCAAAGCTATCAACGAGTTTCTGCAATCGCCGGACAAGGAAAACACATGGGAGCAATGGCTTCGCATGTGGCTTGAGGACATGTTTGTCATCGATGCTGCCGCTATCTATAAGCGTCAGAATCGCCGTGGTGAACTCTACGCCCTCGAAATTATTGATGGCAGCACTATTAAGGTGCTTCTTGATGGTTCAGGCCGCAGACCAATTGCACCCGACCCCGCCTACCAGCAGGTCTTGCATGGCGTTCCTGCCGTTGATTATACCAGTGAAGAGCTGCTCTATTTAAAGCACAATCCGCGCAGCCATAAAGTCTACGGTTATAGCCATGTTGAGCAGGTGCTTGTCACCGCCAATATCCTTATCCGACGCACGCTGCACCAGCTCGAATATTATCGTGATGGCAGCCAGCCCGACGCGCTTCTGATGATGCCCAAAGAATGGTCAATGGACCAGGTCAATGGCTTTCAGAAATACCTTGACGCATTGCTTACTGGCAATTCCTCGCAGCGCCGCAAGGTGCGCGTTGTGCCTGAATCAAAATACCAGCAGACCAAAGAGCCGGTGCTGAAAGATGAATATGACGAGTTTTTGGCACGCATTGTGTGTTTCGTGTTTTCACTGCCGCCTACCGCATTCGTAAAGCAGGTAAACCGCGCTACCGCCGAATCATCCAAAGAGCAGGCACGCGAAGAAGGCCTGACGCCGGTTCAGAATTATATCCGCAATAACCTCAACCGGATTATTGCCACCGATTTTCAATCACCCGACCTGGTATTCGACTGGCTCGACTCGCGTGACAGCGACCCAAAGGAAGCGTCTGCTATTCTTGTTAATGAAACGAAAGCAGGGCTTATTAGCATCGATGAAGCCCGCGAGCAAAAAGGGCTTGACCCGCTCGGCGGCGCTTATGCGGTTCCTATGCTGGCCACCGCTACCGGCTATGTCGCGGTTACCGAAGGGCTACCGACAGAAGTCGGGCAGGGCGACGATCCAGCTGGTAACAGCGGTGCTGAGAATGCCGACAGGCAGGAAAATACCGACGATGCGCATAAAGCGCACGACCATTCCTATAAAGCGGCCTATTCGCGGCTGAGAAAGCGAGGCGGCAAAAAGCCAGTCCCTTTCGACCGCAAGGCAACCCGCGAGGCACGCGCTGAGCTTAAGAAAGCCCTTGCGAAGCTGCTCAAAACGGCTGGCAAGGACATTGCCGCACAAGTGCGCCGTGACTTGCAGAAGCTACTCAAGGATGATGACGACAGAGCGCTGACTATAGCTGACAGCCTAGACCTATCGAGCTTCGACCATGTGGTTAATATCGCACCGGATGACATTGCGCGGATCCTCCAAGATTCCGGCCAGCTCGAACTTATGACTCTCGGTATCTCCGACGAGAAGATTGTCGATGTCGTTAATGACCGCGCCGTTGAGTTTGCCCGCGACCGTGCCGCCGAGATGATAGGCAAGCGCTATAACGCCGAAGGCGAGCTTGTGGACAGCGCCAACGCTGAAATGGTTATCACCGACGCAACCCGCGACATGGTGCGCAGGGTTATTGCGGATGGCCTCGCCGATGGCCTGAATAATGATGAAATAGCCGACCTGATCGCCGAGTCCGGCGCATTCAGCGAAGACCGCGCGCAGCTTATCGCTGACACTGAAATCGCCTCTGCCAATTCGCAGGGTGCGCTGATGGGAATGAAAGCCGCCAAAGAGAACGGCGTTAAAATCTTAAAGAGCTGGTATGCCGATGCGAATGCTTGCCCGATTTGCCAAGACAATGCCGATCAGGGCGCTATCCCGCTTGAAGAAGACTTTGACAGCGGTGACGATGCGCCTCCCGGGCATCCGGGCTGCGAGTGCGTTCTTATCTCCGAACGAGAAGAAGACAGCTCAGACGAATCAGACGGAGGCGACAATGCCGACGCAGAAGAATGATGGCGCGGCGAGCCATTTCACCACCGACTTCCTGAAATTAAGCAACACCGACCTAGACCTTAAATGCACCGCCATCGAGCGGGCGACAATGAACGCTGCGGCTACAATGCGGTTTAACAGCGCCTATGTATGCGCAGGCCGTTCTATCTGTCCGGCCAACGAGTTTACGCTTTATGTGCAATGTCTAGACCTTGAAAAAGGCCGCAAGGTTTTTGTCAAGTACTCGCAGATCATCAACGATGACAATGCCGCTTCGCAGTTTATTTGCGGCACGCTCCTGATGCTTGAAAAGCAGATGGTTGCTCATATCCACTGACAACGAAAGTTAATCGCATGGCAGAGAATTTTACTGCGGGTGAAAGCATCCCGCTTACCGCTACCACCGGCGGCGCAAGCGCCAGCTTCGCTTTGGTGCAGTCCGTTGCCTATACCGACTGCCTCGTTACCAACGCAGGGTCATTCATCGCATTCGTTGGCTTCGGCAATGGTTCGGCGCAGGCTCCCGGCACGACAGGCACGGCTAACGCCACTCCGGTTCAGCCCGGCGCTGCCATTGTGCTGCGCAAGGGTAACGCCACCCAGTGCAACGCAATTTGCCCAAGCGGCAACAACCAGATGTATTTTACTGCTGGGCAGGGCAGCTAAATGCTGAAATGGGGATATGGCAAGTTCGTTACTGGCGGGGTAAAGGCCAGGTCGCAATCGCCGATAGCGAGCTTTAATTTTTTGTCTGGCTCGCTTCCTGCGAATCTCACGTTTTCCCGTTCTAGCAGCGCCACTCAATATGACGCCACAGGAAAAGTGGTTTATGCGCCGGAAAACTTAGTCGCGCAGAGCCAAGATTTTACTAATGCGGCATGGTCGCATTTCAACAGCACGCCTACTGCTATAGGCGGTTTAGCGCCTGATGGAACATCTTCCGCGCAAAGCCTGATCGAAGATACGACTGCATCAACAAACCACTACCTTATACAAGCCTTATCTGTTCCGGCAGGAACGCCGCTAACGGCAAGTATTTACGTAAAAAATGGCAGTTCTGACAGGGGCGTTGAGGTCAGGCTGCAAACTGCAAGCGGTGGCGCGGCAGCTATTATCAACCCACTTACGGGCGCTATCGCGCAAGTCCCATACATAGTATTTGGCTCAGTTTACAGTAATTTAAGTTATAAAATCACCAATCTAGGCAATGGCTGGTCACGGTTTAGCTTAAGCGCAACTAGCAGTGAAGCGAACCCGTCGATGTACGTGTTCCTANCCAACGGAACGAGTGACGGGTATACTGGCAACGGAGCGTCTTACAATTATATATGGGGCGCGCAGGTCGAACACACCAGCTACAGCTCACCCGTTGCTTATAACCTTACAACGAGTGTGGCCTATTACGCACCGCGCTTTGATTACGACCCTGTATCGCACGCGATGCGCGGGTATCTGACAGAGGAGTCACGCACAAATCTTAAAAGCATATCGAGCGGCAGCACCACGAATACGATGTCGATTGGCGGTACGGCAGTAACGCGCGGCAGTGGCGCGGCTAATAGCAGTATTGTTCTAGGCGGAACACCCGGCACCCTTGCCAAAGCGCAGGCATCGGCGGGCGCGCGCGGCCAAGATAACTTTGTTCAAGCGTCGGGCGTAGCCGTGACTATATCGGCTTACCTACTTAAGCCGCTTTCTTTCAACGGCGAGTATGTGTGCTTTGGCGATAACAACAACGGCGCGAACTTTCTCGTGTTTAACCCGTTCACCGGCGTTGCCTCTTCTGTTGGCGCGAACATCGTCAGCTATGCAATTCGCAATGTTGGAACTTGGTGGCGCGTGGAGGTCACTTATACATCAACAAACACCACAGGAACCGTGCAATTTTATCCGGCCTTCAATACCGATGGCACAGCGAACGAAATGACGGCTATTGGCACTGGCTACGCACATACTATTGACGGTATTCAGTGTGAGCAGGGTTCTTTTGCTAGCTCGCTTATTATTACAACGGCAAGCGCAGTGACCCGAGCGCAGGATAATTGCTACACGCTTAACACGTCCTATTTCAACCCACTGGCCGGTACTCTTCTCACGACGGGCAGCGTCATGGGAATCTCCGGCTTTGCAGCGCACGCTTGCTTCAATGACGGCACGACGAATAACGAAATATACCTCGCATCTAATAATGCGGGCTACTCTGGCTTACAGCCTGCCGCTAATGCCGCTGTAGCGGCAACTGGCGGCGGCGCACAAGGCGGGTATTCGCTTGCTATAGGTGCTGTGGCAAAAATGGGTGTTTCCTTCGACGGCGCGACGTACACATTTTACGTGAACGGAACGGCTGACGGAACTTTCGCCCTTGGTATCCCCGCAGTAAATCAGTTGCGCATTGGCGGTCGAGGCAATCAGATTTTGCCGCTTAACGGCTGGGTTCAGAGCGTAAGTTATTACAATAGCAGGCTGTCAAACGCCCAGTTACAGGCTTTGACGGTCTAATTCATTCACCTCTCTCTTAGGCAATTCCATGCAAATCCAACTCTCCGGTGGGACGCTGAACCTGTTAACATCGCAGCTTTCCGACTATGCGATAACCTTTCAGGGAAGCGTCGGCAGCAGCGGCGCGAACGTTGTGATGCCCGCTGGCGCAAATGGTCAATGGAATGTTGTCAATAATTCGGGTGGCCCGATAAGCATTGGCTATGCGGGGCAGGCTACGCCTGTGGCCCTAAGCAATGGCGCAACACAAGTCCTGTATTGCAATACCAAGACCGTCAGCATTTTATCTCCCAACGTAAGCGCCGCATCGGGTGTGCTTCCAATTACAAGCGGCGGCACGGGCAGTAATTCCCGTTTCAGCGCGCTGGCCGCTTTAAGCGCGGCATCAACAAAGCGACAGCAGGGCTATACAGCGGCAACGACTACGCTTTCCAATATCGGCGGAGCTACAAGCGCGATAACCAATAGCAATTACTATCCCTTTATGAATGCCATCGCTTCGGCGGGTGGCGTCATCGATACAACGCATTTTAACTACCCAGCGGGCAAGCCGGTGCCGTTTCAGTGGTGGTATGCAGGCATTTGCGGGCTTACCCCGCAGTCGCAATCCGATGTGGGTAAAATAGTTGTCGAGACGGTTGCAAATACTAAACAGCTTGAGCTTAAATATCGCAACACAGGCGCAGGCACGCTTGATGTGGTTATTGATGGCGTAAAAGTATTTGACGCGGTTGACAGCCCCTCGGCAATCGGCACGGCTCAGGCTGGCGCAGCATCGACGATAACCCTCGCGGCGGGCTCGAATACGACAAACGGATTTTACAATCAGCAGTATGTTTACATCAACGGCGGTACTGGCATTGGCCAGCGCAAGCGCATAACCGGATATGTCGGAGCCACAAAGGTCGCCACTGTTGATAGCGCCTGGACAACAAACCCGGACGCAGCAAGCACTTATATCGTAAGTCCATCGCCTTATACCATTGCGGGCGGCGCATCGGGCAATGAGTACTATGTTACCATAACCTTCAGTGGCGAGGTACGCCCCCATTTTGTTCGCATTGTAAGCAATTCCGTGCTGTTGGGTATTGGCGTCGATTCTAGCGGAACGCTCAGCAAGCCACAGGTTTCGGCCAAAATGAAGCTATTAAATCTTGGCGATTCGTATGCGTCCGGCCTTGTCGGCGCAACCGGACAGTCGGAATGCTACGGCGCGCTTCTGGCAAAAAATCTCGGGCTTGAATATGAAAATCTTGGCGTTGGCGGAACTGGCGTTGTTGCCGACAGCGGGGCTGTTAACCTTAATTATTCAGATCGTACCGTGCCGCCGCTGAATAGCTGGATGCTCAATCTCGGCGCTCCTTCGGGAGGGACATTTACCCTTTCGCAGGGCGGCACTACCACTGCCGCTATCGCTTACAATACGAGCATCAGCACCTTACAGGCCGCGCTTGATGCAGCCTTTGGCGCCGGCAGATTCAAAACGCGAATACCATGTTTTTCAGGCGGCAATAATTTTCTGATTATGGGTCTTGGCACTAATACCGCCAACGCCGCACCCATGACGATAGGCATCGCCTCNCTTACGAGTACGGTTCCGGCGACCTTAAAAAACTACACGGGCGATATTGACCCGGTTCTGCCTGTTGATAGTGCGGGGAATAATCTGCCTTTTATCCTCATGATCCAGGGTAGCGGCAATGATACCGCTGTTTCTTCCCAGCTCTCCGGCGCAATCAATACGCTTTTACCACTGCTCACCGCGAAGTATCCGCAGGCTATCATTATTGTGATGGGTATGTGGATGAACGGTGGGCCATTTAGCGGCACAGCGCTTACCATGCAGCAGACATTGAAGACCGCCGCCACCAACCTTCTGCCGACTATCAACGGCAAGGTCGCCTTCCTGCAAACCTTCGCGCCCGAAAATGGAAATGGCTATCTTGTCGGCAGCACCAATGTCACCGCTCCAAGCGGCGCTGCTGGCGTTAATACCGATTTAAACGTTGGCAATGACGGGCAGCATCCTTCCTCCTTTGGTCACTTCCTTCTCGGCGATTTCACGACATACCTGATGGATAATTTGCTCTACGCCGCCTGATCGCAACTCCCTTGTCTGATAAAGGACTCCCCATGAAAGACGGCTTAAAACTCTTCATCCCCATCACCAAGGTGGATGCGGAAAAGCGCCTTGTATACGGCATAATTTCCGAAGAGATTGAAGATAAATCAGGTGAAATACTGGATTATGCCAGCTCAAAGCCTGCTTTCGAGGAATGGTCGAATAGCTTTAAGGAAGCGTCAGGCGGCAAGAGCCTTGGCAATGTGCGCGCCATGCACGGCAATATTGCGGCTGGCAAATTAACAGAAATCAATTTCGACGATGACAACAAGCGCGTCGAGGGATGCGCAAAGGTTATCGATGACACCGAATGGCAGAAGGTGCTGGAAGGCGTTTATACCGGTTTCAGTATCGGCGGCGGCTATGCAAAGCGTTGGGCAGACCCCTTGCAACCCGGCCTGATGCGTTACACCCCCACGCTTTCGGAAGTATCGCTTGTTGATAATCCCTGCGTGCCAACCGCAACCTTTGAAGTGATCAAAGCCGATGGCAGCAGCGAAATGCGCAAATTCATCACCCCCAGTAAACATGAGGAAACTATGACCATTAACGCAAACGCTGGGGGCGCTGCCTCCATTGCCAATACCGAGCTTGTAAAAGACGGTAAAGCCGTGAAGCCGAAGAGCGCCCCTGTGCAGAAATGGGAAGCCTCCGATGGCAAAACCTTCTTGAACAAACGCGACTGTGAAATCCACGAAATCACCATCGAGAAGCAGGCCGAACTTGCGCCCGCTGTTGCCGAAATGGATGAGCTGCTCAAAGGTGCAAAAAAGCCTGATGCCAAAGCTGATGATGAAAAATCCGGCGATGGTAAAGACAAGGGCAAGGGCGATGAAAATGCAGCCGACGATAAGGGCAAAGCCAAAGCCGATGACGCCAAAAAAGATGATGCCGACGCGGCAGCCGGTGACGAAAAAGCAAAAGAAGATAAATCCGCAGACAAGAAAAAGAGCAAAAAGGCCGACGGCGCGAATGGCCTTGCTAAGTCGCTCTATGGCATCGGCGAGCTGGCATACATCCTCAGCTCCATCAATAGCTTCATGAGCTGCGCGCAGTATGAGCGTGCAGTTGAAGGCGATGAATCCGCCATACCGGAGGCCATCAAGGCGTGGCTTAAAACCGGCTCCGAGATTCTCAAAGCCTATGTGGAAGAGGAAACCGGCGAACTCTTTACCGGCGATGATGTCGAGGAAAGCGAAGTCGGTGACATCCTTGAAATGGCAGCCAAGATGACCGGCGAGCAGTGTGATGCGCTGGCCAAGCTGTTCAAATCCGAAAAGGTCAAGGCCGCACTCGGCAAGGCTGGCGCTCGCCATAGCAAAGCCGATACCGAAGCTCTGCTCTCCCTGCACAAGGGCGCTTCCGACCATGTTGCCGAAATGGAAAAATGCTTCAAAGGCATGGGGATTATGGAAGATGATTCCGATGACGAAGCCAAGAAAAGCGCAGGTAACATCAAATTAAACAAAGCGATCAGCGAATTGCAGTCGCGCACCGATGAGGTGCTCGCCGTTACCAAAGTCGCTGCGCAAGCCAATGACACGCTCCTGAAAGCACTTCCCATCATGAAGAGCCTGCAGGAAACCGTGGAAAAGCAAAACCTGAGAATTGAGCACCTGGAAAAGCAGCCAATGCCTTTCAAGGGCAATGCGAGGGTTTTTGAGAAATCTCATGATGGCGGAACCGGGGACGGGAAAAACCTGATCGAGAAGACGCAGGCCGAGCTTGAGAAAATGTCACCGGATGAACGTGCGCGTGCCCTTATGAAGCTCGCGCTCTCTAATCCGGCGGAGGGCTCGCCCGCGCGTAACTAAGCCTAAGCACACGTTTCCTTAACCTTACCCTCCACTCACAGGGCCACCATTCATTTGGTGGCCCTTTTTTTATTCTGAAAGGACAACACCATGTTGATCAATCCCACTCCTGAAACCTTGGATATGACCAAGGCTTCCCTCGCCAACGGTAAACTTGAAAAGAACGTTAACGTCGGCACCGGCCTCGTCTTTTACGACCTGCAGGCTCCCGCAAAAAACTTGTATCCAGTCGTGACCCCGCTGCGTAACAGCATCCCGCGTGTGTCTCGCCAGAATGCTGGTGATTCCGCAAAATGGAAGCAGATCACGGCGCTCAGCGGTTCAGGCTATGATGCTATGGGCTGGGTACCGGAAGGCCAGCGCTCCGGCACGATGAACTATACTGCCACGACCAAGGCTGCGGCGTATGCGACCATCGGCGAAGAAGACTACGTCACGTTTGAGGCTCAGCACGCTGCGCGCGGCTTCGAGGACATCAATGCCACTGCAACCATTCGCCTGCTCCATAAGACCATGCGCAAGGAAGAAATGGCGCTCCTCGGCGGTAACAGCGGCGGTGTTGCCCTCGGCACTCCTTCGGCTCCTGCGCTTTCTGCCGGTGGCAGCGGTGCAACGCTTCCTACCGCTACCTATTCGGTGATTGTTGTCGCGCTTACCCTCGAAGGCTGGAAAAACTCCAGCACCGTTTCTGGTGTGGCAACGCAGAAAACCGTCACCGGCGCAGAAGGCCAGACCTTTGTGCTGAACGGTGGCTCTTCCAACAAGTCGAGCAACACCACGCAGGCTATTACGCTTGGCCAGGTATTGAGCGTAACCGTTCCTGCCATTCAGGGCGCGATGGCCTATGCATGGTTTGTCGGTACCGCGGGCAACGAAACGTTGCAGGCGATCACCAACATCAACAGCACTACGTTCTCCGCTCCGCTCGCAGGCAGCCGTCAGGCCGCGACCGCGATTACGGCTGATAACTCGTCTAACCCGAACCTTGCGTTTGACGGTCTGCTCACGCAGGCGCTCAATCCGAACAACCTCGCCTATGTCAACATCCTGAGTACGGGTGTTGCAGGTACGGGTACCCCGCTTACCGCTTCCGGTCGTGGCTCCGTGGTTGAAATCGACACCATGCTTCAGCAGATGTGGAGCAACTTCAACGTTGGCCCGACGGTGCTGTATGTGAACGCGCAGGAACTGAAGAACATCACCACCAAGGTGCTGTCCAACAGCTCCGGCCCGCTTCTGCGTTACGATAGCCCCGCCAAGGCTGGCGGTGAGTATGAAATCACTGCCGGTGGCACGATTTCATTCTACTTCAACCCCTTCAACTCCGAAGGCGGTTACAAGATGCCGATCAAAATCCACCCGGATGTTCCGCCGGGCACGATTCTCGCTTACTGCGAACAGCTTCCGCCTTGGTACCAGAACAACGATGTGCCGAACGTGGCTGAGGTCATAACCCGTCAGGATTACTACCGCATGGATTGGCCGAAACGCACCCGCAAGGATGAGTACGGCGTCTACACGGAAGAAGTTCTGGCCGTGTATGCGACCTTCGGCATGGGTGTCATCACCAACATCGCGAACGGCTAAATACCGCAAGGTAAATGGCTTCTTTACTGCGCCTCTTCGCATAGGGGGGGGGCGCAGACAAGAGATCATTTTTTAAGGGGATTATTATGAGCGTTACCATCACTAAAGTCATTGAAACCATTAAGCTGAGCATTCCTGATGGCTTTACCGGCATTTCGCAGGGCAGCGATCATTTTGAAGTGCACGAGGACGGTTTCCTGTACGTTCCTGCCGATTTCATTGAAATAGCTTTCGCTATGGGTTGCTATGCTGCACCGGTGGAGATTCCCGAGCCCACGCCTGCGCCGACGGAAGCACCGGCTCCCACGCCGGAACCGACTGAGCCGCCAGCACCTACGACAGCCCCTGAGCCTACCCCGGATCCTACGGAAGCGCCAGCCGCTACCCCTGAACCTACGCCCGAGCCCACGCCGGAACCGACACCAGCCGCTACTTCCGCTCCCGAACCGACACCTGAGTCCACCGAAGCACCGGCTCCCGCCGAAGAACCCGCTGCCGAAGTCACGCACTAACATCATAAGGATGGCATCCCTTGGCACAGAACCTCACAACGCTTGCCAACGTCAAGGCATGGGTCGGCGCAACCCAGACCGGAGATGATGCGGTTCTGACAAGCCTTATTGGCAGCGCCAGCCGGTTGATTCTTTCATACCTGCAACGCCCCAGCCTATTTCAGGCCAGCTACACCGAGATTTTGGACGGCAAGGACACGGCGCAGATCATGCTGCGCAACTACCCGGTGCTTTCCATATCCTCGCTGGTTATTGATGCAATTGCCTACAGCGCCATAGCCACGCCGCTGACTCAGCCGGGTTATGGCTACGTGCTGGAACCTTGGAATGGCGCTCCGCCCGGAATGCCTCAATTGCTCACCCTGCGCGGGGCTTGCTTCAACAGGGGCAATGCTAACGTGCAGGTTCAATACAACGCAGGCTACGCCGTGCAGAACGAAGCGCAGACAATCCCCGCCACGCCTTACCAGATCACCGTTGCCGCCCCCTATGGCAACTGGGCGGTTGACCAGGGGGTAACTTACGCAGCCACCGGCGTAGCGCTTGCCCCTGTTGCATCAAATCCCGCTGCAGGCCAATATTCTGTCGCGGCAGGCGTTTATACCTTTGCTGCAGCAGATGCGGGCAAGGCCGTGCTTGTTTCTTACAGCTATGTGCCATTCGATATTGAGCAAGCCTGTATCGAGATCGTGACCGAGCGTTACCGCTACCGTGACCGCATCGGCCAGAAAAGCAAAAGCATCGGCGGGCAGGAAACCGTGACCTTCGATAACTCCGGTATGAGCCAGTTCGTCACCGGAATGCTCGCCCAATATAAAAGAATGATTCCCATATAAGGATTTAAGCCATGCTCGGTGTTACGCTCGTAGGCGATAAAGAGCTTGTGCAAAAGTTCGACAAAATGCCGCTTACTATCGACAAGGAAGTGACAAAGGAAATGTCCGGGTTTGTTGAGGATTTCCGCACTTACGTCATCACGCAGAAGTTGTCTGGGCAGGTGCTGAACCATATCACCGGCAAGCTCTGGCGCTCGATTCAGTCGCTGCTGGAAAAAGCGGCAACCACCATCACCGGCAAGGTCTATGCCTCTGCGGATTGCCCTTATGCGGCGATTCATGAATATGGCGGCGTTATCCATATGCC
>JGI24890J29729_1001209_pt1 | contig 12286 bp, 11 predicted proteins | sample FreactcultureFD7_FD_29729 | JGI IMG/M metagenome (IMG submission 29729)
CACAAAGAACCTTGAAGTTGTTGTGGTCTTGCAACCCGGAGGCGATGGATTAGCAGAAGCAATTAGAGATCGTTTAGCACGCTCGGCATATGGAAATTAGGAGCGCAAACCACAGATACACTTAGCACCGCACAATAATCCTTGGGGCCTATAGCTCAGTCGGTAGAGCAACGGACTTTTAATCCGTGGGTCGACAGTTCGAGCCTGTCTGGGCCCACTTCTTGATTGAATCATTTCAGCTGCCAGACAGCTAATTCCCGTATGTAATTGTTGAACTTCCTGTTCTTTAGGCAAATTGTTTCACAGTCCGCTGACATTTAGAAGAAGAGTTTTCGCTCTGATTAGGCTGACGTTTCATACATGTATTCGTACATGAGGGGGGGTGGGGTACCCCGTACACCCTTAAGCGGCTTTTCCTACAGAAACGCCCCAGGAGGTACGCACAGGATTGCAAGATTGAAAAGATTAAGCAGTAGCTCTGTTTTGTGTCTTGAACATACAAACGTTACAGAAGTTACAAGGTTTCATTTGAAGTCCTGGGTTGTCCCTATCTGCAATTTATCAACCAAACCCCAAGTATTTATCCATGGCACTAGGAGCTAAATCTTGGGCGACGCCTATTTGGTTCTTAGTGCCCCTATTTGCAAGTTTTGTGAGCCCATAAGACATCATCATTATTGGGAATTCGATGCCTCACTCTCAAATCATTATCCGCAATAGCTTGCTTACATATTGCGCATGGAACCGTGTTGATTTTTGGCCATTCGAGAGATCACTGGGGTTACCAATTTTTGATCAGTTAGAAAGGTTTTGTCAGCAGGGACTAAGTAGGCCTCGAATCCCAGTCGATTTAGCCGATTGCATAGCAAATGCATGGCCTTAATACCTGATGAAGTTTCGGTATATCGCCGAGCCACAATATAAAAAACCGGCATAAATGTGTCCACTTTCGAATGATATCTAAAGTTTTGATTGAAACTATCAGACTCAACACATATAACGCTTGTATTTATCAATATGGCCTGTAAGATAAACTATTGATATTTCCAAAAGGGGGCTTAGAGAGGTTAGAAAAATCGAAAATTACTTTAAAACTAGCGAGCTTTATGCAGATCCTTCCTTAATATTTGATGCCAGTTCTGCTTTTGGGAGTATCGAGAAGTTAGAAATCCAGTTGCTTAATGCACCAAAATTTGATTTAAGCCAAGGTATCTACATCTGGGGGGGGGGCGAATGTAGGCCACCGAATGTTCGAAATTTTAGAATCAAATAATATCAAGGTTCTGGGATTATTCGATTCAAATCATTTGAAAATTGGAAAACTATATCGAGGAATGAAAATAGAACAACCTCGTAAGGTGAACGAGTTTACGATAATAAGTTCTTATCATCTTCCTTCACATTTGGAAGCGGCTAAGCAAATACTTGGAGATTTTGCAATTTCAGCTTGGGAGTTTCTTTTAGGCGCTGAGTTAAGTTCTGGACTACCTTGGTTCAATTTACGTCACCCGAAAGAACTAACTGAAAAACAAAAAAGTGAATTAATTGGCGTTGCTAATCGAATTTCTGAGAACTCTCAACCAGAATTTTGGAGGCAAGTCGCTGCTAGACATTTTGTTGGTATTTTGAATAACACGGAATTTGGAATCGAACCACAAAACTCAGAATATTTTCATTCAAGCTTTGTATCAACTGAATCTAAATCTATATTTTTGGATTTAGGAGCTTTTACAGGAGATACGCTAGATCGCTTTTTTAGGCAAAAAGTTTTAGGAAAAGATCAAAGGTTTGCTATTGCCCTAGAACCGGATCGGAACAATTACTCTGAACTTTGGAAGAATTACAAAGATTCACCTCATGTTTTAACCTTAAATGCCGCGATTGCATCTGAGAGTGGGTTAACCCCATTTTTCGAGAACAAAGGCGTATTGGATGATACAAGTGTGGAATCTAGGATCGGCGATAGTTTGAATAATACTTTCATACCAAAAGTAACTATTGATCAAATTTTTGCTAACTACAAATTCACACACGCAAAATTTGATATCGAAGGTTATGAACAAGATGCGTTAAGAGGTGCGTCCAATGCCATTAATGCGAAAGTCACGCAATGGGCTATCGCAAGTTATCACTGTTTTGACGATTTATGGGAAATTCCTAAATATTTTGATGATGACTATGAAATTCATGTGACTAGACATGCAACACTACCATGGGATACAACCATGTATTTTATACCGAGATGAGGTAAATATGGTCATCGAAGATGAGAGTTGAAAAATCCAATCACATCACAGTTGTGGTCTGCACTCTGGGATATCGAAATAGTCTTTTGGCCAAAAAATAAAATGAATTAAAGAGCGCTCTCGACAACTTACAAATTTCTTACGAAATTTATATTAGTCATAATTTTGATAAAAATCAAAATGAGGAACTAATTGAATCGCAGAAATTGAGCGGCTACGACTATATTTATCACGATATTTTTTATGACACGGCTGAAGAGCACATTTTGAATATTTTTAAATATTTCCACAAGAGAGTTGATGATGGCTTTATCTGGCCAATTTCTGACGAAGATCAATTTAATTTGGAAGATTTGAATCGGTTTTTAAGAAGAATCAAGAACTCAAGGGCTGAAGCCGTTATAGCTAATTGGCGATACGAATCAAACGCCGGCCTCCCAGCACAGCAGTCGGCTATAAATTATCATTCTAATGCTCCAAGCGTTAAGGAGTTAATTTTGGAAACTGGTAGATTTACAGAATCTACAAAGTTAAAAAGGATTTGACTCATGAAGTGCGAAATATGTTTATGTGAATTTAACAAAAGCACTGAATCTCTTTTAGCGGTCATATCACCATGGCTTCGCATTTTGGGAGAGATTAAGCAAAGAACCTCCCAATTATTTTTTTGTGACAATTGTCAAGGAGCGTTTTTTTCATTGAGATATTCAAATGCCCAGATGAAGTTGATTTATTCGGATTATCGCGGTGATAACTACATGAAGATCCGTAATCATTGGGAAAGGTGGTACACCTTTGACTATAACGAGGCACATCAAGAACAAGCATTCATAGATGAAAGAAAACAAGTTATCCAGAAATTTTTAGTGCAGCACGAAATCATAAATGTAAATTCTGTTGTAGACGTAGGAGGTGATTTAGGACAGTTTATTCCCGACTTTCAACAAAACACCAGGAAATTTGTCTTAGATTACTCAAACCGTAAGTTGATGAATGGAATTAGCAGAATTGAAAATCTTAAAGATCAAGCTAATCCAGATTTAATTATTTACGCACATGTATTGGAACATGTTTCAGAACCGCTTAAAGAGTTGGCTGCATTATTGAATTTTACTAAAAATGTTTACGTAGAAGTGCCATATGGGATTCCAGAAAGCAGTTTATTTAGGCGGAGTCGTATATTACATTTACTTGCCCAATTTGTATCATTCTTTCCAAAAGTGGTCTTTTTTAGCCAGACCATCTGCAGGAAGATCAGTCACTGCGTCTATTCTTCGACAAAGCGAACATATAAATTTCTTTTTACCGGAGACTTTTCTGAGAATTGCAAATAATCTTGGAACCGAATGTAAAGTCCAAGTCAGTTATATTCCAACTCCTGATAGAAAAACGATTAGAGTCTTACAGGTATTACTACAACGTAAGTGACCAAATATTTCAGATTTAACAATGCATTAATTCTTAAGACTTCGGTTCATCTGTTCTCTCAGCAATCAAATATATTGGTCTAGCCTTTACCTCATCATATATCAACGCAATATACTGAGCGATAATTCCTATTGCTAACATCGTTAGAGAAAATCCCAATGAAACTATTCCCACAATAGTTCCAAATCCAGCAAAAGGTACGCCCCCACTTAACCAGAAAATTGAAAAGACAATTGTTGCTAGAAATGAAAAAATACTCAATCCGATTCCACAAATCGCTACCGCTATAAGTGGCGCCGAAGTATGCGCAAGAATTGCCGAGGTAGCCCAACGAATCACTTTACCTAACTTCATTTCGAGAAATTTTGAATCCCCAGCAAATCTTTGAGGTCTCTCTATGTCGATGATTGCTGTCTTAAATCCGGTCCAAGCTATTAGTCCTCTGAGAAAGCGATTCCTTTCTTGCATTTTGCGCGCGCCCAAATATGCAGAGCGACTTAATAGCCTGAAATCACTAACGTCTCGTGGAATCATATTATTTGTAGTCTTGTTAGCCACAAGATAGAAGAGTTTTGAAAGCAGACGTCGCACGTATGGAACATACTCACGCTTAACAATTCGGGCTACGACTTGATCGTAGCCCTCTTCGAAGTATTTTATAAATTCACTTATGGACTCTGGAGGGTCTTGCAAATCAGATGCCATTATTATAAGAGCATCCGCGTTTGATAAATCGATGCCACATGAAAATGACGCATCAAGCGTAAAAGTTCTAGACATACGAATCCCTAAAACATTATCATTGGAGCGAGACAGTTTGGAGATTAGTTCCCAAGTACGATCAGTTGAGTTATTGTCGCAAAAAATAAGTCGCCAGTTATAGTCTGGATGACTCTCCATCACCAAGAAAATTCGATTGTATAACTCCATCACGCAGTCCTCTTCATTCAAGGCAGAAGTGACTATATCGAGGCTCCTAGTTTTCAAATGTTTACCTTTCTCCACGCAGACACTGAACTGTATCGTGTTAATCTTAAAGCGATTCAAAAAAAGGATGAAACGCATACTTTTTGGTATGTTTTCCTAATGACACTGAGACATCTACCCTCTCAAACTGACTTAGAACATATTTGTGTAAAAATAAGCTCTTGGATAAAAGGTTACCAAGGCCAGGAAGTTTTAATTTACGGGGGAACAGGTTTCATAGGAAGATGGTTAGCTACATCACTAATTGAGGCAGATAAACAGTTTAGTCTTAACATGAGGATTCAAATAATCACAAGGGACGCCTATAAGGCAAGGCAACTATTTGGAATTGAAAATAGTAAGAGAATTTCTTTCATTGAGCACGACTTTATTGAACCAAAGTCTGATACTGAGGTGTCTGCCGATATTGTTTTTCAAGGAGCCACTACGTCAGATAAACTCTTCCAGGAAACTTATCCAGAAACTATGTATACATCTTCTGTCAATGCAACAAAGCATGCATCGCTGTTAATGAGCAAGAATCTGGACAAACCCACCATCATTCACTTAAGTAGTGGTGCTATATATAAAGCCGAGGGAAATTTACATCATTTTCAACAGGGGGCTACCACAATGCAGATAAAACACGGAGAAGCCTATTCTCTTGCGAAAATTCATTCCGAATCAATTTTAGAAGAGGCATTCTTGCAGGGTAGAATTTATTATCAATCACCTAGATTATTTGCCTTTTATGGACCACTTTTACCACTAAAAAAACATTTCGCAATTGGAAATTTTCTGAGTGATGGTTTGTCTAATAAAAAAATAATGTTAAGAGGTAACCCAAACACGACTAGATCCTATATGTATCCGACAGATTTAGTCTATATCCTAATGCGTCTTCACTCGTATAGAGAGTATGCGCCAATTAATATTGGAAGCGATGAAGCAATAACTATGAAAGATCTTGCAAATCTAATTTCTGAATTAACTTCGAAAACGGAAGTAGTAATTCTAAATCCGGATGCCGAAGTTTCAATTTATGTCCCAGAAATAGATTTCATTAGAAAAGAATTGAAAATCTCTACCTTTACTTCTTTGGAATCTGGAATCTTAAAATGGAAAGATTGGTTGAATTGCTAGTGAGAAAAAATAAGATATTTACAAATAATCGGGCTTTTGAAATATCTCTATGAATAACACATCAAAGACTCGGGCAAAGAAAACTTTTGCACCCTTGTTTGGTCCGATAGGTATTTCAATTAATGAATCAGAGACTAGCTTTACACCATTAGTAGTCTTGAACAAATTATAGAAGGAAAGAGCATCATCAACATAAATGCATAAATGTTGCGTTCCTGGAATTATCAGGCTCTGCACAAAATCTTGTGAATTATGGTTGGTCACATTTGGTGTTGTCTCTCTATCCCACTCCAAAAGCTCGAGAAGTGCACCCTCCCCTATTTTAATCATGACAACTTCAGCCTGGGCATCTCTGGCTCCGACCAAATTACTTAAATAAATATCGTTTATAGCTCTTTTCTGAATAACTTCTAACTTCAAAACTTTACTAAAAAAATCAGTGGCAGCCTGTATATCAGGTACAGCCACCCCATAATGAAAAAAACCTGTTACATTCAAAATTTATCGCTTCTATTAAGTAAATTCCACCGGTGCTCAAGCATTTCAATACGCTTATCGTCTTCCTTGTGAATATGACCGTAATACTCTTTCTTATTCAACAACCAGAGTAATTCAAAATGGACTGCCAACAATAGGCCGGGCTCAAGATCCACTGATTCGAGACTTTTACTCGAAAATACTACCTTGCGTGTTTCGAATCTAGTGAGATGACTTTTCGCAATCTCCTTTAAGAAGGGTAGTGACTCTTTTGAAACTCCGCCTCCTACCACAAGTTCTTTGTTCGCCGATTTGAGTTTTTCAGCTACCAGTAAGACAGATTCTTTTACTTTCTCAGAATTTACCGAAGCCCTATCCATTTGAAGTGAGCCAACATAATCTACGCGACCAAAAACAAGACCAGAAAGGCCATTGGTAACCACAATTTCATCCAGGATTTGATTCAAATTATCAAGTGACATTTGCGTTTCTAGATTTGTCAAAAATTTCACATCCGCTTGTTCTTCTGGAGAAAATACTAAATTTTTTGCTGCTACGAACTTACTAGCCGCATAACCACTTTCAACCATAGGAGCGACAATAAAGTCTACTCCAATCTGCTTTGCTTCCAATAAATCTCGGATTGCTTCACAGCCGCCTATTTTGACGGTTATGCCGAGCATTGCCCTACGTGCGATATCAACAAGCCGAAGCAATTCATCCATCCTAGTACCCTCGGCCTCAAACTCGGCTTTAACAGAAAGGACTCCAAAATCATCTCGAAGGCGGATGAGAATTTCCAACATTTGTTTTTCTAAGCTATTCATGTATGGCCTCCTGGGTGTTGAGGAATTTTAGCACTCTTGAGTTCAAATCTGGGTCAAGAGGTGGGAACATAATGTGCAACGGGTTAGACTCCATCGAACCATCAATACTTAGACGAGACTCAATTTTTGGTAGAAATGCCTGATCGGGTGAAATCGAAACATAAATCATAATTGGTTCGGAACTTAACAGATCATTTGTAAGGCTCTCAATAGAATCGCCCAACTTAAAATCTATTGATCTCAATCCAAAAGAACCTGCCAAAATCTTAAAGTCCGGGAGCCCTAAACCCGTTGCCGTGTCACAACCGACATAGTTTCCTGCAAAATATTTCTTTTGTGTACCTCTAATTGAGGCATAACCATCATTACCGAAGACAATTACTTTGATTGGCAAATTCTGGAGTGAAAGAGTTCCCAGCTCCTGAATATTCTGGAGAATTCCACCGTCACCTTCAATCAACCAAGTCAAATTCCCATTCCCAAGCGCAGCCCCTATAGAACCAGCAAGTCCAATACCCATACTTCCAAGTCCGCGGCTTGAAAGTATCAGATTCCCCTTTTTATGCTCAAATACTTGCATTGCGCTGGTGTAAGAGCCACCGCTGCTACAAGGTACAAAATTCAAATTGTTTGGTGCTATACCGGATAGAAATTCAATGAATCTAAAGGGATTTATATAATCATTCGATTGGTCTGTAACCTTTTCTACAAGTGGAAGTTCATGGCGGACTTCTTGAACAAAGGCATTCCATAAGCTCCAAGTGGAAAACCTTGGCTCCAAAATGTTAGAGAAGTTTTCTTCCAATACAGATATAAAGTCTTCGATAGTTATCCGAAGCGGAATTAGGCGTTCAAACCTTTCAACCTTAAAAGAGGAATCATCTACATCAATTTGTAAAATAACTGCCTCTGGGGCAAATTCACTATAGTTAAACCCCGTTTGTTGTGTCCCGAGGCTGGAACCCAAAACAACAATTAAATCAGCTTGTTGAATCACGATATTTGCCCACCGCTGTCCGAACATGTTTGGCCGCCCTGCATAAGCATGGAAATTTGCTTCAACACGATCGGCACCATGCCAAGTTGTTGCAATTGGAATTCCAAAATTCTTTAATGTAATCGTTAAAGGCTCATTATCTCTGGGAAATCCCCCACCAATCAAAAAGATAGGCCGTTTTGCTTTCCTGATACTCTCAAGAATATCCCTTTTCCAGCTATCTATACCTGGACTAATTGATTTTGAGTCAACTTTAGAAAACTCTTGAAAGTTATTGCGGTCCTCTTCAAAACTAGAAATTGAACCCTGCACATCAAGGCAAATCTCAAAATAGACTGGCCCTTTTCGCGCTGTTCCTGCGTGAGTAACCAATTTCTTGAATATCTCTTCACCCATTCGCTTATTGATAAGAACTGCTTGCTTAACTACACTCGACAGCAACTCGACACCATCAACTTCTTGGATGCCTCGTTGTCTCTCATTTTGTAATTTGAGATCAATTGCCTTAACCTGTCCACCGATAACCAATAACTCTCTACTGTCGATGTAGGCACCAGCAACTCCGGTGACTACATTTGTAACTCCCGGACCAGCGGTGACTAGTGCCAATGACTTACCCTGTTTAAATCCATTTGCTGACGATGCCTCATTGAAATAATCTGCTGCTATAACTGCAGCAACTTCGTGAATCACTGGAATCATTACTAACTTATTCGAAAAAGACTCGATTAAGTGCATAATATTACCGCCAGCAACAAAAAAACAAGTGCTGTAGTTCAATTCGCAAAGCCAACTTCCTAAATCATCAGAGTACTTACTCATTTCGCTATCCTTTTTAGAGCTTCATGTATTGATCGCACAATCCGCGAATTATTCTGAGGAGAAATCTCAGTTTTATAAACTTCAAACCCATTTTTGCAAGGCAATATGAATGTAAAAAGATTTTTAAGTGATTTCTTGTCTTTAGTTATGCCATTAATAATCTTATCAAAATCAAGAATTTCAGTTCTTCTCCTGGTGTCATCGTCAATAAATGAAAGTAAGCTCAAGGTAGCTATTTCGAGATTCGTAGTCTGCACATCAATCAACCCCTCCAAACGAGCTAACTCATGGGCCGCTAGTATACCAAGCGCGACTGCAATTCCATGCGGAATGAAATAATCTGATGAAGATTCGATAGCATGACCAAAAGTGTGTCCAAAATTCAGTAACTTGCGTTTACCTTTGTCAAACTCATCTGCTTCAATAAATCCTTTTTTTACGTTAAGGCAATACCAGATGATTTCTTCGAATTCCAATTTTGTAAATTTCAAAGTCTTGCAATTCTTAGAAAGATTGAGGAATTCATCCAAATGTTTAGATTCACCAGCTGCACAAATCTTCAATCCTTCGACAAGGCCGCAAACAATATGTTGAGGGTCTAAGGAAGTTAAGAATTCTGTCCAGATATACACTTCGTGGGGTGGATAAAAATTTCCTATCATATTCTTCGTCTGATTGAAATTTATGGAGCTTTTTCCACCTATGCAGGAATCAATCATTGCTTGGAAAGTTGTTGGCATATATACCCAGTTTATTCCTCGCAAATAAACTGAAGTGGCGATTGTTGCCAAATCTTGTAGCGCACCGCCACCGACAAAAGTAACTTTCGAATCCCTCTTAATATTTTGGCTGTCTAGAATTTCTAGAATACTGATCACGGTGTGCAAGTCTTTTTCTGACTCTAAAACTTTAATGGAAATCGTGTTTTTTGTCTCTAGAAATGGGTAATTCTTAAGGACATTTTCATCAACTATGAATAAGTCTGATTCTACATAATGAAAATCTTCAAGTAAATAAACATCATAATCATGCACGCTGGATTTAATGGATAGTCTATTTAGATTTTGTTTCACTGCAATCTACCCAAGAACCTGGCCAGCTGAAACTTCCACATTCTCTCCTAGTATGTAACTAGATTCGTCACTTAGCAAGAACTTACATACATTTGCAATTTCATAGTTAGTTGCTAAACGCTTCAGAGAAGTTTTCTCAGAAAAAAAAGAAACTTGTTGCTCTGTTAAGCCATTAGTCATCATTTCATTATCAACAAATCCTGGGGATATAGAATTAACCCTTATATTATGTTTAGCGGCGTAGCGGGCGAATGTTTTTGAAAGTGTGACGAGCCCCCCTTTTGATGAAGCATATGACGTGGTACCACCGAATCCACCAGTTCTTGCTGCTTGTGATGCAACATTCACAATTGATCCGGAGATTGAATGCGAAATCATGCTGGAGATAACTGTTTTGTTCCACACAAACGCTCCTACTAGATTAATTTCTAGTGTTTCGCGGAAATCCGAGAGTGTGGTCTCTAGGGGTGAGTTTGACCTCGTTAGTATTGCAGCGGTGTGAAGATATTGACTGATACCCTCCTCAAAATGATTTTCGATTTTTTTTACTAAAGTATCGGCTTCTTGTTCTGACCCGATATCAATAACCTCAAGAAAATAGCCTTGTTTATACGCAGTCGCTAGCTCAGCAATTTTTGAGGGATTTCGGCCTATGCCCGCTACCTTGATTCCTTGGCTAGTTGCCAATTTAACATATTCGGAGCCAATAGCGCCGGTCACACCATTAATCAAAATCATGGTTCACCCTTACTTCACCCTCAATAATCATTTTGTAACCATGGTGGAGTTTCCAGCCTAGAGTACTCATCAAGAATATTCTTTTCTCTTAATGTGTCCATAGGTTGCCAGAAGCCCTGATGCTCATATGCCATCAATTCACCTCTAGGCACAAGCATAGGCAAAATATGTGCTTCGAATGCTTCACTTTCGTGTTTTACAATTTCCTTCACTTGCGGATTTAGAACAAAAAACCCACCATTAATCCAACCTGCATCCGCTTGGCTCTTTTCTCCAAAGTGCGTAACAATTCCACTTTGAATTTCTAATACTCCAAATCTAGCAGGCGGTCTAACTGCCGTGACTGTCACGAGCTTCTTGTGAGTTTTATGAAATTTTATCAAATTTGAAATGTCAACATTTCCCAAACCATCTCCGTAAGTGACTAGTACATGCTCATTTGAATCTAAGTGCTCTAGGCATTTTGCGATTCGCCAACCAGTTTGTGAATTTTCACCCGTATATAAACTTTGAACATCCCAACCATCCTTTAGTGTGTGGATATAACGCTCAATAACTTGGTGCATATATCCGGTTGCGATTAAGAAATCTGTGATTCCGTAAGATGCGTAGATGCTCATCACATGCCAAAGTATTGGCTTCCCCCCTACTTCAACCATTGGTTTGGGTTTATCAGCAGTTTCTTCTGAAATTCGAGTGCCAAGCCCTCCGGCTAAGATAATTACTTTCATAAACACCTATCTGTCGGATGCAATCCTAAGGGGGAACCTACCTTTTTTCGAGGGAGAGATAACTTTTAATCTGGCCCTTTGTAACCTCAAAGGCACTCGAGTCTAGAGCTTCTCTGTACCAACTTGAAGTCCACGAAATACTTTCAGCAAAATTCAATTTATCTGACCATCCAAGTTTTTTTCGAGCCTTGCTTGAATCTAACAACAGCTGATTAGACTCAGGGGGTTGGGCAGCACCTTCATATTTCCAGCGCTCACCTTGGATTTCCCAGGCATCACTGAATATTTTGGCCAAATCGCTGACAGTGTAATTTTTTCCTGAGACGGGTCCAAAATTCCATTCACCGGTCTGGCCGTGGGAAAGTTGTTGATTGACAAGCCTTAGGTAGCCATTGAGACAGTCGAGTACATGCTGCCAGGGGCGAATGGCATTTGGGTAGCGCAAAGTTGGCAGATTTCCGGCTGAGTAGGCATTTACAAGGTCAGGGATGATTCGGTCCTGAGCCCAGTCTCCGCCGCCAATAACATTTCCAGCCCGGGCAATGGCCATTGGAACCTTCGCAAAGCTCTTTATCCAGGATTGTGTTGCAATATCCGCTGCTGCTTTTGACGCACTATATGGGTCGTCACCGCCAAGTTCATCAGTTTCGACATATCCGCGTAGATGGTTATGGTTTTTATAGACCTTATCGGTGGTGATGATGAGTGCCGCCTTAAGGTTCTTCAATTCTCGAGTTGCCTCAAGCACATTTAATGTTCCTATGACATTTATTTCGAAAGTTTCAACTGGGATTCGATAGGACTCACGGACTAAGGGTTGGGCGGCAAGATGGATGAT
>JGI24890J29729_1001210_pt1 | contig 12282 bp, 25 predicted proteins | sample FreactcultureFD7_FD_29729 | JGI IMG/M metagenome (IMG submission 29729)
CGGCCGGGGTCCCCATGAGGGAAGTGAGGCGCGCTGCGAGGCGGTCGAGGCGGTCATCGGCCGGGGCGGGGGGAGGGGCAATCATCTTCGACGCAAACCCGCCGATGTTGAGGCCCTTGGCGCCGAGTTGGGCGGCCTGCAGAGCGAGGGAGGCATCGACCGTCGAGGAGGGCTGATTCACCTTGTCGAGAAGGACCTCGAGCGACCGCTCCGTGAGGGCCCGCATCCGGTCGTTGATCGAGGCCGCAATGAGCGGGTCCACGAGCTGGGCCTTGCGTTGGGCGAGGCGCTCGCGAAAAGCGTCACTTGACGTAACGATCGAAACGTACTTGATCGAGTAACCGAAGCGCGAGGCGATCTCTTGCTTTTCGATCGCGGGCTCCGCGAGGATCAAGTCCACGATGGCGTCGTGGGTGAAGTTCAGGTTTCGAAGCGGCACGTGGGTCATGGCGAGGGTTCCTTTTTGGCTTCCGGAGAGTATAGGGCTCTGGAGCCCTCGCTGGAGAGGGCGGGGGCGACGCGGCGAATTGCGGACGGGTTATAAACCGCAAACACGAACGTGATTCCCAAGTTGGCGCGAAAATAGAGGGGGGCCTTGAGCGCGCGCGCGAGGAAATGAATTTTGCCCCCACCCCCCTCGAATACCCGAGGGATTCTGTCGGGTTCAGGGGGAATGCTATCAACCCGGCTGGGCGATAGGTTGCTGGGCTATCGACGCGCGTGGGGTGATAGCCCAGGGGCCTATCGGGCGTGGGGATTGATAGCCAGGGATTGCGTGCGGCATCCGGGGTTGAATGGTTGACTGCAGCGTGTGGGGATTCGTGGCGGGGGAGGGGATACAAAATATTTGCACGATGTCTACAAAAAGATTGAACGATCAGGGGGATTGTGGGGATCACAATTCATTCATCGCAGCAATGTTGTTGCGGGTGGAACCGGGCCACAATACCTGGGGTAGGATTGAAAATGGAATTGAAATTCAAGGCGGGTTCGATCGTTGGCGCGGCTGTGAATGCCGAGGGGCACGTCGTGATTGGTGTGAAGGGTTTCCCGCATATGGTGGTGGACCCGACGCGGTTGAGTGAAGCGGTGCGGGCCGAGGCCTTCCGCAACGGCATCCGCCAACGGCTGATGGACAAGGCTGCGATGCTGCGCAACAAGGCTACGGGTGAAAGCGCAACGCCGCAGGAGAAATACGAGTCGATCAAGAACCTCTTTGACCACTACATGAGCGGGGCCGAGTCGTGGAACCTCGAGCGCGCGGGTGGCGGGGCATCGGGGCCGAGGCTGGACCCAATCATCATCCAGGCCATTGGCGAGGCCTTCGGCAAGACCCTCGATGTCGTCCGGGCGATGGTTGAGGCCAAGGCCACGGAGAAGGGCATCAAACCGCAGGAGTATCTCGCGGGCATGGCCGAATTGGCGCGGGTGAAGCCCATTGTGGCGCGGTTGCGGGCTGAAGCGGCGTCGAAGGTGGAGGTGGACGAGGACCCGTTCGCCGGGATGGACGAGGGGGGCGACGCGGGCGACGAACCCGCGCCGTTCTAACGCCGAGGGAGTGCCCCGCGAGGGGCCTCTTATGGTCAGGGTCGCAATGGTGCGGCCCTGACGATAGGAGAGAGCTATGCAAGAAATCGGAACCCTGGTGGGCAGTATCACGATCATCGTGGGAGCGGGAAACGGTCAGCTGACGTCCAAGCGCGTCCGGGTGGCCACGTTTTATTACAACTACTACGAGGAGGCCCTTGAAAAGGCCCGGCAAGTGAGGGGCCACAATCCCGGGGTTGACATCACGTGGGAGTGGCAACCGCAACACCGGCCTGTGACGTTGTAAACGGGCTGGGGGCAACCACAACCACCACAACCACAACCACAACCACAACCGCCACCACCCGGGGGGTTTCATTTACCCCCCCTCATGGGGGCGACTCTGGGGTTTCCCGAACACGTTTCATTGTTACAATTTAATTTTTTATATATCTTATATATATTTTTTAAATGTAACAAGATGTAACACCCATAACCCGAACACGAAACCCCTCAGTCGCGTCCACGAGGGGGTCTGGAAGGCGGGGGGGTGAGGTGGTGGTGGATGTGGTGGTGGTGGTGGTTGCGTTTCTTGGTTGACGCGATGACGCGACTCGGTTATTATGGTGTTGATGGAAGGGGCGAGGCTCGATGCCCCCGGGTTCCGGCCGCTAACCCCAGGAATCATGGTGATTCCTGGGTTTAACGAGGAAACAGAAAATGTTCGGTATTTTCATCGATGACGGCAAGGGCAAATTCACCTGGTACGGCAACGAGCCGACGGTGGAGGAAGCCCTGGCCACGGCCAAGGAACAACGAGAAGCGTGGCAAGCGGATCATGTGCTGATCATGCCCGTTTGCGCCGTGATTCACGCTGACGGCACCGTGGTCCTGGAAGGCGCCAAGGGGTAATGACAACGCCCCTTCGGGGGCTCTTTTAAGGAGATAGTGAAAAATGGCTTCAACGCAACAAGCGCTCGAACGGATGTTCAGCAAGCTGGGTGAGTTCAAGGGCCTCGCGGGGATCGACCGCGTGGAAAGGGGCGTGGAAATGCGCCAAGTCGTCACGTGGAACTACGAGCGGGGCTGGGCCTCGTTTGACGGGAAGCAGTGGGATTTCACCGTGGTGAGTGATGATGGCACGGGGCCGCTGGGGCGGACAAGCGTCACGGTGGGGGCCTGACATCATGACCCTCATCGCACAAGAGAGCGACTTCAAGAGCAAGGAAACCCTGCTCGCGGCGCTGGAGAGTGGCTGCATGTTGCACGAACCCTCGATCATGGGCTCGTGGACCCGGAAGAGCACCGAGCTCCCCGTTGGCTTCAAGGATATTGTGACCAACGGGGCGAAGCGGACGAAGTTCCGCACCATCGAGCGGACGGCCAAGGGCTGGGTGGTGAAGTGACCCGGCGAGAGTTACGTCGCGTGGCGAGGCGACTGGCGCATAGCGGCACGTTATAGGCCGCAACGCGCGCGGGTGAATCCAAACTCTTGGGGCCAATGGGCCCCTCGAGCCTGGGTTTCCAGGGCTTCCATGGAGCAAGAGAAAATGACACAACAAACCCCCTCGGGGGATGAGGATGACTTCATGGCCATGCTTGACAGCGTGGCCGAAGGGATTGCCTCGGAGAGGGCCTCGAAGGCCGCAAAAACCCCGAAGGCGAAGGGTGAGCGGCCCGCTTCCCTGTGGGTCGAGGCCCCCGTTTGGCGACACACGGGGTTTTTGCTGCGCTTCCGCGTCGTGACGTGTGACTATTGCGGCGCGGTCGAGCGCACGGTCGAGGGCTTTTACAAGCAACACTGCCTGACGCGAAACGCCGCGACGACCCGGCTCGAAAGGGTGACGGACTCGGAAGAGTTGCTCCCCCTGGCCGAGGACATCGCACCGCTGGAAAAATGGCAAGAGGATCTCGAGGGCCGCGCGCCTGTGTGCTCTTCGTGCTGTTACGTGTTCGGATTTGGCCCCGATAACACGGACGCGATTCCGCCCGACAACATCCCCCCTCCCGACTCCCCCTCCCCTGCAACCATCCCAACGGCCGCTTGGCCCTTTGAAGGAGACCCCGAGTGAAAACCCTCAACACCACGCCTCTCAGCGAGGCCGAGCGCGACGCACTGCGCGACCACTGGAACCTCATCGACAAGGGCACGTTCGTTGTCCTGGTCGTGTTTCTGCTCTTCGGAATGCTCTCTGGCTGCGGTGGTGGCGATCCCGAGAGCGACGAAGCCTGCCGTCCCGCGCCGGACTTCATGGGCCCGGTGAAGTGCCCGGAGGTTTCAAAGTGAGCACGGGGCAGCAATCCCTGCTCGAGGGGCCGCAACTCGAGCGCTACGAATACCGGATCAAGTTTCGGGGGAAGGCTCTCCCTTGGAGCCGCTGGGCACCCCTTCCGGTCGTGGCGCGACTCGGCGGCACGGAGATGTCCCGCGCCGAAAGCATCGCCCAAGCGCGCAACATGCTCCTCGACCGGGCAAGTGAGTGCGACTTCGAGGTCCAATGGCGCCGGGTTTATGTGGAAACCTGCGATGTGGAGGAAGTGCAATGACGCCGCTCGAAAAGTTCGCCCGCCGCTTTCTCGACCCGGAGGACCTGGGCTATAGCGTGAGTCCCTGCGTGCGGGATGACGCGCGGGTGGCCCTGGGGATGAAGCCTGTGGAGGGTCGCATGGCTCCGGCGCAAGCGCCCAGCATGAACATCGACGGCGTGCAGTACGTGGAGGCGCCGGAGGCGAGCCGCTGCAAGGGCTGCGTCTTTACTCCAGCGGCCAGCATCGAATGCCAACGCGCGTCCATCAAAGGCTTTGCGGTCTTCGGTGGCACCTGTGGCTACCGCCGCACCATCTACATCCCCGCCACCCCCGAAGCGAAGACCGCCACGGCGCCGAAGCCGGTGGCCGAGGATCGCCCGTGCGGATGGCTTTACGGTAACTCCTATTGGGAGTCCTCCAACCCACGAATTACCGACCACATCAAAGCTCATGGCAAGCCGTTGTTTTCCACCCCGCCCGAGCGCAAGCCGCTGAGCGACTCCCGCCCGCGTTGCTCGACACGCGGCTGGCTTGGTGGCGGCATGTGCTCGCAATTCGTCGTCGGCGGACTCTGCGGGTTTGATGGGCCCTGCTTCAGGAAGGCGACCGACGAGGGGAACGGCAATGGCTGACAAGACGAAAGCCGAGAAGCTGGCCGATGCGCTGGAGGCTGCTGCAGAAGAAGCCTACGCGAATTTGGACGATTCATTCTTGAGCGGCCATGGTTACGCCACTAGCACCGCCGCTGCCATCCGCGCCCTGAAGGTGGAGGAATGACCAATGTCTGAGCAAAACGATGACTTCCCCCGCTACACGTGCCCCTTTTGCGGTTCCCCCACCCTCGTCCACACCTTCAACGACGCGGGGCAGACCTTCACGTTCTGCGGCTCCTGTGGCCACAAGGAGAAATTCTCCGACCCTCCTCCCCCTGCCGCCTTCAAGGTCACTTGGCCCACGGGCGCCGGTCACGCCCACGCTGTCTTTCTTGACCGCAACCGCGCAATCGAATATGCTACGTGGAAACACGGCATCGTAAAGGAACTCTTCGAATGAAACACCCCGCTTCCAAGCCCTTCCCCCAGGCCACTCTCCCCCTTCCCACCCCCGAGGCACTCGAGCGCGTGGTGAAGGGCCCACGTTCCCGGTGCCTCATCACGGGCTGCGCCCTGGTCCTGGGCAATGCCCACGCTTGGGGGGATCTCCACTCCCTTGGCGGCCTCTTCATCTTCCACTCCACGGACCCGAACAACGAGTGGCTCGACCACTCCGGAGGCGCGATCCAGTGGCGTGACCACAAATCCCTGCGGATCAAGGAACCCGCAGCTTATTTCTGGCGTCGCGGGGTCTTCGTCATCGCGGGCAGCGCCTGCGAACTCAACCCCAAGGCCCACAACTTCCTTTCCTCCGCGCCTTTCTAACGTTCCCAGCCTCTAGGGGGCCTTCGCGGCCCTCTGAGAGTGGGAATCCCCCCACGTCACGGAGTCAAAAATGACCACTCTTCGCTTTGTCAAACTCGATGTCGCCTTCGCCGAGGGCTGGGAAAAGAAGGAAAACGGCGACTACTATTCCAAGGGCGAACTGATCGCCCGCGTCGCCGTCGCCTTCGGCCCGACGAACATGACCTCGAACCTCTCGAGCGCCCTCGCCGCCCGCATCATCTCGATGGCCGAGCAGGAAGTCCGCGCCGCCCTGGTCGCGGCCGCTGACGCCTCCGTCCACGGCATCCCCACCACTCTGCAACTCGAAGGCTAACCCCACCATGGGCCAACCCCTCTCCCCCGAAGTCATCGCCCGCATCCGCGAGCTGAAGGGCCGTGCCAACGCTGTCGAGGTGTCGGCCCTCCTGAATTGCTCGCCCGAGACCGTTCGTCGCCTGTGGCGCGGCGAGACCCATCGCCCCGCACTCTCCTCGATGGACCCGACGCAGTGGCTGCGCCAGGCCTATCCTGAGGTGCGCGGGCCCTTGGAGCCCTCGGCGACCCCCTCCACCCCGCCCGCGAATTCGGAGGAGGAAAGCGCCTCCTTGCTCGCGGCCCTTAAACTCCTCACCCCTCCTGCCCAATGATTACCCCCGAGCAAATCAACGCCGCCGCTTTCTGGGACCAAGACATCTGCGTCAAGTGCGGTTTCCACGAGGCCTCCGATGAGGACGAGGAAGAGCACACGGTCGCAGCCCTTTGCCCCAATTGTCGCAACACGGGCCTTTTCAGCGGCCACTTCCTCGCCACCCTGCTCTCCAACATCGACACCACGGAGTAACCCCTTCATGCAACGCCCCATTCTCACGCCCATTACCCTCGGCACCCCCGAAGACGAGCGCAACCTCCTTGTTCGCTTCACCTTCCACCCGGCCATCTCGCCCACTTTTTATTCCCCCGGGCGAGACCCCCACATTTCTATCGAGGCCGTGATCGACGAGGCCACTGCCGATCCGGCGGTTCTCTCGCCAAGCGACCTGCGCGCCCTCGAGCTCATACTCCTCCAGCGCCACCGGCACAACCTGTCGGTGTAAGCAATTGCCGGGCTTCCCCATGTCTTGATTGCCCGCGCCACCGCCCACCGCGATAATTCATTTTCACCCGGGGACCACGCGCTAAAGCCCGTCACACTTGAAGACAGCGCATTTTTCCACAGGAACACAGAAATGTCCGAAGCCCAAACCCAAGCCACCGCCGTCGAGACCAAGCCCAAGAAGGTCGTCACCTACACCGAAGTCACCCTGACCGACGGCCGCAAGGTGTCCTTCCCGGGCGCCCGCAAGATGCAGAAGTCCTACGAGGTCACCGCCGAGGGCGTCAAGGCCACCTTCGACTTCGTGAGCGGCGAGACCAAGTCCATCCTGATCGGCCCCGACTCGCCGCTGGTCGGCACCTTGATCGGTCACGGCCTGGTCCAGAAGATCGGCGACGAGACCACCAGCGCCGACTCGGTCGAGGACATGGTGCTCGAGGTCGAGAACATCATCGCCCGCCTCTCCAAGGGCGAGTGGGGCACCCAGCGCAAGGCTGGCGATTCCTTCGCCGGCGCCGGCGTCGTGATCCGCGCCCTGGTCGAGGTCACCGGCCTGACCGTCGAACAGGTCAAGGCCAACATCGAGAAGAAGCTGGCCACGACCGAGGGCCTGACGCGCGCCGCCCTGTACCAGTCGTTCCGCAACCCGGCCTCGAAGACCGGCGTGGTCATCGCCCGCCTGGAGCAGGAGAAGCTGTCCAAGGCCGCGAAGATCGACGCCGACGCCGAGCTGGCGGCCTGGAGCGCCCCGGCGGCCTAAGGGCCTCACCCCTTTCGAGGGGCTTGGAAAGGGATGCTGCTGTGCTAGTGGCGACCAAAGGGTTTACCGATCCGAGCCCCTCACCCCCGTTGGGGGTTTTCCTTTGAGGGTTCGCGTAACCCCAAGGGAAAACAACTAACCCGAGACTAGCGTGTCCCAAACCCGCCTTGAGTCCCTTGTCGAAGCCCTCTCCGGGCAACTCGTCGGCATCGCGCGCAGCGTTCTGTTGCAGCGCCTCATATTCCCCCTCTTCGGCATTGAACTCGCTCTCAGCGAAAACATCGAAATCACCCTTTGGTTCGCCCTTGCGAGCCTCGCGGAGCGCTTTTTGCTGCGCCGCCTTTTCGCTTGGCGGGAGCGTCGGGCAAAACTTGGTTGATTCGTGTTCGCGTTTGCGCGACAATACACGTTCCCAATTCCACCCTCCCCGCCATGCCACGCAAAAAGAACCTCGATCCCTCGATCGACCTCCATATCAAGCTCCCACCCAACGTGGTGAAGCAAATGGAGGCCTATCTCCACTCCGACCTCGAGGGCACCGTCCCCTTCGGCTCCCGGCAAAAGTTCCTCACGGAGCTGATCACCGGGTTTTTCCAAGGCGAGTCCCTCGACCTATCCCAATACGCTCCCGCAGCCATGATGATCCCCCCGGGCCTCTCGATCGTTCGAGGCACCTCCATGGCGATCTCGCAACTGCGGGCTCTTCTCACCCCTTCGGAGCCCCTCTCGTGACCCCCGAACTGCAAAGCAAAATCGCCCTCTATCGCCAGAAGGCCGCCCTCAACCAGCTCACCACCGAGGAGATGATCGAGGCCATCAAGCTCATCCGCGAGGGTCGCCACACGGCTGCGGCCACCGCCAAGTCCACCAAGACCGCTGCGGCCAAAAAGGTCATCGTCAACGCGGACGACCTGCTGAGCGATTGGATGTCCTGATGGGCCCCGGGACGTATCTTATCCAGGTTGAGCTCTCCAACCTCACAGCCCTGGATGCCTCCCGCATCGCCCTCGAGCTGCGCAACGTTTTCCCGGAGATTGTCGGCAAGCTCGCCTGCAATCCGAACATCGGGGAGGTTCGGGTCCTCCTTCCACGTGCGGTGAAAGACTCCGCGACAACGAGCCAGAAGTGAGCAACCAGGTTTGTTACGATTGTAACTACTACAAGCACCAACAGGGCGAGGAAAGCGGCTATTGCTACGGCAACCCGCCGATCCCGACCCTGATCAACACTGCCAACGGCCCGCAGCCCGTTTCGATCGAGGCCATCGTTTCGAAGAAGCGCCAAGCCTGCGCCCTCTTCGCCGAGCGTCGCGTCGTCCTCCTGGGAGGCCACTGAAATGACCATCCAGCGCCCTCCCTTCCCTACCGTCATCGACTCGACCATCCTCGGCGCGTTCCGCTCGTGCCCCCAGAAGGCCTACCGCACCTACGTCGAGCACTGGAAGCCGCGCACCCCCAGCGTCCACCTCCACGCCGGTGCGGCCTTCGCCAAGGGCCTCGAGGTCACGCGCGAGGCGTTCTTCGTCCAGGGCCTCTCCGAGGACGACGCCCTTGCCGCCGGGCTCCACGCCCTCATCACCTTCTACGGCGACTTCGAGTGCCCCGAGGATAGTGCCAAGTCCTGCACCCGCATGGCCGGGGCGCTCGAATACTACTTCCACGTGTGGCCCCTCGGCCGCGAGGAAGCGCCGCCCGCCACCCTCCCCTCCGGCGCCAAGGCCATCGAGTTCTCCTTCAACGAGCCCCTCGACATCCGCCACCCCGAGACGGGCGACCCGCTGCTGTATTGCGGCCGCCTCGACATGATATGCGAATACGCCGGCAGCCTCTTCGGCGAGGACGACAAGACCACCTCGAGCCTCGGCGCTTCGTGGGGCCGGCAGTGGGACCTCCGCTCGCAGTTCACCGGCTACGTGTGGGGCGCCAAGCGCTCCGGCCTGGACCTCGCCGGTTTCCTCGTCCGGGGCGTTTCGATCCTCAAGACCAAGTACGACTCGATGCCGGTCATCACCTACCGGCCTCAGTGGCAAGTCGATCGCTGGCTCGAGCAAACCCACCGCGACATCCAGCGCATGATCCGCTGCTGGGACGAAGGCTATTGGGACTACAACCTCGACCACGCCTGCACCGAGTTCGCCGGCTGCGAGCTCCGCCAGGTGTGCCTGTCCCAAGACCCGATGCCGTGGCTCGAACAAGGCTTCATCCGCCGCGTCTGGGACCCGGTGGCGCGAAAGGAAACCATCCTGTGACCCTCCCCCTTCAGATCATCCCGGGCTCCACTGAAGGCACCTACACCATCGGCTGGCGCCACCCCGAGGTCGGCCCGATTCGTTGCGAACTCTTCGGCCCGGCCCTGGCCTTTCCCGAGGCCAACTACCTCATCTACAACATGGCGCACAACGGGCACCCCGTCATCCTGCCGAACCCGCCGCGCGCTCAAACCCTCTCGGAGGCTCTGTGCAAGTCCCTGCCCTCTTCCGCCCTCTCTCCCTCGTCGAGCGAAAGGCCCGCGAACTCGCCCGCGCCCAGGAACTCCTCCACCTCGCCCTTCTCACCGGCGAGGAAGCCGAGGCAACCGAGGTGATGGCCCGTTCGCGGATTGAGCGGCTTTCCAGCGAACTCGGCGCTCTGCGAGCCAAGAATGAAAGCCTCGAATGAAGCGCAAGTGGAAATCGAAGGCTCCATCGTCGGCTCGCTTCGACGCCACGGTCTCGGCATCTCGTTCTTCTGCCCCCGATGCGGCCAGCAGTGGGCTCGAGTACCAGGCCTTTTTCGCGACGGTGAAGGACCCCTCTGGTACAGCGTCGCTCAAACATGTCGCCTCCATCCCGATCCCATCCCCTCACGAATTCACGGGTCGCTGATTTCAAGCGATCGCGTCGCCTGGATCAGCGAAGCCGAGTGGCCCCACGCCCTGCGCGCTAACCCCGACTGGCTTCTCTACGAGTTCCTCATCCACCTTGATTGGATAGAATCCCTATGACCACACCCACCCACCCGCAAGTTGCACCCGCAACGCCCCTCGCCCCCTCCTCCAAGCTCCCCGGCGTCAACGTCATGCTGATGGGCCCCACCGGCACGGGCAAGACCCATTCCATCGGCACCCTCGTGGACACCGGCATCGAGGTCGTTTACTTCGCCTTCGAGAGCGGCAGTGAGTCCCTGCGCGGCTATTGGGCCGATCGCAACCAGCCCATCCCTGCGAATGTCAAGTTCTGCACGGTCAAGCCCGCCGCCGCCTCTTGGGCCGACATGGCCACGAGCGTCAACCTCGTCAACACCATGAGTTACGAGGCCCTCAAAAAGGTCAGCGACGCCGGCCGCAACCGCTACAACCAGCTCGAGCAGTTCCTCAAGTCCTTCGCCAACGTCGTCACCGATGACGGCGAGAAGCTCGGCCCCGTCGATTCCTGGGGCACTGACCGGGCCATCGTCATCGACGGTCTGACGGGCCTCGGCGACGCCGCGATGAAGAGCGTCGTCGGCGGCAAGTTCGATAAGGACCAGAAGGACTGGGGCCTGGCCCAGAACATGGTCGAGGGCATCCTGCGCCGTCTGTGCGATGGTTGCCGCTGCCACGTCGTGGTCCTCTCCCACGTCGAGCGTGAACCCGATCCCCTGGGCGGTGCGCAGAAGATCACCGTTTCGACCCTCGGCGCCAAGCTCGCCCCGAAGATTCCGCCGATGTTCAGCGACGTGATCCTCACCGCGCGCCTCGGCCGCGACTGGTATTGGGACACCGAGAACCCGCTCGCGGACCTCAAGACCCGCAACCTCCCGATCGCCTCGAAGAACCGGCCCGACTTCGGCCCCATCATCGCCAAGTGGCGTGCGCGGGGTGGTGCATGAGCCCGTTCTAGCCACAACTTCCTTGCCCTCGGACCCAAACCCGTGGACAATCCAAAATCACGCTCCCGGGGGCGGCGTGAAAATCCCAAGTCATAGCCCCCATCCACTCTTCCCTTTCAAGGAACCTTTCCATGTCCGACATCTCCACCTTCGACCCCGCATCCTTCCTCGACATGTCCCTCTCGGAGCCGACCGAGAAGCGCCCGCCGCTGCCCATCGGCGACTACAACGTCGTCATCGGCGAGGTCTCGGCCCGCTCGTGGACCGGCAAGAAGGACCCCTCCAAGAGCGGCATCGCCTGGGACGTCCCCATGACCCTCGACGTGCCGGCGCAGTTCCAGGAATCCCTGAACCTGCCGCCCACGCTGCTGTTCAAGGACTCCATCATGATCGACACCACGCCCCAGGGCACGATCGACAACGGCGTCGGCAAGAACCGCCAGCTGCGCAACTACCGCGAGGCGCTGGACCTGAACAAGCCGGGCGACACGTTCTCCGCCCGCGCCATGCAGGGCCGCGTGGTGAAGGTCAAGATCACCCACGAGCTGTACGAGGGCAACATCCAAGAGCGCATCTCGGCCGTCACCCGTCCGTGATCCTCGGGGCCTAGCGCCTCGCTCGGGCCGGTGAGGGGTTTTCCTTCCCCGGCCTTTTTCTCTTTCAGGAGCCAACATGCTTTTCCTCCACCCCGACGCCATCATTGTGAAGCCGGAGCGCCAACGCCAGTTCCACGACATCAACAGGCACCAAGAGCTCTGCGCCTCGATCGAAGCCACCGGGTTGCTCCACCCGCCGGTGGTTCGCCGCGAGGGCGACGCTTGGGTTCTGGTCGCCGGCGAGCGGCGCCTCCGCGCCATCACCCAGCTGATCGACTTCAAAACCCCCTTCCGTGTCGTCGGCGATGACGAGCACAGCAGCAACGCCAACCTCGGTCGCGTGCCCTGTCTCTCCATCGGCTCCCTCTCCCCGATCCAGGCCGAGGAGGCCGAACTCGAGGAAAACATCCATCGCCAGGACTTGACGTGGCAGGAGCGCGCGGCGGCAACCGCCCGGCTGATGAACCTGCGCAAGGCCCAAGCCGCCGCGAGCGACACCCCGCCGCCCTCG
>JGI24890J29729_1001211_pt1 | contig 12279 bp, 16 predicted proteins | sample FreactcultureFD7_FD_29729 | JGI IMG/M metagenome (IMG submission 29729)
AAGGCCCATATCATCCAAAGAATCTTCAATGAGTACAATGCAGGAGCTTCCATCGATGACATAGTAAAGATTGCAAAAGCATTAGGATATAAACAATCCGGGAACTCTACCATTCAGAGAAAATTGAAGAACCCGATTTATTGCGGAAAGATTCAAGTGTCTGGAAAGCCAGGACAATTAGTGAGAGGCATTCATGCGCCGATCATTTCAGAGCAGACCTTTTGGATGGCCCAAGAAAGACTAGGTGATAAACGAAGTATAGTACACAAGAATGAGGACATTCCGCTTCGTGGAGTGTTACGTTGCTTCTGCGGTAAATTGGTCACAGCAGGCAAGAGTAAGGGCAAATACAATCACTATTGGTATTATTGGTGTACGGAGCATAAGAATAACTTATCTGCTAGAAAATTGCATGAGCAGTTCAACGAAATCCTGATGAATTTAAGTTTGGATCCTGAGGATGTGGCTGTGATTAGAGAGCAGCTCGTGAAAAAAATAGCAGAACGGATCCAGCAGAACGGCGAAGACCTGGAGACAGTGAAGAAAGATTTGAAACATATTCAAGGAAGAATTGCCACAGCAGAAAAGAAATTCTTATTGCAAGCTGATATCAGTCCAGAAGTTTATACGGAAGCTATTTCAGAATTGAGATCCACAGAAGCAAGGTTACAAACAAAGATGGCTGAAGCTCATACTTCGATCAGTGTTTATTTTAATAGATTGAATGAAGTTTTACCAAAGCTTGTGAACTTGAAAAAAGCATTCGATGAAATGGATCTGGTGAGACAGCATCGATTCATCAATATGGTGTTCAAACAATCTCTTTCCTATGCAGATGGTATTTTTAGAACTCCTAGTTTGCTAGAAATATTTGAGGATAAAGCCTTGATACTGAAAGAAAAAGGGCTGCTCAAAATAGAACAGCCCGTGATCAATTTGGGTATTACTCCCGTTCGTAGCGAGACCGGGAGCTGGTTTGAACTCCTCAACCAACTAGCGGACCTATTCGCTGCTTAATTTTATCTGATTCCTATTCAAATGTAATAAAAAAGCCTATCCTAGAAAGGACAGGCCACTAAACCCTCATGAAAACTAAACTAGAATTCAACCTTTAAAAAAGGGTAATTCGATTTGATCAGAAGCTTTATCTTCTCAGGATCAATTTCATATTTGGTAAAATCAGTGTCTTTTGTAAGTACGTTTGGAGCGAGCCATGCCTCTTCCTTTCCTTCGTATTTAATCAGTTTCCAATAGTAGTCAGGCTGAGGAACATCTTTCATTTTCTTATCTGAGTAAATGCAGCCGGTAATGACTAGGATACTGTCATGATCAGGAGCCAAAGTTTTAAGAACATACTGCTCCAATTCCTCCCACGGATGCTCATTGAAGAATGAATATTGTGGAGCTGTGTTAGTGTAGTACATCGATTCTTTGGCTGCATCCAGATCAAAATAGAAAGCTGAGTAAGGGGAAAGATGTCCTTTATCGAAAGAGCCATTGTTTCTGTATTCCTGATCACTAGCTACCTGATACCTTTTATCGATCAATGGATCCTGATGGAAACTTGCTACACTTTTACGATCAATCTTTGTGGTGCTTGTTGCGTGTGCTTTTGTTTGCCAATACCAACTGATTAAGGGAGATTTTAAAACAGTGTCGAACTCTAGCGTGTAATACTTGTGCTTTACTTCAATGGTTTGGGAGTTGCCAAAATTTGACAATAAGACTAACAAAAGGATTACAAAGGCTTTCATGGCTGAACTCATCAAGGAATTGAAATCAGCTTTCGCCTCTGGTGTATCTTCTTTAGGATTTGAAACCCAATGATCTTGATAACTGCGATAGTCTTTGATGCCTCTTTGCTGAATTTTATAACATAGGAAATCAAAGCAAGTTTTATATCCGTTTTCGTTGAAGCAAATAAATCTCCGAGAGTCTCCAGCTCCATCTACTTTTACAAGTGTTCCAACAACATTTGTAAGATCCAATCCTTCCCATTTTGCGTTATCTGCCTGTAATCCTATGTAGTTATTATTTACACCTGACTTTCCGTTTGCTGATTCATTTCGAAAAATGACATAAGCCATGCGGACTACTTCAATCGGATATTTTCCAACCAATGATTTAGCAAAAACTACCACTGTTGGCATATCGATGCTAGTTCTTTTATATGGTATCTCTGCAAATTCGGAGTAAAAATTCTTAGTACTCATATTTTAAAAATGCTTTTAGCTGCTCCCGAAGCGGTGAAGAATTTAAAGTAGATCCCAACTCCTAAAACAAGTGCTATGAATGAAAGTATGGCTATAATGATTGCAAGGCGATTCTTGGCTAGTTTTTCAGCAGTGATAGTATTTATCTTCTCTTGCGATAACTGCCCTGTTAGGTTACTCTGTGCAAGTCTATGAACGTTTACAGAATCTTTTAATGAATTGATCAGATACACATCTTTTACAGTGATCTGAATAGTATCTCTTTGGTGAATTGTTTTAGTAATTCTTACAGTGTCATAAGTCCAATTATAAATTGAATCATGCCATAAGGTTGATGTAGTATCATGTTGGATCAATATTTCGCCTGGAATAAGTCTAAGCAAAGTATCGTTTGTACAAGGATGTTCTAAGCGATCTAATTTAACCGCTTCGATTTTTGCTTCTTCAATTCTTTGTTGTACATGACATGACCAATGAGAAATAGCTAGTAATAAAAGAATGACAGTTATTACAATCCACTTTCTCCAATCTTGTTGTTGTTGGTTTTGCAGGGATAGGTTCATAGAAAGAGTTTAAAGGATGCCTTTCGACACCCTTGTTATTTACTTAACTCCAGTTACATCTGCATCTTTAGCGACATAACCCATTACTGCGATAAGAGCAGCTAAAGCAACTTTCTTCCAATCAATTACGCCTGTTTCAACGATGGGTTGAATAGCTACGATTGCGGCTAAGATTGCTCCAACGATTGTTGTTTTCCAACTTTTCATGTTTGTGTATTTTATTTTTTAGAAAATTCGTGAATGAACTCGTTTATTTTATCGTTCATGGTTTCAAACTTCTCCATAAACAAATCGATCTTCTTTTCAATCCATTCTCCTCGCTCCTTTTGATCTGATTTAATTTCCTTTACTTGTGCAGCTAAAGCCTCATGCTTTTCACGAACTGCGTTTAATTCCAGTCTAACGTAAAAACCAATAGCTGAAGCGATAAGCCCGACAACTATTGCGAGTGATTCGATTGAAAATTTGTCCATTAGTGATGGATTTTAAAAGGTTAGTTAATTGGTTTACTATCGTTTTTTTAGTCCGTATTTATTCAAAATATAATCGTCAATAATAGTATCACTTGTACCCCATTGAGCGATAACAGAAGTAGGTACTATTACATTAAAGTCAATTACTTTATACCCGAATCTTGAAAACATCGAAACGTAAAAAGTAACAGGCTGCGAAGTATCACGAGTGATTGAATTTGCAGACCAAAACAACTGATAAGCCGTGTCTTTAGTAAATACATTTGTTACAAAAGGCTGAATTTGAATTGCAGCTTTTACAGTATCGATTTGTTGTGCTTTTGAGTTTAGGGCGATAAAGCATAACGCGATTAAAATTATTCTCATGTTTAGATTATTTGAATGTAAATTGATCCGCCATTTGAAATGATATACATAACACCGTTTGCGGCAAGCGTGTAAGATGTTACAGAAGTTCCAGCTAATGTTTGAATAGAAGTACCTCCTCCTGTTGCAATCGAAAGAGAGTTAGATGTGTTATTCTTAATTAAGAACATCCCATTATTTCCCGTACTTGTAGGGAGTGAAAGTGTTTGCCCTGCTGCCCCATTAAACACCCATAAAAAATAATTAGTAGTCAATGTTGTGGAAGTGGAGAAAGTAGTTCCTTGCATGGAAATACCGCCTGTGTTTGTTACCCCTGAATTATTTAATGGGAAGTTAGAATTGTCTGTTGCGCCATTTACATTTACCCTTGAAGCAGTTGCTACTCCGTTTACAATTAATTTACTATACCCGTCTGTTGAGGTTGTATTTAATAACAATGTTCCATCTCCATAAAGACGCATTTTTTCATTTGCAACTGTATTACCATTTGCAGCTGTAACAAAAGACATATAAGTACCATTAGCAGAAGTAGTCCATGTTTCTCCTGCGTTGAAATTAATGGCTATTTTAGTTGCTGATCCGTAAGCAGTACCATCATAACCAAAGGCTGAAATAGAACCCATGTTATTACCCGCTACTAAAGTCGTTGGGCTTGCTTGTGTTCCATTTGCTCTGCGAAAATGAAATACACTATTTGAGCCAAAAGCATCCATGTAAGCCCTGTTAGCCGTTGCATCTGCCCCGACTATACCCAAAGTAGTTCCTGCTAAATAAGATGGTGTTAAGTTATTTTTATTGATAATAAGCGTATCAGAAAATCTACCACTTCCTAAAACATTTAAAGCAGTTGCACCATTATCTGAAGCGTTATTGATATTTGTTCTTCCGTAAATATTCCAATTCGTTGAATCATATCTTAATTTAATATTGCTTCCCTGTGATAGTACAATTTGATTTGATCTATTCCCTATATAAATGGCGTTACCAATGATTGTACTATTACTCATTGTAGTAGCATCAGAAGAATTATAATATCCAATATTGATATTGTTACTTCCCTCATTGTTGTAAAGTGGTCTATATCCAAATACAGTGTTTTGACTTCCGTGTACATTTGAAAAAAGTGCTCCATGACCTACTGATGTATTATTATTCCCATCAGTATTAAACTTCAAAGCAGATACACCCATTGCAGTATTCCCAAACCCTACTGTATTTGAGTAAAGTGCATTAAAAGAATAAGCAGAGTTCCAATATCCTGTCGTATTATTTACTAGCGAACTATCGCCAAAGACAGTATTGGAGTATATATTACCAGCTCCTAACCCTAGTCGCAACCCATGTATATAACTGTCATTTGAAACTCTAAATCCTCCTGACTGATTTGATGATGTTTGGTTTTGAATAAAAGTTGAGCTTGATCCAATGATTAATGCATCCCAAGAATATAAACTCTTGATATACATAACTCCATTAATAGAAGCTATAGACCCTATCAATTTATTTTGAGTAGTATCTGTTGGTATTGTAAGACTTAATTTTGCTTTTATTCTTTGATACTTCCACCCATAATCAACACTATTAAAATACTTAGTAGTATCATTCTGAGCAAATGATGCAATAGAAAATAAAATAAAAATTGCTACTAATAGTTTTCTCATTATTTATAAATTGTTTGGATGATTTGATTTAATTCTAAACTGGCTCCGAATGTTAATATCCCAGTAGTGCTATCGAATTTAAACTCGCCTACATTTGGAGTAGTGGTTACTTGCTTCAATGGGAAACTTCCTTGAAAACAAAGGAGAATTGTATATCCAATTAATATAGTTCTGGTAAGAGTAGTTCCCTCAGTTCCATTTGCTTTATATGTATCGTTTTGACTAGATGCCATCTTCTCTGTATGTTGTTAAAGTATTTGGAACCTGACACCTATCAGCTAGATAAGTAACCCCTATTTCTATATCGAATGAAACGCTCATTACATAATCTCTAAATTCTTCCTCTGCAAATTGTAAAGGGTAAGTCGTTCCAACATTCCAGAAGTCATATAACAGCGTTGAATTGATCATTGCGATCATATCCTCCGAAATACTTATTAAATCACTCTGAACTTCTAAATAGTTATTCTTTGCTCCTTCTGAAAGATTCAGGATATCACAAAACCAAACTCTGAATTGGAACTTTGTTTGGTCCTCATCAGTAGTTACAGTGGCTCCAGTCATCTCTACAAAACAAGCAGGATAGCTTACGTCACCACCATTTAAAGACTCCACGATGTTTCCAAAGTAGAAATGCTTTACTTGCTTATGGTTTAGCGCAAGGTCTTTGAGCTTTTGTACTATTTGGTTTAGTGTTGGCATTCTTACTTTGTTTTACGAGAAATGCTTTTAGCTTTTCTTCATTCTTTTTATTAACCGTGCCTGTTTGTTTCATTAATAACAATCATTACAGTGTCTGAATATGTTACCCTGATATTTGTCCTTATAGCTCATTCTTTGCTTATCATGCGCTCCATCTCCTAAATAAATCGGAGAAGAATACCCAACACGATCAGGAATAATTACATCGATGCCTGTTCCTGGGTTTAAGTACTCTGGGAACATGGCTGGTGCATTTTGCTTTAAATAGAAGATTGCTTTTTTCTGATATGCCTCAGCTCTGTTTTTGTACTTAGCTGCGATATCGAATAATTCAGACATGGTTGGAGCATTGGTATTATCGCTTGTCGCTACGCCTACTCCTTTGTTCCAGAACTGATAATTCAGCGCTGTTGGTAATTCTGATATCACATAATTGCAAAGAGTATCAACTAAATAAGAATCTACTAGAATCTTATAGTTCCCTGCAAGTGCACTATTCGAAATATCAGTTAAGATTTTATTGTAAAGTGCCGTTCCAAGTATCGGATGGATAAATAGATCCTGAGCAGCTTTAATCTCAGGAAATATCAATTTCTCATCGATGTTGTCATGGATGGCTGTTCTCTGTTTCAGAGTATCAACGCTGATCATTAAAATATTTGCACTCATTTCTTTTTAATTACGATGTGAGACTTCCATTCATGCCTACAATGTGGCTCAGTAGTTCCGTGATTATTCCAGAATCCACCTCCTCTATTCCAAACTGAATACCCTACTCTCATAGAGATATCATTGATGTCTTTACGGCTGAATAATCTTTGTTGAGATAGTTGTACCATCTTCACACAGAACGGCCTAGAAGTAGCTAAAAGAACACCTCCAGCAACTCCGTCACGAAGTCCGTACGAATACTTGATGGAGATTTCATTCACTACTTTAGCAACATCCTTAACACCTCTGCCAATAGATGATTCAGTGGCTGTTTCTGCCGCATCGAACATTTCGCGAACCTCAAACTCATCCTCAGAGAATTTGGCTGACTTAGTTTTTAATATTTCAAAATGCTCTATCTTTTCGCCTACTTCAGTGAATAGTTGCGCCACTTCTTCTTCAGAATAATCTTTACCGAACTGAGCATCATCTTCAATTCCAAGTAAATCATTGACATCACTATCAGAAAGACCAAGACCTGATTTTAATAAAGCTGTCGCTTGTTTTTGGTTGAGCTGTCCTTTATTGAATTGGCGAATGATCCGCATCATTTCCTGATGCTGCTTTGCACTTAAATTCTTTAAATGTTCATTGACTGCTGTCTGCTCTTGTACGTTGATGGAATCACCCGGCACTGGAGCTCCAATTTGCGCTGGAGAAGTTCCCGGCTTTGGAGGAATAGCCGGTTGTGCATTCGGATATTTAGCTGGATCAATTCCAAGCTTCTCCCAGATCCATTCAATCGGAGCCACTTGAGCAATAGTTTGATCAGTGAAAGGAATACCAATTGGATCAACATCTTGTAATTTAAGATCTCCACCCAATCCCATGATGGCTCCGAAATAATTCAGCACATCCTCGATCTGCTTTTGCTTCGCATTGACATAGGTATTCTTGAAAATATCGTATGAATACTTTAACTCTTGGCTCTGTCCTAATTTACCCGGCTCTTGAATTCCGAAAAGCATCGGTGAAGTAATCTGATGGCCGGCATAAATATTTGAAGTAATTAAATTATCAACTGCTGAGAAATCCTCTTTGGTTAAATCACTGGATCCCAAGTCCAATACTTGTGGAGCTTTCTGAACATCATTGTTAAATGTGATCATGACCTTCGAACCTTCGCTTCCTGTGAACTTTGCATTCACCCTTCTTTCAATTTGTCTTTTCTTTTGCTCATCCTCTGGCTCACCATTGAAGAAATTGATCATCTTTGAAGCAGCGAAACCGTTCTTAGCATTAGCTAAAGTATTCTTACTAACCTCATAATCTGCCTCCACATAATTGATGGATGCGATATAGTTCGGTAATGCATAAGTACCAAGTCCTTGCCTGTATTCACGGAAAGCAAAAATTGAAGGAACCTTTAAATCCTTTGAGAATTTAGGAAGCTTCTGAGGCTTCTCTTTTCTATCGGCCCAATCTTCTTTATAAAAGAATTCTGAACGGTCTTTATTAGACCTGATTTTTCTATAGTCTACATGATAGATCTCTGCAATCTTTCCTGATCTGTCTGGTATGATATGCCAATAAAAACCACCAAATACTTCTGAATCTGCAATAGCCTTTTTAGCTATTTCTTGCATTCCCTCATCAGCTCTGTTACACTTCTCAATCCATTTCTTTAATTCAGCATTATCACTCATGGAGTGAAGACCAGATCCGAAAATATAATTCACCTTACCACTAATGATGGCATTGTGTTTGGAAGATTTATTTAAGAGCAATAAAAGGTAATCAGGATAATCATCTTGATCTCCGAATTTTATATAGCCATCTTTCTTCTGCTCCTTGAAAGTTGGGAGTTTACTATCCTCAAATTGTAAGAATATGATATTTTGTAAGTTATCCGGCATAAGTCTTGAATTGAGTACTAGGAGAATATTCTGTTGGAGCAAACTGAGTAGTAGCGATCACACTGGCTCTACCATTCTCTACTTCATTTAGTCCTGTAGGATCTGTATTGGTAGAACTCGCTTGCTCATAGATGCGATAGATATATTGTCCTGGAGAAGTGAATATTGATATTGCAACTGCGAATTCATTGAAGCGATCAGGATAAGCACTTAAATCAGTTCTAGAAACAAATTTTACTTGTTCCTTAGTTGTGATATGCTCGAATACAAAAAGATAATACGGATTGCTAAGAGTTGTTTTCTCTCTTAGTGTAACCACGATATTATCAATAGTATCTGCTAATTGCAATGTGAGCATACTGATAATGTGGCAAAGGTTCGATTTGTGTAAAATAAAAAAGCACCGACTAATTGCCGATGCTCTTAAATTATTATTACTCCATTACTAACCTACTGTCTCTAGTGTTGAAAGTGTGGCTGCATCTACTTGTTGAGCAAGTACCGGTTCGAATCCAACAAAGTCAAATTCATAACCATTACGATCTCCAAACTTCACGCCTGTCATAGCTTTAGCTCCTGTGTTCATCAACATCGCATTAATTTGGCCATACAACCAACCGATTCCATTATTATCAACTACAACCATCATTAAACGGTTTTGAGCCAATAACATGATCTCATTTCTTACTGCAGCTTGAAGTTTTGCAGTTGGGAATTTAATGGTTTGATTTACATGGAGTGTACCATTTTCTTCATTCACCTGAATAGCTTCTTCTGCTGATCCAGTTTGCTTAATTAGGGAATACTTCCAGAACTTCTTTCCGGTTGCTTTAGTAATTCCTGATATAACTCCAGCAGCAGCAGTAATGGTAGATACGTTATCGAACTCGATAATATGCACCTCTTTGATACCGGCTACCGAATTTCGGCAATCTAAATTGTACCCTTGTGTTAATGCACAACTCATGATAAAATATTTGAAAAGTGAAGGGAGAGTATTACCTCTCCCTAATTTATTTTAGGCCAATTTGAAGCTAACTACTTCATTAGGGAATGCTACGTTGATACCAAGTTTGAACTCAGCAACAAAACGAACTTCCATTGCTTCTTTAGCGTAGAAGATTTCAAAATTGTCTTCTTCTCCAAGAATATCAGTACCTAAGTAAAGGTTAGAAGTTCTCAGAGCGTAAATTCTATTTGTAGCATCTAAGCCATGAACTGCGATGATCTTATAGTTAGTGCCTGGAATCATGATCTCACCATCAGCTTGAGCATTATTTCCAGCAGTGTACACATAGTTGTTGTCATCAATCAACTTAGAGATATAAGATTCGAATACATCCCAACCTACTAATACAACTACATCCTTTTTGCCTTTTACTCTTGCAGGAATTGATCTCCAAACAGTATCGACAATTGTTCTAACATTTGTCTTAACGATACCAGCTGTTGCTAAAATTGGAGAAGCAAAGTTTAAGCTTGCTGCTGGAACGATAGTATATGCTTGTGCTGTTACTGCTGCTGCACCATTCGCTGCTAGAACGATATGAGTATCATCAGTGATAGAAGCTACAGTACCGATCAAAACAGAACCAGAGTATAACTTATCGCCTACACCTACCTCAGTAGTGAATGCAGAAGTTTGACCTGTTACTCCTGTACCTCCAGTTGTGCTTGTGAAAGTTCCTGTACCTGATTTTGCATTAGATACTGCCATTGTTCCGGCTGCATCTAACAACTTAATCAAGCCATCGAAACGAGCCAAGTTAGCATTACCTGATCCAGTATCTCCCTGCCATAAAGCAGTTTCTAACTGTTCAGCAATTTTACCAGCTTTTAACTCTGAATACACTTGCTCAAATGGGATTTCTTCAGGAATAGATCCTGCTTTCATTTTCAACTGCAAATACTTTGCTTCCAAAGTCTTTGGGCATAATGACTCATGCACTTTAATTTTTCCTACAGTCACTGCTCTACGAGTGAAAGTAGTTGTACCGCTAGAGTTGAATCCGCAAGTACCACCCGCTTGAAATACTGCATCAGTATCCAATACGTTAATTTGTTCTGCTGACTTTACTTCAGTCATCACGTTACCATCGGCAACGATCAGCTTCTGAGTTTTAGCGTCAAACAAGGATTTGCTGATCAGCGAGTCCTGATTTTCTTTGGTATAATTGGCTAAAGCCGATACATCGAATGCCATTTTATTTGGTTTTTAGTGTTTACTTAATTTTTTGCGTTTCTTAAATCTTTAAGGCTTACTGCGATTCTATCAGCTTTTGCTTCTTTCGCTTCAAACTTATCAGACTTGAAATTTTGTGGTGGTGCTAATGGTTCTGCTACTGGAGTAGCTGCAAGCTGTTCAACTAATGAAACCAATTGTCCGATAGCATGTTGCTGCTTATCGATGGTTGCTTTAGCTTCAGCAAATGCAAGCTTATGTGCTTCAAATGCTTCTTTTACTTGAGAGAACTCAGTTTTAAAAGAGGTGAATTCTTCAGCAAATAATTTGCTCATGTCTGCTGGCTCAGGCTCATCAGCTAAAGGAGCGCCCGCGCCTGTTTGATCAGGATCAGAAACTTCTGATACCAACCCTTTTGAAACTGTAAAGCCAAAGTTTGTTCCTGTAACTTTGTATGATCCATCAGGGTAAGGCTGAGTCATTGCTTCGTCTGCCCATGCTGCACTTCCTTTATTAATACCTGCAACACCGTCATCAGAATTATTTACAAATACAGGCTGACCTCCATCAACTGCGTATGAGTTTACTACTGCATCATCATTCACATCACCCGGTACATCAGGAGCTGCCGGAGGAGCTGGTGGTGCAGGAACATTTGGATCTAATCCTAATGTGATTTTGATTTGTTTTAGAATATCAATTGCTGACATATTTCTGTTTTTAGGTTACTACCTGATACCCTTAATGTGGGGCTTAGTTATTTTGTGCCATTTATAGCTCTATGGTCGATAGCAGTTTGGTGATCTCTGCTAGTGTTTGCTCTGCTGACATCGGACTTTTTTTGTAAGAAAATATTCCCTCCACACTGAATCCTTTCACTTGACCTTGCTTGATCATCTGCCATACTTCTGGATTATTTACCTTGGCTGACATAAACCATGAACCGTCCTTTGCATCTTCAAATCCTGCCATCGGTTGAATGCCACGAGACTTATCCACTATGAATGATTCAAACACACAAACTCCTCCGAGCTTTGCATTAGGATCATGCATCAGATTAAAATTTTGATTGAAACCTTTTGAGAAGAATTTCTCAACGATTTGAAAGATGGTAGGCGCATCGAATACTACAAAATATTCTCCCATTTGCTCATCCCTTCTGTAGATGGGAACATCAGCGAGCATAGCCGGACCAGAGATAATATTTCTATCTTCATTGACTACTGCAAACTGCAAAGGCTTTGTCTGATCAAAAGCCACAAAGTCTTTTTCAATAGCTGGTTTGTCAACTAAAGCGACATAATCAACTTGCAATTCGCTATACTGCGAAGCATCAATTTGAAGTTTATATACAGGTAAGTCCATGCCCTTAATGTGGAAGCATGGACTTTTGTGCCAATTAACCGCCTATCCTAGCTGCTCGGTTAAGCATAGTAATTCGTTCCTGACTATTTCTGATATCAGACTCAACTACAAAGGCTCTAGGAGCTGCCGCATTGCCCATTTGCTGAACTTGGTTAGGATCTATTCTTGTTGTGCCTATTGTTGGAGT
>JGI24890J29729_1001213_pt1 | contig 12261 bp, 12 predicted proteins | sample FreactcultureFD7_FD_29729 | JGI IMG/M metagenome (IMG submission 29729)
ATTTTCATCAAATTCGTCTGCTTTTTGTGGCGATTTATTGACGTCAAGGAGTTTTATCTCTATAATCAGCTTTCGTAATTCGGTGAAAAACTGACGTACCTTCCAACTTTATTCCGGGGTAGCTCAGCGGTAGAGCGGGTGGCTGTTAACCACTAGGTCGCTGGTTCGAATCCAGTCCCCGGAGCCAGACCAAGCAGAGTTAAGTCCAGACCTAGTTCCTAGACCTGGAATAACTTCTCTCCTTGGTCAGTCAATAAAGTGTTGTGCCGACAACAAGGTACAAATGTTGGAACCGTCTAAAAGGGCGGTTCTTTCATTTCACCCCTGTAATAAAGTTCTAGCCCAGCCGCTCCCTTCCTGAGGGAGCAAGCAGGTTAAAAGCTGACCTGTTCCCTAGACCGAAATTATGATTTAATAGCATATTATTGTATAATAAACACAGATAGTACTTAAGTTTTTCTTATCTGTTATTTCTAATTCAATTTAAACCAAGAAAATACCTGTTTGTTATTTTTGATACAGAACTTAATTGAAAACAAAAATAGTTGCAATATTTTAGTAAGATTATATAGCTATTGTTCTTATGTAATATTTACTTTATAATTATAGGTCAGAAACGGAAATTTTCAGAGAGAAGCAGATATCGTGAATAAAAAAGTTAGTGTCGTAGGACTAGGATATGTTGGTCTTCCGCTAGCGCTTCTTGCCAAGAGGCGAGGCTATGACGTTCTGGGCATAGATACCGACACTCATAAAGTAGAGCTGATCAATCAACAAGAATCTCCATTTTTCGACAATGATATTTCTGTAAATATTAAGAAATACCCAATCCTTGCTACTGATTGTTATGACAATCTGTCTACCACAGATATCATTATTGTTTGCGTTCCCACCCCCGTAGATGACGAACACATGCCCGATCTTACAATTGTGATTTCTACCTGCCTTGCTATCGCTTCAAAGATTAAAAAAGGGCAGCTGTTGATCATTGAGTCGACGATTAACCCAGGCGTGTGTGACGACATAATAATCCCCCTTATCGAAGCAAAATCAGGCTTAAAGTGTAATACTGACTTCTATGTTGCTCACTGCCCTGAAAGAATTAATCCTGGCGATACAAAATGGGGTGTTTTTAACATCCCGCGCGTACTAGGTGCATCAGGTAAAAAGGGTCTCAAGTTGGCTTACGATTTCTATACCACAATTCTAGATGCGCAAGTAAAGAAAATGGATTCTATCAAAGAGGCTGAAGCCGTAAAAGTAGTAGAGAATTCATTTCGGGATGTAAATATTGCCTTCGTTAATGAGCTTGCGATGTCCTTCGATAAACTTGGGATAGATGTGGTAAATGTTATCGACGGTGCCGCCACGAAACCATTCAGTTTTATGGCACATTATCCTGGTGTAGGTGTTGGAGGCCATTGTATACCTGTTGATCCATATTATTTGATAGAGTACGCACGCACAAACGGCTTCACGCATAAGTTTTTGACCGTAGCGCGAGAGATAAATAATGGCATGCCGGAATATGTAGTAAACATTTTATTGGATACTCTCTCTACGGCAAAGAAACCAATACAAAACATAAAAATAGTTGTTTTAGGGCTTTCATATAAGCCTAATGTCGGCGATCTTAGAGAAAGTCCTTCATTAGTACTTCTGTCGTTACTACAAAAAAATGGTGTTAAGGTTATTGCAACAGATCCATACATAACAGATGCAAATGGGTATGTCACCAAACAAGCAAACACAAAAAAGCAGATCTTAGATATATTGAAAGATGCTGACGTAGCGATAATTGCTACTAGTCATAACGAATATACAGGACTTACACCTTCAGATTTCAAAAAATCTGGAGTTAATATTGTGATTGATGGTAGAAATTGTCTAGATAAATCAGCCTTCAGCAGAAGTGGCATCAATTATAAAGGGGTCGGAAGATAATGTCTGAGGCACTCCCTGCATTAGTTGACGAAGGAAAAATAAGATCCTCGAAAATACCAAACTCCGTCTTTTACCTATCAATGGTAGTCATCGCGGCAATAATCCTATTCCTGATAGTAATCATAAAATCTAAAACAATTACCGGATATAAAACGGATAGCATACTTATTGTTTATACCGTATTTATCACCACCTTCGAAATCTCAAGAATAATGACTGCAAGCCTTTATCGAAGCTCAATGACCAAGGTAGCAAACTTTGCAGAGCAGAAGATAATTGACTCAAATGAACACTATGAGCCTACTGTTACTTTCGTTATACCGTGCATGAACGAAGGTTAATAAATAATTAAAACCGTAACCAAATGCCTAGATGCCGACTATACGCCTGAAAAACTAGATGTCATAGTTATTAACGACGGCAGTACAGATAATACTGGTGAGGTACTGAAGGAATTAGAAGAAAAATACGGTAGGTTTCGTGTTGTACATTGGAATAAAAATCGTGGAAAGCGACACGGTATGGCAACCGGCTTTAAGATGGCTACGGGAGAGATTATCATTCAACTGGATAGTGATAGTTATATAGTTCTTAGCACCGTAAGAGATTTTATAAAGCCTTTTGTTATCTATGAAGTTGGAGCAATCTGCGCTCATGCAGATCCAGAGAATGCAGATGTAAACTTATTGACCCGTATGCAAGCAGTGGGTGCGTTACCTGGCGATAGAATAGAATTACGGCCTGAGGTTACTTCTTTTACCATAGAGGGTTGATATCCCTACTTTCCGTTTCTTTTTATATTCCGGAGGTCTACATACTATCTGTTACAATAATTAATATGAGTTTCAAAAAGACTGGTCAATTTATTGCCGACAAGAACGTTCTACAAGACATTCTCTCTAAATATCGTATAGATAATTTTTCTTTTACAAGCGCCAAGAGCGGAATAGAGAATGCTACCTACATCATTGAAGCAACCAATTCAAAATTTGTGTTGCGAGTCTACAGACTTAATAAGAAGACGCTGAGCGATATTAAACTAGAGGTATCCTTTACTGAGATGCTTCGTACGAATGGCCTGCCTGTACCAGAAGTTATTGAGAATAATTCTGGATCAAGAATTTCAGAATTTCAACTTGAAGATAATACCTGGCATGCGATATTGATGGAGCACGTGGGTGGCGCTCACGCTGAGGACTACTCGAAAACACTAATTCATGAACTCGCAACATATCAAGCAAAGTTTCACCTTCTTAGTAAAGATTTTACCCATGAAAAGCCTACAGATTTAGGCATCAAAATACTCAAAGAAGACGAGTTCATTCATCTTCTACCAAAAGAGAGTCTTACAGATCCAATCGTTGCAGCCCTAATAGCAAGAGCTGAAAAATACACCTATACCTTCGACCCCACATTGCCACGGGGCTACAGTCACTTTGACTATGATGCGGAGAATGTCCTGGTGGACAATGAAGACAGAATTACAGGAATACTCGATTTTGATGATCTTCAATTTGCACCTTACGTAATGTGTCTTGCGTATACCTTATGGGCAGTACTCATCACATCCGATGATCCGGAAACCATAGAAGAATATCTCAAAGTTTATCAGGAAATACGACCACTATCTGATCAAGAGTTAGCTTCAATTGCTCCTATAATGCTCTTCCGACACTATGTTTTAGCGAGCCTCGAGCTTCTGCGAGATGACCTAGACGAAGAAAGCCTTGCACTGTACTTAAAGTATGAAGATTTCCTCAGTAAACAAACTCACTCCAAATGAATATCCATTATACGAAACACGATGTGACTGATGAAGACATACAATCAGTTGAAAGAGCATTACGATCTAACAGTCTTACGAACGGACCGTTTGTAAAAGAATTCGAAGATAATTTCAAACGATATGTTGGTAGCGAGTATGCGATAGCAGTTTCAAGCGGAACAGCAGCGCTACATCTTGCCATAGCCGCATTAGGAGTCCCATCTGGCAAGACGGTCCTCACGCCATCACTGACATTTGCAGCCACAGCGAACGCGGCGATTTATTGCGGCGCAAAAATTGAATTTGTAGATATAGACCCTGAGACTCTATTATTGGACCTTGACTCGGTTGAATCAAAATTAACCGCAGATCCCGATAAATATGCTGGCGTAATCGCTGTCGACTTTGCAGGTTTGCCGGTGGATATAGTCCGGCTAAGTGCAATTTGCAAACAAAATAACGTATGGCTCGTTGAAGATGCTGCCCATGCCGTAGGAGCTATTTTGTCGGATGGTGCTAAGGAAATAATGACTGGCTCTGGCGAATACACAGATGCAACTGTTTTTTCTTTTCATCCTGCCAAACATATCACCACTGGTGAAGGCGGTATGATAACAACAAATAACTCTGTATTAAATGACAAAATTAGACTCTTGCGCTCCCACGCCATGGACCGTAGTGGCGATCAATCACAAGAGGAAGGTTGGCATTACGAGATATCGGAGCTTGGCTACAATTATAGAATGAGTGACATTAATGCCGCACTAGGAAATAGCCAACTTACCAGAATCAATGCTAACCTAACTAGACGTCGAGAAATTGCCCAACGTTACCGGAATCATCTCGAGAATATTGGTATCACACTCCCGAATGAAAACGCTGCGCAACAACATGCTTATCACTTGTATGTTATCCAGGTAGATGAACGAAAACAGCTTTACGACAACCTAAAAGAACTGTCAATATTCCCGCAGGTTCATTATGTACCACTGCATATGCAGCCATTGTATGCACATTTTAAGTCAGATACTCCGCTTATACATACCGAAAATTACTATCGACGCTGCTTAAGCATCCCGATGTATCCAACATTGAGCGAAGAAGAACAGGACTACGTTATAGCTGCTATTAAAGAATTCACCCCTGCGATATGAAATTTTCACTTTCATTTCTAGCCAACGATCTATCACAACTACCAAAACCACAGCAATACGGTAATACTGCAGTTGAAGCGACTCTTTTTAATAGATCCCATCTTGAGCCAGAAAGTTGGGCTCGAACTTGGGACAACATTAAGACCGCCTGTGAACTCTACGGAAATGAAAATGTAACATTTCATTTTCCAATGAATGAGTGTAACTATGTCGATAGCCCAGGCATTTTGTCCCAGTTAGGAGATAGCTTTAAAAAAGCATCCGATCTAGGGTTAAGGGGAGTGGTTGTCCATTCAAATCTAGTAAAACCTAGTCACGAATGGGACGAAGCAGATCTAAAACAAGATCAGGAACGAGTAATAAGTGCTTTACTCTCAATCAAAAATCAGAGCTTATCAAACACCACATGGTTAGGCTTAGAGAATATGCCCTTAGTAGGGAATGATGGGCTCGATACTGATCCATTGTTTTGTACAGCTGACGATCTCATGACACTACCGGGTGAGATTGGTGTCGTCTGGGATGTTTGCCATGCCTCCGCTTCGGAACATTTTATTCAATTAAATGCTGACGGTAAATTACCCGATAAACTAATGTGCCGTTCGCTAGAGTCGAATCAGCTTGATATGTCAAAAATCGCTTATAAAATTGTACATTGTCATTTTGCTGCATTTACCGGCTACAATGACCTCAAGGATAATGTTTGTACTGAAGGGGTATTGCCAAGTGAAGGTGATATAGGCGAAGCGTTCTATGCAACAACACTACAAGATATTAACTCTATTTCCAGTGATGTAGTTATTAACTTTGAGGTTCAAGAGCAGGATTACGTACACAGGGCTAGAGGTCCGCAAATTATCCGTTGGGCCCAAGATCAACTACAGTTGTAAATGAATTCGCGGAACTACTTCAATGTTTCCACCCCATCGCAGCTTTGCCTCAGTCAGCTCGCTTGAATGTGAGCTACCCATATTGATGATTCTAATCTTATTCTTTGTTGCAAACTCAATCATGTGCCAAATCAAAGATTGGTTCGCACATAAGCTTGCATACTGACGATCCCAGCCATGAAATAAATGAAAAAGCTCGTTCTTATCAAATACGCATAAAGCCATCCCCACAATCGTATCATGAAAATACGCAACAAATATCTTTGTATGAACTTGTTTTGAATCTAAATTACAGAGTGCTTCATAAAACGCTCGATCCGTGAGATAAGTACTTCCAACCCTTTGTTGTGTGTCGTTCAGTAAAGAAAGCGACTGCGTCACGGAATCTGGATTCTCATAATCAAGTTCCTTTACAATAATTCCACTCTTTCTAGACTTACGAATTGCTGTACGAGCATTGCCCGAAATAACCGTATTGAACGTGCGATCAATATCGTCATTAAGATGCAGTCGAATAGTATGCGTTATTGCTACGTCAGGAGTCGGTAATAAGCTCTCCCATAGTCCTGAAGGATAAAGCAATGCATCGACTTTTTCATCGCCTAGACTTTTAGCAGTAAATGACAAAACATCTTGAAGGACTGTTATTTCATTTCTGGCATCAAGTACTGGCGATAATGAAAGTGGCCCACCGTGACCTATACTACTTGTGGCCATTATTCCACGCGCCCATGGCAAATCTTGATAGCAGGGGACTAGCCAACGCGATTCGTCAGACTCAACTAAGAAAGGAATAAAGTTAGCTCTGTATTGTTTCGCAATAAATTGTGCCCAGTCGTAATGATGGAAAAGAGTCCGCCCATCTGCAAGCTTAAGATTTTTCTCCCATTCTATTGGACTAAGTTTTTGTATCGTCATCATTTTGTTGTCTCAGGGTAATTACTCAACGCCCTTATAATTATTTTAAATTGCTTATTGGAATGTAGCCACTGAAAAGGCAACACTACGATTGATTCTGATATTTGATTTGTTGAAGTTAATGGCTCAGCTACAGAAGATTTATATGCTCGTAATAAAGAAAGCGGGTAGTAATACCAGGTAACTTGGATGTCGTTACGTGAACAAAAATCCAAAAAACTGTATCTCTCATCTTTAGGTATCTTTATTGCCAGAATACTCGGTACACCGCGAACTCGATCCACTAACTGTAGTGAATTATCGCCAAATAAGTCTTTTACTTTATCAGATAGGATCGCGTAGTGTGCCTCAAAAGACTTCAAGCCGTTGTTTATAGTCACTAGATGCTTATATGAAGTTTTAGCAACGTACTTACTCATAGATAAATTCGTATCCCACTTTTTTGCAGTTACGTTAAGCAACGAATCAAGATTCGAGTATGGCAGAGACTTAACTCCTAACTTATATACAATTCTTGGAAAAGATAATACTAGCCTATTGATTATTGCTTCTTTAAAACGCTCAGTATATTGGGAAGACATATCTGTGACCCTAACCATTCTGGAAATTTTATTGTGCAATTTTTCGGTTCCATTTGGGAGATAGAGTGCTCCGCCGCCGTCTCCCGCAAGTGGTTTGCTGGTTCCAAATGATAACAACACAGCATCTGCATAAGAGAGATCAGTGTAGTCACGTTCACCAGCTAAGACAGGGAATGATTGAGCTTCGTCGAAAATAATTAGGATCCCGGCCTTCCTTAACGCATTCATCATCGTTAGTGAGTGTTCCCGCATGCCAAAGTAATTTGGCCACACAAAATACTGACACTTCTGCTCAATAGCGAATTGAATCGATTTCATCGTGATTGATGAATTAGCATCAATATCTGTAAACACAGGCTGGCAACCGGCCATTACAATTGCACGAGCAAGACTGGGACAATTAAATGCCGGCAGGGCAACACTTTTACCGTGACCATTGGTCGCTTTTAGATATATATATAAGGATGCTGAGGCACTACTCGCTAAGATAATTCTGGCGGTATCGCATTGTAGCTCTGATGCGAGCAATTGCAACAATCTCATTCTGGCGTTAGGTAACACAGCAACATCAATTCGTGTTTTCTGCGGATACAGAGGAACCCGTACTTTTTTCGGAATCGGTGGGAATCTAGTGTCCATTATGGCTTACTTTACCGCAAAGAATTTTCTAAGGGCCACGCTTAAGTGATTATTGTATTTATCAATCGTGCTGATATCTACGTATTCGTCTGCAGCGTGAGCTTGCTCGAGCGATCCCGGTCCATAAACTATAACCTGCTCAATACCGAACGCACTGAATAATCTTGCGTCACAGGGACTACTAAATATTCCCGGGCGTATCTCGGAACTTGAAGATGTTTCAGCAATTACAGAGCCTAATCGACCTGGGGTTGATTTATGCCCAGCAAATTTGAAATCAGAAAAGTCTACATTTACATCGGCAATCCCCGAAATATATTTCCGAAGCATCGACTTAAGATTATCGCTATCCATCGTCACTGGATAGAAAATTACGGCTTCAGCATCAGCTTGGCCAATCGGGGTCGCTGCGTCAATTCCACCATTTATAATCCCAAAGTTATAATTGAGGCGATCGGCAGTGGTGGCAGATTCTTCTGAGATGCTCGTCATAACTTTATCGAAATCCTGAATAACATCAATCAACTTATATATTCCATTATCAGAACGATCAGCTCCCGCCAAATGACGCGCCCTACCATCGGCCCTTAATATCATATGCAGAAACCCTAGCGATTCATCTGCAATAACACCAGACGTTGGTTCAGGAATTAAACAACTAATCGATTGAGAATCATCTAATAATCCTCTCGACTGCAACTCGCGCAAAGCTGCAAGAGTACCATTACCCCCAATTTCTTCATCAGGGACAGCTGAAAATATTATTGTGCCACCCCAGTCTTTTCTTCCTTTCAGGAGGGAAGAAGCGACATGTAATACTGAAGTTAAGCCGCTCAGCATGTCTGCTGACCCGCGCCCCCAGATCTTTCCATCTCTTATTTCGCCAGAATTCCAATCAAATTTCCAGATTCCATAATTCGTAACTGGCTCAACATCATAATGCCCGTTCAAAATTAATGTTGGGCCGGGATGCGAACCCCTTATTATCCCAAAGACGTTTTGTTTTGGTAATTGTGCATCATCAGCATATTCCACGCCGAAGCTATCAACTGGAACATAGTTCGGGTCATCACGCAGTTCATCAGAGGTATAAGTTTGCGTAAAAACCTCATCCCAACCACCGTCTACTAACGCACGTTCTAACAATTTTACGCATCGTCTTTGACCTTCAGCTCCATAAACAGGACCAAACTTTATAAGTGAGCAGAGTAAATCTATCTGCTCTGATTCCGGCGACTTTCGCACCGAAACACTCATAACACTGATCCCTCAAGATCCTTATCATGTAGCCAATCAGCGATCTTTAAAATTGACTCATCAAACACTGCATGAGGCTTATAACCCAACTGCGATGTCGCTTTGTCTATATTTGGTATACGCAATGCCACATCTTCTATACAGTTCCCGGTGATAACGATTGATGAATCTGAATTTGTAAGGCTCACGACTTTTTCGGCAAGATCATTAATACTTAGCTGATTGCGAATGTCGCCAATGTTGTATGCTTCACCATCTCCGTCCGCAAGAGCTAATATAGAAACAATTCCGTCACAAAAATCATCTATGTAACACCAGGATCGGATCTGCGTGCCGTCTCCAGATATAATTATATCTTCATTATCTAATGCTTTTCTTACGATTGTCGTCATAGCATTTGTACCATATCGGTATGGTCCAAAAACGTTAAAAGGTCTAATTATCGATCCTTTAATACCGTACTGCTGAATGTAAGCCTTTAAATAATATTCTGCGGATAGTTTGCTCGCAGCATAAACCCATCTTTTTCCGGTGGTCTCAATGATACTCGGCGAGATCTCATCTGGCTCGGCGCATTCAGTACCGTATATTTCACTCGTACTAAAAACGAGCACACGGGGTTTTATCGTGCCTTTAGCTGCAAACTCCAAGCAATTACGAGTACCAATTATATTAACGTCTAACGTGATTAACTGGTTATCTGCGACTTTGTTAATGCCTAGAAATCCGGCAGCGTGAACTATATAGTCAAAATCATTGGGAAGCTTAGCAAAGTCCTTCGGTTCAAGTACTGATCCGAGAGATATTGTAATATTATCCATCTCCCGAAGCTTTAAGTCATCGCCAGTTGTATGTGGGCTTGAATCAAGATCAAAAACTGTTATTTGATTATTGAGTTTTGGGCCAGCAAGACGTAGGGCTAAATGAGCGCCTATAAATCCGTATCCCCCTGTGATTAGTATCTTGGAGTTTTGTATCATTATCTTACCTCCAAGCTACCATAAAGATTATGCGATCCCAAATAATTGAGCGTGTATTTCAGGCTCCATTGATTGAGATACGATTACTATACCCTGTGAAGCTATGTGGCCCACAGCCGAAGTAGGTAAGTGAAGCCCGTGTTCGAATACAGTAAGAACTACGCCTGTATCATCATCCGCGGCAATACGGTTGATCCTGAGCTGTCCGTCTGTAACACACTCGTGTACAAGCATGATCTCTCCTAGTCGTCCTACTCTTTGGCCATACTTATCCTGACCCTCACCCTTGAGAGCTAGCGCAATCGGCTCCATGCCACTTTCACAATCTGACTTCCGATCTCCTAACTTATCCTGGTCCATATGCTTCGACCACAGACAATGAGGGCAGTGGTTCCTATTATGTGTGCCAATATGCTCGTCGATCGGTACCCATTCAGCGCAGTGGGAGCACCCAAAACCATGCTGTTCGTGTTCCTTTCGACGTACCTGAGTTATTCTCTTTTTCCGGGCACGAGAAATGGTGATATCATCTTCTTCACGAAGTTTAAATTTTGGAACTTCTGTCATAATAAGTATATTATAGCATCTTTTTACTATAATTAAAAGTAGTTATTCTTGTTGAATAATATAATTGTTAATCTATTAATATTGTTGTATAGTATCGTTACGACAACTCCAGATCGCTCACCACAAATTCAACTTCCAGAAGGTTTTTTGCCATTTTTCGAAGGCCAATCACATCGAGAGGATGGTACGGGATTAATGGACCACGTTACTGTTGAGCAAGATGGGGTACTGACTGAGGTTACAAATTTCGGCGTAATCCAGGATGCATTCCGTTATGTGTGCCTCCTGTAAAGATACATATGAGTGCCCCATGGACAGAAACTGCTAAAGCAAACAATGTGAGTCTGCGCCAGGAAAGAGAAGCTGACCAGACTTCAAGCCTACAACAAGCGCAAGGCTTCATCCTTGGTGTTTACATGCGTCCTAATCCAATCGTTACTGAACCTGAATCTTAGTTAAGCCTCTAACGACCTGCCTACTCATTCAGTGCAAGACTGTCGACTGCTATCTGATGGAGTAAACGATTACTTGTAACTGACCCAGTTGGGGGATTTGCTAATTGCTGTCCTCCATCTAATGCTGTCCACATACCGCCTGCTTCTTCAGCGGCGACTCGAACTGCCGCTATGTCATGATATTCAGTCAAAAAGTCTATCATAATGTCCGCGTGGCCACGTATAACCTCCATATGACCAAAAGCATCAGCGTATCCACGCTCTGCATAGACATTTGTCAAAAGCCTAGTAAGTTGTCCCGCCCGTTTCGCTCGACGTGCAAATTCAATGCCGTTATGTAAAACATATGCATCGGAGATCTTGGTAGTGTCGGAAACATGTAGTTTCTTTGTACCCTCTGGCGTAATCTCCCAGCAACCGTTCCCATCTTCAGCGTATATAATTTCATCTCTTGCTGGAAATGCGAGTATCCCAAGTTTGCCATGATCCTGTTTATCATCTAATGCCACTAGGATAGACCAAAACTCCTGACCTCGAATAAACTGAATAGTTCCATCAATAGGATCAACGATCCATACGCGACCCGATGTAGATGTTCTCGATGTTTCTTCTTCACCCCGAAAACCATCTGCAGGGTAAACCCTTTCAAGACGATCATGTAAAAATGTCTCGATAGCTCGATCAACCTGGGTAACTGGCGAACCGTCAGCTTTATTATCAATTTGCATGCGATCTTCTTGTAATTTCAATGCCATAGATGCTGCCTCGCGCACAATAGGCAGAACGTTCTCAGTAAATTCTGTTACAGGGAATTGGTCACGATTCTCTACCATAATGCCAGTATTATACCATCTTTCTCTGGTTTTTCAATTATAGGCATACAAAATCTCAACTAGCTGCATTAGTGTCTCATTTTTAGTACCATACATCTGATGAAAGGTCCGTGACCTGTACGCTGAGCCATATAGTCTGAAGCGAGCTCTCTAGCTCACCACCACCACTGTCAAAAGTGGTGTTTTTTATTGGTACGAAATTATTCTTAACATGTTTGTGTAATTATACTTGAATCAAAAGCAGGAATAGATAATCAACCCAGACCCATTTCAATGGA
>JGI24890J29729_1001214_pt1 | contig 12237 bp, 7 predicted proteins | sample FreactcultureFD7_FD_29729 | JGI IMG/M metagenome (IMG submission 29729)
ATTATTTGTCGGAGCCTGTACCGCAGTTGGTGATCATGGGAAGTTCCCGTGCCATTCACCAGGTAGATCCGGATAGTTTCAGGATAAAAGCATTCAACCTGGGGCATGGCGGAATGTTCATGCCCTTTCATACCGGACTCTTGCGGATGATGGAAGAGAATAAAAAACTTCCGCCGGTTATTTTGCTTCAGATTGATCCGTATGAATTCGTCGGTGTGCCGAAGATCCGCGATGCCCAGCACCTCAGCTATTTTTATCACCGGTCGGATACGCTTCGCCGGTACATCGACGAACTATCCGTTTTTGAAAAGTATAAATATTATTTTGACCTGTACCGTTACAATAGTAAATCCGTCAACGTTGTGAAAGAGTACATACGGTCAGGGAAAACTTCGGAGCGGGGAAACGGATACGAGAGTGTACCGGTTACTGAACGCGACAGTCTGAATATATTATCACTGGCAAACGGGGAACGGCCCGATACGAACTTAACGGTAATCCCCGGACAATTCCGATACCTGAAAAGTTTCATTGAAATTTGCAGGAGAAATAATATCCGGTTGATTTGTTTTACATCGCCGATTTTCAAATCGCGAGACTCGTTTCGCATTGGGTCAGTCGAAGTGGAGCAACTCCTTCGACACAACGGAATTCCCTATTTGAATTATACGGAGTCGTTGGTCCCGGAACTGCAAGAGCGCACTTCGTATTGGAGAGACCTGATTCATCTTAATCAGAAAGGCGCTGCAATATTCGGCGGAATACTGGCGCGACAAGTTGAAGAATTCCTTTCCGATCAGCCTGAGAATGCGACAGTTGGTACGCCGCAATAATTTATTCGCTGTGTTTAAAATTTATACAACGGTCCTTTCAAACTCATAGCTTTGAGTCGTTCGAACGGCTTCGAACTTCAGTTGCTAAATCAAAATTGTATAAGGATTGAAAAAAGCTCATCCCATATCATTATCCGGGAAGTTACCCGGATATTGAACAGTTATAGTCGTCGGCCAGGAATGCCAATGATTGTTGAAAAAGCAGAAGTAAGAGATACCCGACAAATAGGTGTTTTTGTTTTCATCAAATACAGCATCTGAATTTCATTTGCCTTGATTCAGTGAGATCAAGACTCATTCCTCAATTGGGACTATTTCCAAAAATCCAACAGCTGAATTATTAACTTGCATAACAGGAAAAATAGATTAAATTTTGTGTTATTCACTGTGGCCTGGTTTAAATCGGTCGCCCTGTTTTATAAGGAATAAACCCTCCTCTTTATGATTCCTCTATCAAACAACAAGCTTGTTTTTCTTCTTCTTTTTATTGGTGCAGCAATTATTTGCAGTGGAATAATCTTAACCTACCAGACGAAAAAATTATTTGATAATTCGGCTGTCAAGGTGACGCACACGTATGATGTCATTTCCGCGACCCAAAAAGTTTTAATCTTTCTGCAGGATTTGCAGATTAATACCTTGTCCTATAACAACTCCGGAGACAGCGCATTGGCGGTCTCCATAAGGTATTCAGCAACACAAATATCGGATGCAATCCGAAAGTTAAAAGTTCTTACCCTGGATAATCCTTACCAAGGGCCCCGCATTGACTCCATTTCAAGATTTTCGGAATATTTAATCGCTGATATTTCGAAAAATTTAATACTTCGAAAGGAGGGGAGCACCTTAGACGGTGACATGTTTTACCTCGATGGTAAAGGCAAGCAGTACCTGTACTCCATAAAGACGTTGCTGGGCAAGATTCAAGCTGTAGAGAATAATTTGCTCTATATTCGAAAAAATGCCAATCAAAAGAGCATTCTGATACTTGATCAAATTATTTTATTTCTTTTTTCGCTTCAGCCGCTATTGATTCTAACTATTTTTTTTACCCTCAGGCATGGCGTCAGGATTAGAAAACAAAATGAAAAACAACAGGCGTTGTATGAGTCTATTGTGCTTTCATCGGAAGACGCTATTATCAGCAGGGATCTGGACGGAATAATTACCAGTTGGAACCGCGGTGCCAGAAACCTTTTTCAGTACGCTGGAGACGAGATCATCGGCAGACATATTTCTGTATTGATTCCTCCGAACCGGCTGCAGGAGGAAAAGGAGATAAGCGCAAAAATGGGGAAAAATAGATCGATCGATACATACGATACGGAGAGGATAAGAAGAGATGGTAGCAGTGTTAATGTTGCATTGACGATATCCCCCTTGAGGGACGCGAATGGGAATATTGTCGGCGCCTGTAAGATCGTACGCGATATCACCAGACGCAAAACGAATGAAGAAGCGCTGGTGATAGCATTAAAAGAGACATCTGATTACAAGTACGCTTTGGATGAATCAGCCATTGTTGCCATTACGGATCAGCACGGCTTTATCAAGCATGTAAATGAAAATTTTTGTAAAATATCGAAGTACTCGGCAAAAGAACTGATCGGCCGGGACCATCGCATTATCAACTCCAAGCATCACACAAAAGAATTCATACGCAACTTATGGTCAACCATTACAAGCGGGAAGATATGGAAGGGAGAACTAAAAAATAAAGCAAAAGATGGCGCCACCTATTGGGTAGATACCACGATTGTTCCATTTCTCAACGAACTGGGCAAACCCTATCAGTATGTGGCCATCAGGGCCGACATTACACAACGGAAATTAAATGAAGAGGCGCTGGCAAATTCGTTGAAAGATATTTCTGATTACAAGTACGCTTTGGATGAATCTGCTATTGTTGCCATTACGGATCAGCGTGGCATTATCAGGCATGTAAACGCAAATTTTTGTAAAATATCGAAATACACTGCTGAAGAGCTTATTGGAAAAGATCACCGCATTATCAATTCCGGGTATCATACAAAAGAATTCATACGCAACATATGGGTCACTATTGCCAACGGGAAGATCTGGAAAGGCGAATTAAAAAATAAAGCGAAGAACGGCGATACGTATTGGGTAGATACGACCATTGTTCCATTTCTGAACGATCAAGGCAAGCCCTATCAATACATCGCTATACGCGCGGATATCACCGATCGCAAACAGGCAGAAGAGGAAAACGTAAAAAATGAAATACGGTTCAGAAATACGCTTGATAAAATGTTGGAGGGCGTAGAGATCATTGGGTTCGATTATCGCTATCTCTATGTAAATGATGCCTATGAAAGACAGGTGAAATATACACGGAAAGAATTACTGGGGTTTACCCTCATGGAAAAATTTCCAGGCATTGAGAAAACAAAAATCTTCAGTGCGATTGACCAGTGTTTCGAAGAACGCGTTGCCATTCATTTGGAAGAGGAATTTACTTTTTCGGACAACACGAAGACATGGTTTGAAATTAGTTTTCAACCGGTCTCGGAAGGCGTTTTTATTTTGTCTGTGGATATCACTGAAAAAAAACATGCAGAAAAAAAGATCAGGCAAAGTGAAGAGCGATTCCGCGCGCTGATCGAAAACAGCTACGATGTAGTCTCTATTATAGACAAAGATTTCAGACCTCTTTACCGAAGTCCGTCGGCAATCCGGATAAGCGGATGGACGAACGAAGAAATAGAAAAGGAAGGTAGTATCCGGCAGATCCATCCGGATGACAAGGATGCGTTATTTGCCACCTTGAAAAACGTTTCGAATAATCCGGGGATTGCCTATCCGATGAGCTTTCGCACGCAGCACAAAAACGGTGACTATATATTCGTGGATGGTACGATTACCAATATGCTGCATAATGAGGCTATCGGAGGGATCGTCACTAATTTCCACGACGTAACAGAAACCAGAAAAGTTGAAGAGCAGCTCAGGAAAAGCGAAAAGATCTATAAGACCATTGCCGCCGGTATTCCTGGTTCTGTGATTTGTCTGTTGGATAAGGACTATAGGTATTTTTTGGTTGAAGGGGACATGCTTGAAGCGATCGGGTATTTTAAAAAAGATCTATTGGGGAATACCATACAAGATGTGTTGCAGCCGGATATCCTAAAGGAAGTACTTCCCTTTTTTCAACGGGCCTTTCAGGGAGAATCTTTCACGGTTGAAAATTATCGTTCAGGTTTTGATGTGCTAACAAGGTACGTTCCACTTAGGGGCGAGGGCAATACTATCTTTGCCGTTATGATCGTATTGTTCGATGTCTCCGAACTTAAAAATGCGCAGCGTGCGATTACCAAATTAAACATTGGTCTGGAAGATAAAATAAAAGACCGAACGCTTGAGTTGGAAATGGTCAATAAGGAACTGGAGGCGTTTTCGTATTCTGTTGCTCATGATTTGCGTACCCCCTTGCGGGCAATTTACGGATATTCCACCATGCTGGATGAAGACTATCGGGAGACCCTGGACGATGAGGGGCAACGATTGATCAGCCGGGTAGTGTACAACGCAAAAAGAATGGGAACGCTGATCGACGATCTGCTTACCTTTTCCCGCTTAGGACGGAAAGAAGTTCAAAAGTCGCTGGTCAATGTGAAGCAAATCACAGAGACATGCCTGCAAGATCTCAACTTGAAAGAAGGCTTTTCGGGAAAGCTTATCATCCATGAACTTCACGCGGTGATGGCCGATGCCTCGTTACTGCGGTACGTGATGATCAATCTCCTGAGCAACGCCGTAAAATATTCATCTAAAAAAGAGAAACCTGTAATCGAAATATCCTCCGAGCAAAAGGGTGCGGAGATCATTTATTCTGTAAAAGACAACGGTGTTGGCTTCGACATGGATTACGCCGATAAGTTGTTTGGTGTATTTCAGCGGCTTCATTCCAGCGAGGAGTTTGACGGGACCGGTGTTGGGCTGGCAACGGTGCAACGGATTATTCACAAACATCATGGCCATATCTGGGCTGAGGCGAAAGTAAATCAGGGCGCGACTTTCTATTTCTCATTGCCTGCAAAAGAACTCATTGTGAAATCATCATGATCATTTAAACGATAAAAAATTATGAACACAGAAATGGAAATTCTATTAGCGGAAGACACGATGAGTGATGCCGAAATGACAATCCGCGCTATTCGCAAAAGCAAGATTGAAAACAGGATCATTCACGTTAAAGATGGAAAAGAAGCCATGGATTTTCTTTCGGGTACTGGTGCGTATGCCGGAAGGGATATAAACAACAAGCCAAAAGTTATACTCCTTGATCTGAAAATGCCAAAACTAACCGGTCTGGAGGTGTTGGAACTGATCCGGAAAAATGAATTTACCAAAGAGATTCCCGTTGTTGTGCTTACTTCCTCGAAGGAAGATCCGGACATTGAACATTGTTACGCGCTGGGTGTTAACAGCTACATTGTAAAACCCGTGGAGTATGAGCAATTTATGAAAGTTGTATCGGATTTAGGATTGTATTGGGTGTTGCATAATCAATCGGCCAGGTGATTCGATCAAAAAAATAACCCTATGAGTGAAGTACTACATATCATCCATCTGGAAGATGTACAATCTGATGCCGATATTGTCAAAAGGGAAATGACGAAGAGTGGCATTAAGTTCAAGTGGATCCATGTTTCGTCAAAAAATGATTTCCACAAGGCGCTTAAAGAATTTTCACCCGATATTATCCTGTCGGACCATACGCTTCCTGGCTTCACGTCCATTCAGGCCTTTAAAATGTTAAAAGATGAAGAAGTAAATATTCCTTTCATTCTTGTTACCGCTACCGTATCAGAAGAGTTTGCCGTCGACATGATAAAAGAGGGCATTGCTGATTATTTGCTGAAAGACCGCCTCCAGCGCTTGCCCAACGCGGTTCTTAGCGCCCTGGAGAAATGGAAGAGTAAGCGTGAAAAAAAAGCTCATGTTGCCGAGATTATCCGGAGCGAAAACCGTTTCCGTTCCTTGATTGAAACCAGCCATGACATGCTGATGCTTTTTGATGAGACGGGGAAAATTGAATATATGAGTAAAGCGGCGAAAGAAGCATTTGGTATCGCGTCTGAAAACGACTATCCCGGAAATGCCCTGGGAATAATTCATCCGGAAGATTTAAAAAATGGAGAAGTGTTGCTCGCAAGAGCATTCAAAAACCCGGGATTACCTTTCTATGACGTTTTTAGAAATTTGAAAAAAGATGGAACGGATCGTTGGGTTGAAGGTACGTTAACAAACCAACTTCATGTAGACGGGGTCAATGCCTTTGTTTTCAGCTTGCGCGATATCACGGAACGAAAGCAGGCCGAGGATGCGATCCGCAAATCGGAGGCGAACCTTAACGCCATTATTGAGAATTCTGATGTAAGTATTTATTCGCTCGACAGAGAATTCCGGTATATAACATTCAACACGCTGCTCAAGAACTCATTGAAAGGAATATACGGGCTCGATGTGAGGATAGGCGATAATGTATTTAATTTTCTCGAAAAATTGGATGCTTCAGAAGCCCGGGAATGGAAGGATACATACACAAAAGCTTTATCCGGAAAATCGCTCAGATTTGAAAAAGAATTTAAAGGGCCCGGCTTCTATAGCTGCGTCAGGTTCTTTATCAATCCCATATGGGAAAATAAAAATGTGATTGGCCTTTCGTGTCTGGCAGAAGATATCACGGAACAAAAAAAGGCGGAGGAAAGCCTTCGGCAAAGCGAAGAGCAATATCGTAACATTGTGGAGACCGCGCAGGAAGGTATTTGGATAACGGACGCGAATCATCAAACAAACTTTGTCAATAAAAAAATGGGTGGGATATTGGAATGCACCGTCGAAGAGATGATGGCCGTGCCCATGTTTCATTTTATGGATGATGAGGGGAAGCGAATTGCTGCACAAGGATTGGAGCTTAATAAAAGCGGCGCTAACGAAACGTTGGAGTTTAAGTTCATCACGAAAACCGGAAAGACCGTCTGGACTAACCTCGCTACCAGCCCACTACTGAACAGCAAGGGACAATATGTGGGCGCGCTGGCAATGGTCACGGACATCACAAAAAAGAAATTGTCTCAGGAATCCCTCCAAAAATCAGAAGCTAACATTCGCAATATTTTCGACAATACAAATGTTGCGTATGTATTGCTGGATCCCGACTTGCACATAATATCATTCAATGAGGTTGCCGTTATTTTATATCAAAAAGAATTGGGCAAGGCGCTGGAGCAAGGAAGAAATTTACTGGATTATTTCACCGGGCAACGAAGAACGGACCTGGAAAACAGGTATCAATATACATTGCAAGGTGAACGCGTTAGCTATGAGATTTATTCAACGTCCATAGAAGGAACGATTAATTGGTTTAATGTGCAACTTTCGCCGGTTTTTGATTCAACGCAGAAAATCCTTGGAATGGTAATTGCCGTAACCGATATTACAGAAAGAAAAGAGTCAGAGCTGCAGCGTGATAAAATTACATCGGATCTTGTTCAGCGTAACAAAGACCTTGAACAATTTGCGTATATCGTTTCGCATAACCTCCGAGCACCTGTAGCCAATATTTTAGGTATCGCCAAAGTACTGGAGTTTCCGGATTTGAATAAGGAGGAACGTACAGAAATAGAACAAGGTATTTCCATCTCCGCGCAGAAACTGGATGAGGTGATCATCGATCTTAATCACATTTTGCAGGTGAAACGCGATGTTAGCGAAAAGAAAGAAATGGTCCGGTTTTCGGCAATTGTTAGTGATATCAATGCGAGCATTGCAGACTTTATTAAAAGAGAAAATGCAAAGATTGTAGTAGACTTTCATGAAATCGATGAATACCGTACACTGAAGAGTTATCTGTACAGTATATTTTATAACCTCATATCCAATAGTATTAAATACAGAATGAAAGATATAAACCCCGTCATTCACATTCACAGCCTGTTGAAAAAGGACACGATAGAATTACTATTTTCGGATAACGGAATAGGAATTGATCTGGCGAGGCACAAAGATAAAATATTTGGCCTGTACAAGCGGTTCCATTCAATTGAGTCGGAGGGAAAAGGAATGGGATTATTTATGGTTAAAACGCAGGTTGAAACACTGGGCGGAAAGATAAGCGTTGACAGTACTATTGGCAAGGGAACAGAATTTAAAATTGAACTGGAGTTTAACGTATGAATGCCAGCGGCTTTAAGTTTATGATCGTTGATGACGATCCACTTAGCAATAAGATCTGTAAACTTACACTGGAAAGAGTCTTTGATAAACCGGAAATTCAAATCTTCACGAATCCTGAAACGGCGCTTGAATGCATACGAACCGAAGACACTGCTGGCACATTAAAAAATACCGTGCTTTTTCTGGACATCAACATGCCGGTTATGTCGGGCTGGGATTTCCTTCAGCATTTCAGGAAATTGGAAAACAATATTAGAAATAACTTTACGATTTACATTCTGTCGTCGTCTGTAGATCCGTCCGACGTGGAACGCGCCAACGCTGACAAAGACGTCACGAAATATCTGGTGAAACCCATAACGCTAGACACCATTAACGGTTTGACTATAGGTCGTCATGTTCCTTAGTCTGATTAAGGGTTCAATAAAATCAACTTGAATCTTCATAAAATCAGGCGGCACGTGTTTGTTCAATTTGTAAGGTTAAGTACATGATCAAATCGTACCAGGCCTTAATCGTTGGCTAACGTGCAAAGCCGGGAATAAATGTAAATCGCCACAAATCTGACTGAGATATAAAAAAACAAAGGAGAATGTAAGGGATCTATATTTTTTTCAGGAAAGATCCTCCATCGTACCATCCTTCCCGATTGTCTACAGAATCGTCGTATTAATTTGTAGTAAAGATAAATTACTATGATTATGAAAAAGCATTTTTCTTTCTTCCGCTGTTCGCTGTGTTTAATGACGTTTGTTATCATCGTCGCTGCAAATGCTCAAAGCCCATCCGGCATTCATCTTATTAAAAAAACTGTTATAGGCGGTGAAGGTGGCTGGGATTACCTTCACGTGGATGCACAAAACCGAAGGCTCTATGTTTCGCACGCCACGCAGGTAGAGGTTCTTGATATCGATTCTCATAAAAAACTGGGAATTATTCCGAATACGTCGGGTATACACGGCATTTTTACGATACCGAAATTGAATAAGGGTTTTACAACCAATGGAAAAACCAATACCGCTACTGTTTTTGATTTGAAGACCTTGAAAACAATCGCGGAAATTCCTACCGGGAAAAAACCGGACGCCTTGCTATACGATGGTTTCTCCGGCCATATTTTCATATTTAATAATGACGGCAACACAGCGACAGTGGTGGATGTTACTACAAACAACGTTGCGGGTACAATAGAACTTGGTGGCGCTCCGGAGGCTGGTGTGACAAACAATAAAGGACTTATTTATGTCAATCTTGAAGATACGCATGAGGTTGTTTCATTCGATGCGAAGACCTTTGTCATCAAAAACAGGTTCAAGCTCGCGCCGGGAAAAGAGCCCACAGGCCTGGCATTGGATGTTGAAACGAACCGGTTGTTCAGCGTATGTGGAAATGAGTTAATGATAGTTCTGGATGCAGATAACGGTAATGTTGTAGCACAGTTGACGATCGGTAAGCACTGCGATGGTGTAGTCTTCGATCCTTCTAAAAAAATAGCGATCAGTTCCAATGGTGAAGGCACACTGACGCTGGTGCAGGAAATTTCATCCCATGAATTTAAAATACTGGAAACCGTTAAGACAGAAGCCGGCGCAAGAACTATTGCAATCGACTCTAAAACGCATCATGTATTTCTTTCGACAGCGAACTACGGTGAGACGCCTGCGGCGACAACGGAAAATCCGCGCCCACGACCAAGTATTATACCCGGAACTTTCAGTGTGCTTGAGTACGGTCGCGACTAAGTTTGCGATATCATTCGCAGGAGCATAAAATATGATTTCGTCTCTCGTCTTATTATTTCTCTGTTCATTTCTGGCATTCTCCTTAAGTGCAGTTTGTGGAGGAGGTGCAGGGCTTTTGCTTATGCCCGTCCTCGGACTCGTTTTGCCGGTTACACAATTACCGGCAGCGCTTTCGATCGGTACGCTTTCATCGTCCGCTTCCCGCATGGCAGTTTTCTTTTTGAAGATCCGTTGGGACATTGTCCGGTGGTTTGTTCCTGCAGCATTGCCAGCAGTCTTTTTAGGCGCATGGCTTCTTCATTTCGTGAATCCTATTTACCTGGAAATTATCATGGGATTATTTCTAGTGAGCAATCTTCCCTTGTTATTCAAGAGTAATCAGCAAAGTGGAACATCACCGGCAAGAGCATCACATTGGATACTTTCGCTCATCGGATTTCTGGCTGGTTTTCTTTCCGGGCTTACGGGCGCTGTCGGGTTGTTGTTCAACCGGTTTTATTTACGATACGGTCTTGAAAAAGAAGAGATCGTCGCCACCCGGGCGGCGAATGAATTGATACTTCATTTTATCAAACTTTGTCTGTATGCGTCCTTTGGGCTGATCACCGGTAAAGTCATTGAAATAGGCATAGCCATCGCCGCTGCAGGACTGTTGTCTTCCTGGTTTATGAAATGGGGGTTGAAGAAAGTAAGTGAATTATTTTTCCGGAAGGTCGGCTATGCCTCCATGGTATTATCGGGGCTCGTTATGCTTGTTCAATCGGGAGATACCATTATGACAACACATACTGCATACCTCACTTTTTTACCGGTGGCAAACGGCATGGAGTCAAAACTTCAATGGCAGAAAGCAAACTTTTCAATTGAGTTTGAATATGATGAAGGCCTCGAATATGAACAGGAAATTCCGCTCGCGGACGTGCCTGCCGGTAAGCGGGATTTTGTGATCAACCAAAAGGAAAATGCCGATCAGATTCATATTGAAGAAGTGTTTGGCTTTGGCAGCCATTCGTATGAAGCCTATTACTTTCGGGATGGAAAACTCATCAAGAAAATAGATTTTTAGAATTTCATCGTATCATTTTTGAGAGTTCAGAATCATTAGGCCTCATCTCAAACGGAATTTTAGCAGAATCCTTTCCACGATCAAATGTCTGCTCGCGAGATGTCCGGTCAAAAAAAGTTATACATATGCGCGAAAGATCTATACTTTTTCATGGAAAGATTGTAGTCTGTTGAAAGTATTAAAGGGCTGACCAAAAGTATGGCCTCACCTAAATCCTCTCCGAAGGAGAGGACTTTTAAGCCCTTCTCCCCCGTAGAAGGGTTTGGGATGAGGCCTTTTGACGGAAGAAAAAGCCTTTTTCGTCAGCCCCTTTTTAAGCGCGGCATTCGGTCTTGAAAATAGCGGTATAAGTGCTTTCCGCGCCAGGGCGGACTTTTGGAAAGCAGAGAACACTTGGCAGCGTATTGAATCTTTACATATACCAAACGTTTTTCGAACCTCTCTGAAATATGTTGATAATATTCCCCATAGTGGGATCGGTTAATAAAAGCCGTGTCTGGACAGAGTATAGAAGGTTAAAAGAGTGGTATAGTTATTACGTCTTCATTGTAAATATCTAACCTTAATCAAAAAAACCATGAAAAAGAGCATTCAGCTTTTTGCATTAATGTTCGTCCTTTCCATCTGTATAAGCTGCGGATCAAAACCAAAGGAAGAAGCAACTGTCAACACTGATTCCATCGCAGCTGCAAAAGTTTCCACAGAAGCCAAAAAGAAGGAAGAGTTGGCATTCAAACGTGCCAAAATTGAAAAAGAGAAAACCGAAAAGGAAGCGCAAAGAAGAGCTGCCAATGAGGAGGCTGCCAAGACATCTCACACCTACAAAGACGCATCCGGAATGATCGTTTATTACAAGGCTGAATCTGATCCCGCTTACACCGGTGGAAATGACGCCATGAGAAAGTATTTACGCGACAACCTGGTCTATCCCAAAGAAGCGCTTGATAACCAAATCGAAGGAACAGTGTTTGTTGACTTCGTTATCGGTAAAAACGGTAAGGTGAGAGATGTTGCTGCCGCTGACGTAGCGGGGGATAATGTAGATCAGTCGTTAAAAGAAGAAGCGAGTAGAATTGTAGCATCGATGCCACCCTGGATACCGGGCCGTCTTCATGGAAAAGCAGTAGATACAAAATTCAGTATTCCCATCACCTTCCAGATGGCTGATTAAAAAGATTTTTCTTCGTCAAGGCCTCATCAAAACTTTAAAGGGGCTGACCAAAAAGTATGGCCTCACCTAAATCTTCTCCGAAGGAGGGTTTGGGATGAGGCCTTTTGACGGAAGAAAAAACCTTTTTGGTCAGCCCCTGGGGTGAGGCTTGTGTGCTTGAAATGATAGACGTAAGTGATATGTGCGTTGAAAGATTACATCCTTCGTAGTTTAAAAAACGAC
>JGI24890J29729_1001215_pt1 | contig 12234 bp, 11 predicted proteins | sample FreactcultureFD7_FD_29729 | JGI IMG/M metagenome (IMG submission 29729)
GCGTTGGCGCTCGCTATCCTGAGTCCCGTACCGGCAATGTCAAAGCATCTATTGTTACAGGTGCTGGCGTTGAAGCACTACAAGGTGCCTTTGATACTCAAATTAAATCAACCCAAGCAATCTTTACTACCGCTCTACGGGATGTAATTTCACTTTGCTTTGAAGTAGATGAGAAGTTATTTAATGTCGAAAAAACTATTCGTGGTACAGATGCGGGTTCTCCATATGCCATCACCTATCTCCCATCGAAAGATATTAAAGGCGATTACTCGGCAGACGTACGATATGGAATGTTGGCTGGTCTCAACCCAGCTCAAGGATTAATATTTATGCTACAAGCCCTTGGTGGAAAGTTAATCTCCAAGGACATGGCAATGAGAGAATTACCATTTAACGTTAACGTTACATTGGAACAAGAGAAGATTGAAACTGAAGACCTTCGCACATCATTGATGGGTGCGCTTCAGGCTTATACCCAAGCAATCCCACAGATGGCTATGCAAGGACAAGACCCTACGCAAATCATTACAAAGGTTGCACAGGTTATTAAAGAACGCCAGCGTGGAAAAGTACTTGAAGACATTATCGAAGAAGTCTTCACACCAAAGAATCCTCCTGCTGGTGCTCAACAATCGGTTGAGCAGCCGTCCGTCCCTTCTGCTCCCGGAGCTCCAGTAGGAGGCTCTCCTGAGGGTGCAGCACCAAGTCCAATTGGTGAGGGTGCACCAGAAGGTCCACCATTTAGAGGGCCAGGTTTGGAAACACCAAGACCAGAACTGCAAAGCATTCTGGCAAGTCTCAATGCGCAAGGAAAAGCAAGCGGTAGCGTAAGAACTATCACACGTCGAACAGTCGGATAAGGAGTAGGTTATGGCAACTTCAAGAAAGAAAAAAGCAGAAACAGTTGCCGACGAAACCTACGGTCCACTAGAAGCGTATTGCATTTGGCTTAATGAATTTTATAAAGGACTACGTAAAGCTGGCTTCAATAACGATAATGCTCTTTGGTTAATAACTTCCAAAGAAGCTTATCCTGATTGGATTTCCTATGGAAAGCCTACAGAAGCAGATATCCAAAGATATTTAGATGAGGATGAGGACTAATGGCAAACGGACAAGGCGGATACCGTCAACCAACTAATCCTGCTCCAGTATCAGGTCCAGGTGCATTATCACAACGCACCGACGGTGGAGCTATTGATGGAATGCAGAAGCCTGCAACTCAAGCACCTATGTACATGCCTGGATTAGGTTACGGCAAAGGTGGAGAAAATATGGCTAATCAACAAGCCGCTCCATTAGCTGGTACACCTACCCAACCACCTGCTCCTGCAATACCCCTCAGTGCGCCTACAATGCGCCCTAACGAGCCTATTACTGCTGGCGTAGACTTTGGTCCAGGACCAGGTTCAGAAGCTCTTCAAGTACCTAACATGGCTGTTTCGCCATCTCATACTATTCGTACTATTGCGCAGAACGACCCAACGGGTGACGCGGAGTTGTTGTACAGGGCTTTGCTTAGTCGAGGTTTGTAGTGCCAGACATCACACCTGCGGTTATTTCACCTCAAACATTTGTGCCTACAACGCCTAATGCTTCTGGCGCTGTCAAGCTTGACCCTAGTATGGCAAGCAACTTGCCTTCAATTTTTGCTGCCGTTGCCGCATCTAATCCTAATGATGCACAAATTAACATGGCTAATCAACTTGCCGGAACAGTACAGACTTATAAAAAACTAAGCACTATGCCTTTACAGCAAGCAAAAGAAAGCTACAAAGGTCTTTCTTCTGAAGCTCAGGCAATGGTCAAGTCTATGTATGGAGATGCTCCATTTACCAATATGGATAATCTTGCTATGCAGATTATCAAGAAACCAATTAATGTAGTTAAAGGTCTTTTTACTTCTGCAGCAAATCCTATTATTGCTCTTTATAAAACTGCTGGCATTGAAGGCAAAATTATCAATGCTCCGTATTTGTTTTCCCGTGAACTTACTCAAGGCGAAAGCGTATTTCACACAAGCACTTATTCAAAAGCTTGGGATGGCAAAGCTGTCTTTGACCAAGGTTCGTTAAACTCTCTTCAAAAAAAATATGGTACTGCTGCTTCATTTGTAGCCGAAGGGCTATTAAAGGGTATGAAGCCTGGCGCTATTGTTGATGCCTACGGCAAAGTTGATGGAGATTTATATAAAGCATTAGCTGATATGTATAGCAATACTCCAGAGTTTAATCAAATGTATGATGAGTTCAGAGCTGCTCAAGTATCTCCTGGTCATGACATTAGTCGCGTAGCATATAATGTCCCAATTACTGATAATCATTTTTATAGCACAAACAAATGGAAATATACCACCGGTGCTATTGATGCTTTTTATGAATTAATTCATGACCCACTAACTTACTTTGGTGGAGATTTATTTAAAATTACTAAAGGTGCAGTAGCCGGAGCGGAAGCATCTACTAAAGGTGCACAGTTAGCAGAGAAATTATTAACTGACCCAGTTACCCGTGCTGCCAATGCTGAAGAAATCTTTAAGCCAGGTACCCAAGTTGCCAACTCTTGGGATAATGTTTATGGTCCTTTGTTGCAAAAGGTAGCAGAAGCAGATATTGCTAAAGACCCTGTTGCTAAAGCTTCAGTAATGAAGCGCATTCAATTAGAAGCGCCTTCTATTAATGACCGTAACTTTATTAATCTAGCTGTTAAAGCCAAAGCATTTGATGCTAATGGTGCTAAAGAATTTGCTAAGACCCTACAAGGTGCACAAGAGCTGCACATGGGTATGGTTGACGGACCTACCTTTATGCGCATGGGTATTCCTATTGCTCGTCAAGAGCGTTTCTCTGCTTCGGGTTTTAATAAATTTATCGGTGATTACATGAATGGTAATATTACCGATAAAGAAATTGATGCAGCAGGTACAGGCGTTAAAGCATTTAATGCGATGCTTGATGTTGGTCGTGTTTTAGACCCAGTAACCGGTAAGCCAGGTTCTGTTGTTAATCCTTTGTTAGACGATTTGTCTAATCAAATGACTATTAAGCGTCGTATTACACGCCTTATGCAAACACATCCAGGACATAACCCTATTGGTGTTATGGATGAAAACGTAGATGAATCTATTCCTACAGTGCAACGTTACTTGCGTCTTTTGTATCCACGTTATGCTGCAGAAACAATGGCAGAAGCTTACAAGTATGCTAATCCTGTAGATAGAACTACCTTTGTTCGTGGTCTGTACGACCAGATTATGAATAAGATGGGCGTTCCTTTAGAAAAGCGTTTGGCTATTCTGGAACATAAATTTGCTGACACCACAACCTTTGCTAATACCAAAGAAACTCTTATTGCTCCACAGCATTTAGATACTTGGAAGCAAGTAGAGCCACTTATTCATGCACCAGAAGAAGGTTCTACCAGTCTTTATAAAGTAACTACCAATGGTCCACTGCATTCTTTCCAAGGCAAGCCACAAATTGGTGGTCTAGACTTTACTGGTCCTGAATTAGCTCCACATGGTTTTAACTTTAATAGATTTTGGCCAGCAAGAGTTACTAGTGAATTAGCAGGCGGAGTATTACGTTCCGCTCTTGCTAAAAAAATAACTAACCTTTGGGCTACATCATCTATTGCCCCACGTGTGGGTGACCGTGGCTCTATTGAACAAGGTATCTTCCATTACATTACAGCACCTTGGGAAAACTTAACTGGATTTTTTCGTGGTCGTCAACTTAATAAAGCCGCTATTGGATTAACTGGGCAAATTAGTAACGTACCTTACGGTGCTCGTTTAAGAATGAAATTGTTTGGCAAATCACTTGCCGATTGGGTTCCAGAAAAAAGCGTTTATCAACAGATTGACGGCAAGGATATGAAGATTATTCAAGGCCGTATGGATAAAGGCATTGTCAATGGTCAAGAACTATGGACTGCTGCACAATCTGATGACATTATTCATTCCGTAACTGCTCGCATTAATAAGTTAGCAGGCAATGACCCAGAGACTGCTAAGATATTTGAAACATTTCTTAAGTATCCTTCAGCATCCAATTCTGCTTCGGTTAATTCGGTTATAGCACGTAGTGCTATTCATCAAGGCATGACTGGTGGGGAGCTAGACCAGATGCTCTTGACCAAAAACGGTGTCAAGAAAATGCTTGAAGAGTTAAACTATGTAGCAACTGGTGACTTAAAGCTTCTTGACCCTAAGGAAATAGCAGCCAAGTTTGGTGAAACTGCTTTATCGGCAGCACATTACCGTGCATGGGCACCTATGTTTCAACGTTTTAACGTACTAGATGGTTTTCATTTTGGTGCTAACTTTATAAAGCACAACGCTTTGCGCACAGGTGCAGATTTTTCTGCTGCTCGTGATGAAATCTTAAAGTACTTTGGTGTAAACCCAGATACTTTAAAGGTTACCAATCGTGCTGCCTTTGATAAGTTCAAAAACTTCTCTATGCAGTTTGGTAGAGACACCACCGAAAAAGGTATGACTGAAGTACAGAGCGTAGTCAACCGTATTCAAATTGGTTTATCAGATATGTACCATGTATTTCATGGTAGCCCTTTGCAATTCAACGACCAACTATTAAACTTTATTAAAGAAGTTGCTAATGAAAAGGGATTGACCAAGGCGTTAGATGCGGTTCAATATGATAACTTTGAAAACCTTACCAAGTTTAACCGTCCAGTAGCAGCATTTAAATCAGACTTAGACTTTGCTAACAAAGGACTATGGGAAGAAGTTAAGTCTGCTAGTGAAGATGGTGGTCGTTCTTTAGCGACAGCACTTGTCCAGTCAATAAAGCGTTTTGGTGAGGGTGGAATCCAAAACAAAATTTTGCATTACATGGATACTCAGATTAACTGGTTGTTTAATCAACCTGCATTTGATGTTGCCAAGATGACTCTTTACAAAAAGTATCTTCCTTTGCAAAAGGAAATGTTTAATCAACTAATTAAGAGTGGTTACTCTAAAGAACTAGCAACAGAAATTTCTGAACGTCACTTTGTAGAAGTAGCAGAAAAGAACGCTGCTCAAACTGTTATTAAGTTTGTGGATAACGCTGCAAAACAATCTGTTTTGTCTTACACCTTGCGTACATCAGGTAGATTCTACCGTGCACAAGAGCAGTATATGCGTCGTATCTACCGTCTAAAAGACTATTTACCACGTGCTTTGTGGCGTATGCGCCTGCTGCATTTAGGTATAGATAACATGGGATTCTTACATAAAGATGACAAGGGTGAACCATATTTCACCATGCCAGGTGACAGTATTCTGTTTCATGGTATTAATGGACCGCTTAACTTTATTATGGGACGCGATGCTAACGTAGTTACTACTCCTATGTTTGCTGATTTCAATATGAATCTATTGCAATCTAGCCCATCGCTAGGACCTGATGCTGGTGTGCCTGCATTCTCGGGACCTTTAATGTCAGTACCTGTATTGGCGCTTAAAGGTTTACTAAGCCACCTACCCTGGGGTCAGGGCAAGGTAGCTTCTACTAGCATTGATAAGATACTTTTAGGTAGCAAATCTGCCAACCTTACATGGAGCAAGATACTACCAACATCTATTCAACGTGCACTAGATGCCATGCCTAAGGATGAACAAGACCATCAGTTTGCTTCTGCTGGTGCTATGGCTATTGCTTACAATGCAGCCAACGGTTATGGAAAACTTACTCCATTAAGCGTACACAGCATGAATCAAGAGCAATATGCATCTGCTGCTATTCAAGCCAAAAAGAACATATCGGCTACTGTTAATAACGTATTGTTCTTACGTTCTTTGCTAGGAATGATTAGTCCTATATCTCCTACAATGGTAGAAGGTACTAAAGGTCTACCTAATCAAGTGCGTAACACAGGAATTAATAGTTTAACTCAAGAGTATAACGATATTTTACAAGCTGTATTGCGTAACAGCAATGGCATATCTGACCCATATGAAGTAGCACTAGGTATCTTTACCCGTGATTACCCAGGTCGTGCTGTCTTTACCGTAGGTAAAAGTGACAAGCAATTAAAGCTTCTTCAAACTTATACCCAAGAAACTGAGAACTGGATGCAGACGCACAGTCAATGGGTTAATAATAAAAATTCAGATATTGCTAATGTGTCTCTTATCTTTGCCCCACACGTAGGTCAATACGATAACAATGCCTATGTATGGATGCAATCAATGGGCTTTATTAAACAAAAACCACTTGACCAATACCTACAAGATGTGCTTACAGCACAAGATGATGCTGCTTATCAGAACGCTAAGTACCGTGAGCAACAAGGTTTACTAAGTCAAGATGCTAATAGAGCAGCTGTTATTGGTGATGCTCAGGCAGAACAGAAAGCAATCCTTGCATCTAACCCTATTTTAGCCTGGACACAGGGAGATACTAAGAACACTGTTACACATTATCAAAAACTTAATGCCTCACTAGGTGCTCTCATTAATGATGAAAGTTTTCCTATTAATTCTTTAACTAGAAAAAAGATGCAACTAGCATGGAACTTAGCTGATTCTACTATCAAAACTATGACTTCTGACGCCGCTGCCAACGGTGCTATCAATGCTACGGCAACCAAAGAAGACATGAAGCAAAGGGCTATTGAAGGTATATCTGAAATAGGCGGAGCAGCAAAGCCTGGAGATGCACCAGTAGACCCACAGATTGCAGAGGCACTACGTGCTATCTGGTTGCCACTGTTTAATAACCTATCAAAGACTACATTGAAAGTGGGGATAACTAGATAATGGCTGATACATCTACCGCTAGCAATGTTAACAATATGCCTTATGTCGCACCAGTAGGTGCTACCCCTGGTGGCGGAGCAGCTAATTTACCTGGTAATAAAGCTGCAACTACTACCACTGGTGGCAAGAATGCTCCTGTAGTAGCACAAGTAAGTGGTTCATTAGCAGATACTACAGTTACTCAAAATCAATTAGTTACTGTCTATGACCCTACAACTAAATCATATTCTACTGCTTATGTAGATGCCAGTGGTCAACAACGTTGGGCTGCGCTTTACTCTACCGCCGAAGGCGGAATTGCTATTGCTACCAATCAAGACGCATATCGCAATGCCGTAATTCAAGAAGGCATTAAAACATATGGTTCATTAAAAGCATATAAGAACTATCTGGCTTTAAAAGGTGCATACTCATCACTTACTGCTAAAGCTACTACTGCTTCTGTTAATGACAGCAGCGAAGATACTACCTTTCTTAAAGTAATTGATAATGCTATTAATAGCGTATCACGTACAAGTTTACTTACTGGTAACGTACAAAATGTAAACAGTTATATCAATGGTCGCCCTAACTATGCTGGTACTCGTACCACTACGAGCACTTCGTTTACTAGCTTGTCCTCTGCTGCTAATGACATGGACATATTCATGATGCAGAACCTAGGTCGTCATGCGACCTTGGCTGAAATTCAAAACTATTACAAGATGCTTCATGGGTATGAATCTGACCCTAAGAATGCTACTAAAGCCACCGTAACTACAGATGGTTTAGGTATGGAAAGAGACCGTGTTCAAACACAAGGTCCATCTGCTGAAGATTTAAAGATGATTTTAGTTGCTGCTGCTACCCCTAGTCTTGAAACTGCAGGCAAAGACCCTGCTACTATCTCACAAGTAGGCGGAACCATAGGTACTTACATGAAGCAGATAACTCAACGTGCTGCTCAACAAGGTATGTCTGCAGTAGTTACCCCAGACAAAGCATTTGAAGCAGCGGTTGCTGCTACTCAACCAGGTGCAAAACTTGAAGACCAACTAACAAAGATTGACCAGTTAGCAATGGCACAACCTAAGTACAAAGCCCTTGCTCCATCACTTGCCTTGGGTTACACAGTAGAGGATTTGGCTAAACCATACACGGCCAACATTTCTAAGTACTTAGAAACATCTGTTCCTGTTGACCCTAATCATCCTTTGGTAATTCAAGGGTTAACCGGTGGTGCTAACGGTGGTTCTATGAATGATAGTGAATTTATTAAATTGATTAAGTCTCAACCTGAATGGGCTAAGACTAACAATGCTAAAGAAGAAGCATCTAGTTACATTAACCAGCTTGGCAAGTTGATGGGATTCACGGCATAATGGCAATCGAAAGAGATACTTCATTTTCAATAGCAGCAGCAAATGCTGCTAGCCGTGCAACTGCTGCCCCTGCTCCTGCGGCAACTGCTGTAAATTATGAAGCATATGCTAGCCCTTGGAACTTTGGCGCTGCTCAAGGACAAGATGTAAACGTAGCTGCTTTTAATACTAATGCAAACACAAATACGCCCAGTGGGGCAGGTGCTGATAATCCACCAACAAACAGCAATACTTCTTCAGGTGCACCCACACAAGCGCAGCAAGATGCCTATGCTTTAATCACAGAAAGCATTGCTTCCTGGTTTGGTAACAATCCTACATTGCAACAACAGGCTGCTAATTTTATTAAAGACCAAATGTTAAACAATGTTGGACCAGAAACTGCGCTGGTTAACATGCGTCAACAAGGGTTTTATCAAACACGTTTCTCAGGCAATACTACCCGTGTAGCTGCTGGTCTTAATGCTTTAACTGAAGGAGAATATGTTGCCCTTGAGAATCAATACTCAAACTTAATGCAATCTTATGGTGCTAAAGGTCTAGCTAATCAAGCACAATTTGCTACCCTCATAGGTAACGATATATCTGCCAATGAGCTTAACTCTCGTCTTGACCTAGCAGTAACACAGGTACAACAAGCAGACCCTACAGTTATGTCTACCCTTAAGCAGTTCTATCCAAACATTAACACTGGCGATTTAGTTAGTTACTTCCTTGCCCCTGCTGAGACTCTACCTCAACTACAACGTCAGGTACAGACTGCAGAGATTGGTGCTGCTGCTCAACAACAAGGTCTTACAACTAGCCAGACATCTGCTGCTGCCCTTGCTGCGTACGGTGTTACTCAAGCACAAGCACAGAGTGGTTACGGCAAGATTGCTGAAGTACTACCTGCTGCTACAAAGCTTAGCCAAATCTATGGCGGTCAGACTGGTATCAATTACGACCAAGCTGAAGCAGAGAAACAATACTTAATGAATAGCGGTGCTGCTGCTCTTGAGCAACAGAAGTTAACCGCAGCAGAACAAGCCCAGTTTGCTGGCAAGTCTGGAATCGTTGGTGCTAACGCAGCATCAGGTTACTCAGGCTCACTAGGCAAGTCACTACAAGGCAAGTTCTAACTTAAAATCCCGAATATGGAACGACCAGACCATACGGCGTAAAACACTGGTAGCAAAAGCCATCATAGTTTCCCCGAACTTTGATGAGGTTTGCGATACAACTAACAGAATGGGAGAACGGTTGCTATGGCAACAAACGATTGGGACGACGACGACGACTTCGATTTGGAAGACGGCGCAGCGCAAAGCAATGACGGCAGCGACTTACTAAAGAAGCTACGTAAGGCTAAGCGAGCAGACGAAAAAAGAATCAAAGAACTTACAGAGCAACTTGAGGGTTTATCCAAGGCGCAGCGTGAGCGTGTAGTCAAAGAAGTTCTAAATCAAAAGGGTGTAAATCCTAAGGCAGCACGACTAATCCTAAACGATTTGTCTGATGTTAACGAAGAGACAGTCTCGCACTGGCTCGAAGATAACGCAGACTTGTTTGGATTACAGAGCAAGTCACAGGAGCAAGACCCTCAACAACAAGCTGACCTAGCGGCTCTACGCCAACAGGACATTGTTACGCAGGGTGCAACAACACCCGACAAACAGATGGATGCAATGCAAAGAATCAATGATGCTGGTTCAGCAGAAGAGATTATTCGCATGATTCAATCTGGAACATTTTAATCAACCGAATCTAACATCCTCATAAGGAGGTGCAACAATGGCAAACGCATATACCACCACCGGTTCGTCCTCTCTCGGAGGTACCGTAGGTAGCGCAGGTCTCGTCCAAAAGGCGTATGACCGTCTAATCGAATTCGCGCTTCGTGCACAGCCACTTATCCGCAATGTTGCAGATAAGACCCCTGCTCGTCAGAGCATCCCGGGTTCCTCAGTTGTATTGCAACGTTACGTTGACCTTACACAACAGACTGCTACTCTTACAGAAGCAGTAGACCCAGATGCAGTAGCACTTGCTACACCAACATACACAACCATTACTCTTGCTGAGTATGGTAACGCAGTACTAGTTACCCGTGCGTTGGAACTCTTCAGCCTTGCTGATGTAGACCCAGCTGTTGCTAACATTATTGCGTTCAACCTTGCAGACTCTATCGATACCGTTGCACAAAACGTACTACGTACAGGTGCTAACGTACTTCGTCCAGGTTCAAACTCTGCTACAAACACAATCGCTTCTTCAGATACTTTCACTTCAGCAATGGCTCGTAAGGCAGTTGCTAAGCTACGTACCAACAAGGCTATCCCACGCAAGGGTTCTTTGTACTGGGCAGGTATTCACCCAGAAGTTGCTCACGACCTACGCGCCGAAACAGGCGTGGGTTCATGGCGCCAACCACACGAATATCAAGCAAATGATGAAATTTGGGCTGGCGAAATCGGAACATACGAAGGTGCATTCTACGTAGAATCACCACGTCTGTACAACGATTATGTTGGTGCTGCTAAGTCAACATCATCAACCACCACAACAGCAGCTGCTGCTTCTGGTGCGTACACAATCTCAGTAACATCAACATCAGGTATCTTGGTATCTGACCTTGTTGCTGCAACAGGACTTACAACAGGTGCAAACGTTGTATCTATTGGTTCAGGAACTGTAACAGTTGACTCACCAGTACTATCTGCTGGTGTAACCTCTGGTGCAACAATCACCTTTACACATGAGACAAAGGTATTCAACACCTACTTCGCAGGACAACAAGCTCTTGCTGAAGCAGTTGCTGAAGAACCACATGTCGTCATCGGACCAGTCGTTGACAAGTTAATGCGTCACCGTCCACTTGGATGGTACGGCGTACTTGGCTTCGCTATCTACCGTGACGAAGCTCTATACCGTGTAGAGACTTCTTCTTCAATCGACTACTAATAGTTAATTGACTGCAGGGCTGGGTAAATCCCCAGCCTTGTGGTAAGTCCACTATTAAGGGAGCACAATGACAAAGTATTACTTCCTACCACCTACGGTATCTGAAGGTCCAGCAGGTGGCGGACGTTTGTTTGTCCGCTTTCGTTTAACCCGTGGCGTTACGGTTATGCGTGTTAATGGAACATGGCAAGAAATTCGCTACCCAACCGAAGACCAGACTGCACAAGCAGATGCTGGTTTCTTATTCCGTGGTGGCTATAAGCACTATCTAACTGATGCACAAAGGACGGAACTAATACATGCAGGATACGGAGCAAACATCTTCTCTGAGTAAATGTGATACAGAAGGACACATTACTAAGATAACAAAGACCGAATATTATTTAGAAGATGGTGACGTAAAGGAACGAGTTATTCTCTACGGTTGCACTAGATGTGATGCTACATCAGAGACAGTCTGGGATACCTTTGGTCAGGTATCAGGTAACAAAGAACATACAGGTCAGTATGACTGCCCTTGCTTTGGTTGCAAAGTAAAGACCCTACAGCTCAATGCCGGAGATGCTAAGCACTCAGTAGTTGAGTCTGGTACCACTCAGAAGAAGTGGGATAAAGAATTGGCTTTCTATAAAGAAGCCCGTGCCCAAGGTGTTCAACCAGAAGGCACATCAAGGCAAGCAGTACAGAAAGCACTCGAAGCCTCAGAGGTTCTTAACAAACCTTATGACGGCGGAAAGATGCCGAAAGCCAGTCATGTAAACGAGAAGACCGTAGAGGTCTTAAAGGAAGTAGGAGCAGTCTAATGGCTATGCACAACGATAAAGCACAAGATGCCAAACTCATGAAAGGCATGAAGCCTGCGCAAAAGGCTGCCTTTAAAAAAGCTGATAAGAAGATGGATGCAAGAAAGCCATCTGCTAAAGCAGACATGAAAATGGATAAGGCATTGGCTAAAAAAGTTATTAAGAAAGGTAAGTAAACATGTGCACACAATGCGGATGCGCTGATACAGCGGTCACAATTAAGGCACCAGTTAGAGTTGCACCGGGTCAAGATGCGTCAATCATCAAGGGCTTCGATGTACCACCCCCATATGGAAAAGGAAACGAATAACATGTCAGACATGATGTCACCTAAGACACGTAGCGCAGCTACCGATGTCTC
>JGI24890J29729_1001216_pt1 | contig 12223 bp, 13 predicted proteins | sample FreactcultureFD7_FD_29729 | JGI IMG/M metagenome (IMG submission 29729)
ATATATGAATGCCGAAGAAGTAATCCAGCAATATCTTGAATATCTAGCAATCGAGCAAAATCGATCTAAGCGTACGATAGAAAACTACCGGCACTACCTAAGTAGGCTCATCGATTTCTCGGGTGATATTAAAATTTCNGACATAACACCAGAGCTAGTGCGCAAATGGCGGTTATGGCTTCATGAACTCGGATCAGATCGATCAAGTGAACTCAGTAAAGCAACGCAAAACTATCATCTTATTGCTCTAAGAAGTTTCCTTAAGTTTTGCCATAAAAGAAATATCGATGCGCTTGCGACTGATCAAATAGAACTTGCAAGAGTTAAAAGGGCCCAGGTAAGTTTTTTAAATAGCGAAGAAATTGAGGCACTAATGAGCCAACCTAAGATAGACGAAGAATCAGGCCTTAGGGATAGAGCGATTCTTGAGCTGCTTTTTAGTGGAGGCCTTCGTATTTCAGAACTCGTAAATTTAGACAAAACGCACATAAACCTTGATCGAAAAGAATTTATGGTGCGAGGTAAAGGCCAAAAAGATCGCCCCATCTTTGTTAGTGATGAAGCGGCCGAATGGATCAAAAGATATATGAACCTACGAACAGATAACCTTCCTGCCCTCTTTATTAGCTACAGCGGCCACAAGAATACTGATACCACTGGTAACTTCAGAAGATTAACGGCTCGCAGTATCCAGAGAATCATTGCTCACTATGCACTTCTAGCAGGAATTACAAAAAAAGTAAGTCCGCACACCATGAGACACAGTTTTGCTACAGATCTGCTCATGAATGGCGCTGACATCAGAAGTGTTCAGGCCATGCTTGGGCATAGCGATATTTCTACAACTCAGATATACACACACATAACAGATCCACACCTAAAATCTATACATAAAGATTTTCATCGAAAATAATTTAAAAAGACGTAGTTCCACTAGCAGGGCCAGCATTCGACGCCGCATTACCATTAGGGAAATCGTACTGGTAGTTTTTTGCTAGCGGATTCGTTGACGATGCAGCAGCAAAAGATGGTGACCAACCTGAAGATTGATTGATTGCATATCCTGCTACTAACCTTTTAACTGAATCACCATTCACAGCTGTTGCATCAATTTGAATCTGGGAGTCTGCCAGAGTGACAGAACCACCAGAACTACTTTTACCACTTATAGATATCGTTACAGCAGAGCCGTCCAACGTAGTTACGCTTACTAATCCACAAACGTTAGCTGAGGTGCAAGAAGATGAATCACCATCCCAACCACCAGGAAGTCCATTAAACCCTTTTATTCCAACGGTACAAGTCCCAGTACCGCTTGCACTCGTACAATTTTTTGTTTGAATAATATATATACCATCGGAAGATGCGGAACTTATATCAATGGGGGTAGCCCCGCCACCACTCGTTGGGTAGACATAAGTTGTTTTATATTGACTCATATCTTTATTCGCGGTGACTATTCTTAGTATAGGAAATTTACTACTAGCCGCTGCGTTTAAGTTTGAGGTCGAGGGATTAGAATAAAACGACGTTGATGTAGAAGACCAGGTTATATCTAATTCAGTCAACGTTGTAGGAGTAGGTGTCACGCCTGTCGTTTGAGGATTAATAACGGTATTTGCTGCATTCGTGGCGTTGTAGGTTAGGCTCACCGGATTATAAGTCCATTTGACACATGAAATTGAATTATTAGTTCCAGGAAATGTAGGAATAATGGCGTTATTAGAATTTTTTTGACAAGTACTCATCGTGGAAGCAACTAAAGGATTTTTTGCTGTTATTGCTTCAACAACGCTATTTATTGCACTTTGTGCTGCATATTCTGTATTAGAGGATAAATTTTTATTTAAAGTTTCTTTTTGATCATTGGTTGTTATGACCGAGAATCCAATAGCTAAAAGACTTATTATAATTATCATAATAAGCGTAAAGAGTAAACTTGCTGCCCCAGATTGATCTTGTTTTAGATACTTCATTTAATTCACCAAACTACTTACGCTATTATCATAATACACTACGCCACAAAAAGAAAAATTACTAATACTTATTTGATTACAGATAGGGAGAGTTATGGGAGCGGTGGCTGGGTCTGCTGTAACACTATTACTCCTAAATGAATTGATATCACCACTAGCGATTGCCATTTTTAAATCCCAAACATTTGCACTATTTACTATATCAAATAGCGAAATAAACGAACCCGGTGGGGTCAAGAGCTGGGTTGTTGATCCAGTTGGACTAAAGGAGTCACTGTTGCAATTATTTTGATCAGTTATCTGATCTTCGTACAGGCTATCTTTATAGATGTTCGCGCCGGAGGACAGTCTCCAAGAAAAACGATAATTGCCCGCACACCACACATTCCAAGCTCCACCACCAGGAAGTCCATTTACTCCGGTAGCGCTAACTGGATTAGTCATAGGGGTGGTCGTATATTGCACTGCTTCGGTAAAAAGATAATTAATGTTTCGGGCAGCGGTATCTAATTTTGATCGCGTTACACCTTGCTGATAACTCTTACTTAATTGAATTGTCACAAAAGTAGCTATTCCAGCGATGAACGTAAATATTGCAACTGCAATCATTGTTTCTACAATAGTAAACCCTTTATTATTTTTATATTGCATAATACTCACTTAATGTTCCTAGCGCATGGGCAGGCAAAGCCCAGTTACATTGTTGAGAAGGTCTCGTATCCCAGGCAACCTCAACTTTGAAGTAGTTGAGCTGCCTACCTCCAGATGAACTAGGGACTCCAGAACTATCATACCTGCCAATGTTTTGTGTTTTCACGCAATAATAAAGGCCTGTCGTGCGCTGCGTCGTTGAAATCAACTGAGGGGCAGAACCACTCATACTGACACTTCCATTGGCTGCTTGGGCTAGGAAAAATGGTGCTGTTCGAGACCGTACCGAAGAGGCGAGGTTGGTCGCAACAAAAACATGCAAAAAGTTTATTTGCTGTTGTGCATATAGTTGCGCTTGATAAGTAGCTTCATTTTTTATTGTAGTATTGGTCGATTGATTTGATATCAGGAATGCTGATGTAAATCCAAGAGTAAGAATAGCAATGCAAATTAACACCTCAACGATAGTCTCACCCCTCTGATTGTTAGTATGCTTTAACATGAGCTATCAATTAATTTAGTTGTTATCGTATTATTACTATTTATTGCAAAACTGGACATTACATTACTGTTATAAAAACACAATGAAATATTACTTGGCAACGAAGAAAGTGGATTGCTGATATTTGGAGCGAAAACTACGTTCTGCGTCCCTGTAGTAAAATTAGGAAGTGTTGATGCATTATAATTATTTGCATTAAAAATATAAAAAGAAACTGGGATTGGGGTATTTTTGAGTTTCATAGCCGCAGGAAAAGTATATTTAACCTGATCGTTCGTAACGATGGGTGTGGTATTCGGTGTTAATTCAGTAACACCAGGGCCCTCAATGGTGGCTAAAGTATCAACTTGATAATATGTATCATAAAAAGATATTTTCTTTCCCGCATACACGCAATCATCTCTTGAGTCCACCGGGTTTGTAACTACACCCGTCCCAAAGGTGCTAGTTCCACTAGCATTAACAGCTGAATATACACCTAAATTATCCTTGGAACAAGTAAGATTACCTTGAGAATATTTTCCATTTGTCACGTCCTGAACCAGTGTTCTTAATTTTGAGTCTAATTGCGCTATACCGTCCTGTTCTCTAGTAGTGGCAATTCTACCTGACATAGTAGCGATAACTGAGACCGCAAGAACCCCTACTACAGCAAGAACAATTAACGTCTCAACTATAGTAAAACCGCTCTCTTTACTAAAATATATCATTACATAAATTATAACATAAGGATTTTAAACTATTACAACAAATGAAGGTACCAATTAAAAATTGTATTTCCATAAAAAATACAGATCAAACAAGATAGCATCAAAAATGGACCAAAGGGAATCATTTTCTTCAATTCTTTAGAAGTGAAATAATTACTACCCAAAATATAAATCAGTCCTATAGTGGATGAAATGAATAAACATAAGGGAACAAAAGAGAAACTGGTGAGCTGAAGGCCGAGGAGAAAAGATAACCTGACATCTCCGCCGCCCAGCCACTTTCCTTTTGAAAATCTATAGATAAAATAAAATAAAGAACCAAAGATAATACTGGAGAATATTCGAATATAGAAAACATGGAAATCTCTATCCATTAACGAAGCAATAAATAGTAATAAAAAGGATATAACCAACAAAAAATATATAATTCTTGAGGGCAATAAGTATTTTTTTATATCAAATAAACATAAAACTAAAAATCCAAGAATCAAAATTAATAAATTAGCAAAGAATATATAACTAGAAAAGGAGTGTAGAGTTGATCTATAAAAAAAGAACGAAATAGCAAACAAGAAAGCAGTTAACATCTCGACAAATGGATACTGTGCAGATATGGGTACGCCACAATACCTACATTTACCCTTTAGTAATACCCAACTAACGACAGGAATTAAATCTAACGTAGACAGTTCGTGATTACAGCGTGGACACATACTTCTACCAGATACAATTGAAAGTTTTTTTGATTTATTTTTACTAAACTTAATTCTGTTGCCTTCACTATCGATTTTTTGAGCAAATCGCCATTCGAATGCATTTAAAAAACTGCCAAGTATTAGTCCAGAAAAAATAATATAAAACATAGATTAAGCATAACAAAAAAGAAGGGCTTTCGCCCTTCTTTTAATATTATCTAAAGTGAATAACTATATTATCCAGCGATACATCCTGCAACTGGAGTAGCCGCTCCGCCTTCGATAGGATACATTACCGCAAATTGGTTAGTAGATCCCGCTACGGCTGCTGTGTTGCCAGCGTTACAAGTATATCCCTTTGATACGTAGATTGTACCTACTGCTGGAGTTCCAGGTGCCGCAGGAGCAAAAGTCACGGTCGATATATTCGTACTAACCTGAGTAGTCGTTGTTACAGCTGAAACTGCACCTCCAGTCCAAGTTATAAGCCCATTACTTACTGACGCTATACCTGATGGGGCTGCTCCACCATTAGCTGATTCACTTTCTTGAATACCTGATACTATTTGTTGCGCGGCTGTTTTAGCTGTTGCATTTCTTCCGCTTCTTTGTAGTGCTGGTACTGCAATCAACACCGCAGCAAGAATTGCTCCTGCTATAGCTAGTACTATAAGTACTTCAACTATCGTAAAACCTTTATTATTTAATTTCTTTTGCATCTTAAGTGGTGCCCTTTCTTAATTTACTTATGCTTATATTTTATATGCTTTTCTATATAATGCAACTGTTTTATCCGCCAAGATTTTGGCCTGCAAGGCCATATATTGGTCCGAGGACGGCTCCTACAATAACGAGTGCAACGACCCCAAGTAAAATCATAAGAACCGGCTCAATAATCGTTGATATATTTTTTATTTCATCATCTAATTCTTTTTCATAGTAATCGGCAGCTTTTCCCATCATTTGATCAAGCGTACCCGACTCTTCACCGATCCTAATCATATTTGGTACAAGATCAAGAAAGTGCTTATCGTTTTCAATTGCCTGAGAGAGGCTCTTCCCCCCCCTTACAAGTTTAATTGCATCATTAATCGATTTTTCAATAATAACGTTATTTATTGCCTCGGAAGTAACTTCTAGCATTTGAATTAAGGGCACACCACTTGCTATAAGGGTTGAACCGGTTCGCGTAAACCGTGCCATATAAAGTTTATTAAATAATCTATTAAACGGCTTAACGCTGAGTTTTGCTCGGTCAAAAAATGTTCTTCCTCCTTCAGTCCTAAACCATGCCCTGGCACCAAAGAAAGTTGCAATTAAAATTAAGATAGTTACCCACCAAAATTTTTCAACTAAATGGGACAATGAAAGTAGCAGCAATGTCGTTACTGGTAATTTGGCACCTTGAAAACCGGCATATAAAGTTTGCACCTGTGGAAGCACACTTGTAAGCATAAATCCCACGAGTGCAATCATCACTACTACAATTATCAGCGGATAAGTCATCGCACTTCGAATCTTGGATATCACTTCAGCATCTTTTTCTTGTTGCATTGCAAGGCGGTCGAGTGTTTTATCAAGCGTTCCGGACACTTCTCCCGCTGCTACCATTTTTACAAAAATATCGTTGAATGCTTCTGGGTAATTAGTTAGGGAGTCACCGAGACTCTTGCCTGATTCAACACTGGCCTGAACTTTAACGAGAATAGTCTTGAGTGTTTTGCTATTTGTTTGGTGCTCTACCATCTGAAGGCTCTTAACAAGAGGGAGCCCTGCATTGATTAGTGTACTCAACTGCCTAGCAAATAGAACTCGGTCTTTGGTCTTAACTTTATTAAAATAATTCTTTTTATTGCTATCTTCGCCTGTAATTAAAAGCACACTTAAGCCTTTTGATTGAATAAGTTGGGCTGCGGCTTTTTGATCCTGAGCGTCAACAGTAGATCTTATGAGTTTACCGCTTGTTGTGTCTCTGGCTTGAAATTTAAAGTTTGCCATACTATCGCCTCATCAACCTATCTAATTCCTGTAAATCAACTGCGTAGTTTCTTGCTTCTTCATAGGTAATAACCCCACCATGGATTAGATTAACTAATGTTTTGTCCATTGTTTGCATACCCTGTTCCGCAGAGGTTTGGATAATGATATCAAGTTGATGGCTTTTTCCTTCGCGTATTACATTCCTCACTGCTGCATTTGCAATTAATATTTCTGCTGCGGCAATTCTGCCTCCACCAATTCGCGGAATTAAACGCTGCGAAACAATGGCCATTAAAATATTAGACAACTGTGCTCGTATTTGTGGCTGCTGGTGGGGCGGGAAGACGTCTATCATGCGATCAAGACTCTGCGCGGCTCCATTTGTGTGAAGGGTTGCAAACACGAGATGCCCAGTTTCTGCAATCGTAATAGCGGCTGCAATCGTTTCAAGATCACGCATTTCTCCAATAAGCACAATATCTGGGTCTTCACGTAGGCTACTTCGAAGCGCCGCACTAAAGCTAAACGTGTCATAGTGCACTTCCCGCTGCACAACTAAACTCTTCAAGCTCTTATGGGTATATTCAATTGGGTCTTCAATGGTAATAATATGAGAAGATTTTTCTTGATTAATCTTATGGATGATTGATGCGAGTGTAGTCGATTTACCTGAACCTGTGGGTCCAGTAACAAGCACTAAGCCCCGCGGTATATCTGCGAATTTATTAACAATATTTGGCAGGCCTAGTTGCTCTACAGTTAAAATTTTGCTTGGTATAAGCCGTAGCGCTGCAGCTATATTGCCTCGCTCATGAAAGGCGTTTACACGAAAACGGCCCAATTCTCCATAGGCGAAGCTGAAGTCAAATTCTTTATCCCTCAAAAGGATTGTTTTCTGATCTTCATCTAAAATTGAGAAAATTATTTTTTCTACAGATTCTTCTGTCAGTATTTCGAGCCCAGCTATGGGCCGCAGAGATCCATCAACACGAAGCATAGGAACTGTACCAACCTGTAAATGTAAATCACTCGCATTTCTTTTTACAACTTCATCTAAAAGTGTTTCAATTTTAATATCAGCTTGCATTACGCGCTCTCCTCTGCAGAAACACGATTAACTTCAGAAATAGTAGTTTTTCCGGCTAATGCTTTGAAAATTCCATCTTGTCTCATAGTTATCATCCCCTGCTCTTCAGCTTTCCTTTGTATTTCTGCGCTCGTTGATCTTTTTATAATAAGGTCCTGGATGTCTTCAGTAATATTAAAAACTTCGTAGAGTCCTAGACGTCCTTTATATTCTCCGTTTGGATTATTTTTGGTTGCTGCTCCTTTAAATAAAGTATAAGCTTTTTGGCCCGAAAGTGGCAAGTCTCCATAGCCTAAATCTTCAATTACTTTTCTCTTTTCTTCTTCATTCTTTGGTAATAGATCTCCTACGGAAAGATTTATTGTTTCTGTCTCAAGTTTGCTGGATTCGTATGGTTGCGGTTTTCCACTTATTCTTCTCACTAAACGTTGGCCAATTACAGTTCGAACTGTACTGGCTATTAAAAATGGCTCTACATCCATATCAAGCAAGCGGGGTAAGATACCGGCCGCGCTATTGGTATGCAGAGTAGAAAGCACTAGGTGACCCGTAAGAGCTGCTTGAACAGCCAAAGAAGCAGTTTCTTTATCTCGGATTTCTCCTACCATAACAACGTCAGGATCTTGACGCAGAATACTTCTAAGCCCACTAGCAAACGTAAGACCAACTTCGGCATTAACCTGAATCTGGTTAATGCCATCCATCTTGTATTCAACAGGGTCTTCAAGTGTTACGATATTAATTCCATCACTTTTAATCTCTTGAATGAGCGCATATAAGCTTGTTGATTTACCGGAACCCGTAGGGCCAGATGTTAAAATCATTCCATTTGGACTTTGTATTCCTTTTCTAATAGTTCTAAGGGCACGGCCGCTATATCCCATATCCTCAAGCTTTAAACTTGTTCCAGATTTATCAAGTAAACGAATAACCACCTGCTCACCCCAAACAACAGGACTAATGGCGATACGAAGGTCAATTACTTTTTTATCTACTACAAAGCTAAATTGACCATCTTGCGGTATTCTATGTTCATCAATTTTAAGGTTTGAAAGTATTTTAATTCTACTTATGAGTGGTGGTTCGGTCGATTTTGGAAGTTTCATTATTTCTTTTAAAATACCATCAATCCTACAACGAATTTTCAGCTCTTTTTCGAGAGGTTCGATATGGATGTCACTTGCCCCCGAACGCGCTGCAAAATCCATTATTGTTGACAACGCTTTTGAGATCGGTGAATCCTGTACAAGCGTCTGAATGTCATTACTTTTATCTGTGACAATCTCTTCGGCTTTGCCTGAAAGTGTATTCTTAACGTCAACAGCCACATTAAGACCATATTGCTTCAAGACATTGTCAATACCCTCTTGGCTTGCCATGTAAACATTTAATTGTCTCCCGATTCGATTAGAAAGAAAATCAACAGCTTGAACATTATCGGCATCAAGCATGGCAACAACAAGTTTGTTTTGCATTTCACCAAGTGGCACCGCCATATATCTTTCAGCTATTTCCAGAGGCAAAAGATCTAAAATTTTTGCGTTAATTTTAGCATTTAATAAATTAACATAAGGAATTTTAGAAATAGTTGAAAGGGCTTTTGTGAGTTGCTCATTACTTACGCCTCCCTCTTTGATGACTAAACTTAAGAATGGCTCTCCATTTTTTATTGATTTTTCATGTAACAATTTAATCTCTTCTTGAGTGATAAAATTGTTAGAAATAAGAAGAGCCTCAAGTTGTTTTTGGTTGTCTCCAATTAAAACACTCATAGCAGTACTACCTTACTTAACATTAGTTGTGCTTGGTGCATTGCCAATGGTTATTATCTGAGTTAGATCTACAGAATTTCCATTAAAATAAAGCGAGTTTGGCAAGGTAAATTGATCAGTGATTGGTGTAACCTGAGGAGCTGTTAAATTATAAGATTTCGTACCTCCAAAAAGTAGATTAGACACCAAAAAGCTAAATCCTGCAGTTATTAAAGATATGAAAATAATAGTAACTAGGTCTTTTTGTTTCATTGTAATGCTCCATTTGCCGAAACTGTTTTGTTAACAATATTAAAAGTTTTTTCAGGTTGATAGTAGGTGGTTGCTTGAATATCTACTTTCGTGGGAGTAGGTGCAGCACTCGATGATTGGCCGGCATCAACAACAATGTTGGAAATTACCATTGGCCGTATGGAATTTTCAAGATCTTTTATGTAGTTTACTACTGCCGAAATAGACCCTTCTCCTGAAATAGTAAAAGGCATGGGTACTAGCTTGGGGTCAGGACTACTCTGAAGTGCATTAGTCTGATTATCAGTAGCGGTTAAAGTTTTTTCAATAAGTTTATCCGATAGCATTCTTGTCGACAAACTAGTAAATAGGGCTGGAAAATCATACTTACTAGGAAGCGCATCAAGCACCATGACAGCATTAGACTGAACATCCTTAACAGGAACCGGCTGCGCTTGAAACTTTTTATAAGAAGATGATAAATTCTGTGATGCACTAAAGTTACTATCTAATTGGTTAGCTGCAGTGTTTTTTATGCCTATTACTTTGTTTTGATAATTCATTTTTACATATAAACTGTTAGCTGAAACAAGACAAAAAATTGTAACTGCAGAAGTTGTCGCCAGAAGAATAAGAATAAAAGAATTATCCTTATCAACCAGAGTTTGTTTTGTCGTAAACTCTAAGGTTTTTTTAAATGATGCCATCGGTTATTTGCCTCCCCCACCGTTACTGGTAGTAGTTTGATTTGACGGCGGCGTAACTTTAGGTTTAAAAAGTAAGTCTGGATTTTCTGTTTGCGATCTGGTTGTAACTTGATGTGGAATGATGAGTTTAGCGTTGCTTGTCTGAACATTAAATAAGATCGGATCAAATTTTGCTGTTAATGTATAATCCACGATAAGGGTCCCGTTGTTGCTGAAAGAAAAATTTGATAATACCACATCGCTGAATGCAGCAGGTGTTGTTTTATCAGTTTTGCTATCAGTATATGTCGTAAACTTTAAAGTGTCGGCAAACTGGTTTATCAAATTCGTTGAGGTTGATGCTCCTTCAATGGTGATCGTATTAGTTGGATAATCAATAGTTAGTTTTGAAATTGATACATCGTTTGGAGTTAACTGGTTTAGCCAGTTGAAAATGCGACTCGTGACAGGTTTTGTGGCGTGCAGGCTATCTAAATTATTAAGTTGATTCTGAACTGTGAGTATCTTACCAAGACCTTTAACTCCATTGAGTTGATCAATGGAAGCGACCGCCCTTGAATCTAATGAAGATAACTTTGATTTTTGAGATCCATACACAACGTATGCTAAAAATACAACTATAAGAATACTGATTGTCATTAGTGGTATGCAGACCAATAATGCAACTCTTTTAAGCTTTTGTGATTTAATAAAATTAACTTTAACTTGTGGTAATAAATTTAACTGAATCATAAAGATCTCTCCGCTAGCCCTGCGGCAACTGAAAATTGATTAGCAACCGCTAGTAGATCATTCCTCTTATTTTCTGGAATAGATATATTTGTCCAGGCATTTCCAATTTCAACTTTTATTCCATATCTATTAGCTATATAAAGAGGAAATTCGGGAATCACTGATGCTCCACCAGTTACATAAAAGTATTTAAGTGCAGTATTTTTATACCTGTTTTGAAAAAATTTTATAGATTTATCAATTTCAGCAAACAAGTTTTCTGTAGCAATCGTAAGCGCATTAAATATCTGTCCTTCGACCTTATCTTTTGACAAGCCAAATTTATAAACAAATTCTTGTGCCTGATTTGTTTCGATTGACAAATTTTCTGAAACCATGCGAACCATGCCTTCAATGCCAATTGGTATTGATCGAATAAGTCGAGGGCCGCCATTCATTGAAATCACCAAATCTGATGAGACCGCTCCTATATCAAGCACGACACTTGGTTCAACTTGGTTCGTGGGTAACAAAGCTCTGGCCATTGCAATCGAATCTGGCTCAAAGGCTACAACATTCAAACCAATATTTTCAATCATGTCCACGAGCCGCTCAATATATGAATTCGGAACACTTGATATAAGCACTTCAATTTTATTATTGTCTACGGGTGACTGCCCCAATAAAGCCCAATCTATTTTACTTGTTTCTACGGGAGTTGGTATTAGTGTGTCTGCCTGGTATTTAATACTTTTTGCCAACTCATCAGGTGATAGTTTTTCCATGTCCACGATTGTAGTAAAAACGCGTGCTGAAGGTAGATTAACTGCTACATTTTTACTAGAAGTCTTAGCCTGCAGCACAAGTTGTTTTACTATAGAAGCTACCTTCTGCAAGTCAGCCGGCGAATCGCTCAGTATAAGATGTGAGTCAACAGGAACAAGAGCATAATTAACTAGTTGCATCTGTTTTCCGGAACCGCGAACTTCGACTAGCCTAATACCAGAATTTCCTATATCAAGTCCGAAAAAACCACCAATACCGTTTATTAAACTCATATCTTTAATTATATAGCATAAGCACTACGATTAAAAATATATTATAGCAACGGTGGAGCAGAATATAGTGACTGGAATTGCATCTTTGATCCGCTGTTGCCGGTTGAGCTTGTGAAGTAAAGATAGTTCGGTAGATTGAATAC
>JGI24890J29729_1001217_pt1 | contig 12210 bp, 25 predicted proteins | sample FreactcultureFD7_FD_29729 | JGI IMG/M metagenome (IMG submission 29729)
CTTAGCAACAAAGGAGCAACTAAATGGAATGTACTTATTGCCGTAAATGGCACTTTGCTGGTTTAGCATCTTGTCCAACTGTACCAAAAACACCTGCCCCACCTAAAGAAACTGTTGTGAAATAACAACAAGCAATTTGCCCAGAAATGGGCATTTTGCTATAATAGAGTTATAGTAAATAAACAGGAGCAAGAGATGGCTTATATTAGTGCAAACGAAGTGGCATCAATTCGCAAAGAATTAAAAGCACAATTTCCCAAGTTCAAGTTTGGTGTACGCAAAGGCTCGGGCAGTTTGAGCGTCGATGTTACTGTAAAATCCGGACCCACAGATTTTTCGGATATTTTTCACAATACAGGTCATGGACAAATCAACCATCACTGGTTATGCAATTACGGCCTGCATCAAGCATTTTTTGAACAAATCATGCGTATTGTTAAAATTGCTCCTGCCACAGTCGAGGGCGGACGTAGATGGTTTGACGAGAGTGATGCAATGACTGATTACTTTCATACTGCATTCTACATTCACTTGGAAGTGGGTAGTTGGAACAAGCCCTACATTTGTGTTGCAAAATAACAACAAGCAATTTGCCCAGAAATGGCGATTTTGTTATAATATAATTTTAAACGATAAGGAATAGTCAATGCAAAAAGTTTATATTGTTCAAGTGCGCGGGTGGGGCGACGATGAAGATGCTATGTATAACATATCTGCGTTTAGCTCACGTGAACTAGCCGATGCATACATAGCAGAGATACGAGCCGACTACGAGGGCGAGCAAGTGGACGCGGACGTGGATGTGATGACAGTGGACGCAAAATAACACCAAAAGGAGTAAGTATGCAAAAACAATCATGGCAATTAGAGGGATGTAATGTCAAGGGCAAGTACTTGGATCTATTCCCCTACACAGGTGTAGTTACTCTAAGTCGTGTCAAATACGGTGGTCGTGTGCAACACACTGTTCGCTTGGACGCTCCCATCACAGTCTACGGCGAGGTTCGTGGCACTATTTTGGCCGACGAGCGTGAAGACTTTTCTGTGGTTGTTGACTATTCTGACATGGCGGTGTTGTGAACACACAACACTCTATTTGCCCAAAAATGGCAAAGACGTTATAATATGAGTATAGTAAGTAACAAGGAGTAGCAATGTCAGGTATATCAACCTATGATGCAGTACAAAATCCCATCCCCNACAATGAATTGTGGAAGACACACAGTTTAGATGCTATTCGGCGTCGAATAGAAAGTTTACCCGCAAGCGAAAAAGCCTTGGCCTATAATATTTTTACACTTACCCTGAATTCTTGTCATCAGCTGGTTGAAGACGAGATTTTAAGCCGAGAGATTTTCTGTGTATAAATTAGACTTTTACCTAAAATGGACAGCAACGGCATTCATATGCGTGGGTGCTTTGCTAATAAGCCTAAACATCTATCCCGTAGGTCCCATTGTAAGTTTATGCGGTACTGCTGTTTGGTTGGTGGTCAGCATAATGTGGCAAGAAAAGAGTTTGATTTTAGTCAATGGTGTTGTTTTAATCATATACACAGTTGGCTTGATTACAAAATTGTGTTAAAATTAATTTTCAAATTACAAGGACTCACATGAGTGTACTATATTCGAGAGCAAGACCTTTTGTTGCATTTGATGTAAATAATACAGAACATAGAAAATATTTTGCAGAGTTTGTCAAGTACAATACATGGGGTCGATGCCCTGTGCGTTTTGTGGCCGAAAGTTTAGACCTGGACTTGGTGAGCTACATCAACCACAAGATGTTAAATTATTATATTAACCAGGAGTTTGAAAGTGGAAAGCCGAAAGTTACAATTGCCGCAAAGGCAAAACCCAAATCCTCGGGCTCACATCATGTTGTTTCAACAAAACACACCGTTTAGGCCCAAGCGGGTCGAGTCAAAAGTTCAGTATCAGCGAAAGCCAAAACATCAGGAGCAACATTATGAATGATTGGGATCGAGACAATTTGGCCTTTATTCTCAAGTGCAACGACACCGAGTTCCATGAATGGATGCAAACTGTCACCAACGACGATGTGGACTACGCACTTGAGTTATTGGCACGACACAGAACTGAATTATTGGTGGCAGAACAAGAACTTCGCGACACGCAAGAACTTGACTGTACAGAAGCATTGGCATTTATCAACCGCGTCAAGGAGAAACTATGAACGCAAACATCGAACGCTTCGCCAACGAAGCAATTTTTACCCTTCAATTCAACTCAAGAGAGGCGGTGCGTTATGTCATGCGTAATGCGCGGGTCAGTGAAGACGTTGCACAAACGGCAATACGTCAAACGGTGACATTTCACAAGCACTAAAATGACTTGCGTGATCATAGCATTGTTGATGTCTATGCAGGACTGTATGCCCCAGGATCCAAAACCCAGATTTAATGATTTGTGGACAACTTATGGACCTGAACCTGATTGCATAAATCGAGACCGGCACATAAGATATTTGGCAAAATTAAAATCAATGCCTTTTCGAACCGGGGACACAGTAAGTCAAACAGAATACAACAATGCCATTGATCTTTATATAACGAGATTGGAATACTTTTGTGTGCCCAGATGAAAAGTTTAATAGTAATACCCATGTTAGTATTAACGGCCTGTGCCAATAATACCTTTGTATACAATCCACCAGATCAAACTATGGATTTTGCGGATTTTAATCGGTTCAAATGGGATTGTCCACATGCCGCGGAACAAACGGCTTTTTTAAAATCAGAGCTTGTAAAAACCACACATTATCAATTTGATAATGCACGTAGAGCAATTATATATAAAAATTTAAATGAAATACAAAGTGCATGCCCGCCAGTTGTGCCCAAAATCAAAAGTTGCATCCATGCTAGAGAGGATTTAATTATTGGTACCGGGCAAGTAACAGTCTGCGATTTGACACCAAGAAGTGCAATGGAGCGTCCTGTAGTGAATCGCTGGGAACCCATAGTTGACCATTAATTCGTTTTGTGTTATAATTAGTTTTTAAACCCTGTCCAAAGGAGGACAATATGCGTAGAAGTCTAGTGAGTTTAGGTGTTGCAGCAGTGTTATCTGCTTGCAGTACGTCTCAACCAATACCTGCAACACAGGTGCAAGCTCTGCCAGCACCCACAATGGCACCAGTGTCGCCCCAAGTTGTGAGTGTGCAACGAGCAATGGATACCATTCCCGAATGGTTTGTAGAAGTGCCCAAAGTTGAAGGAGTTATCCACAGTGTGGGTGATGGTGTGAGCTCTAGTATAAGTGGTGCATTGAGCAATGCTCGCGCCAATGCGTTTGAAGGTATTTGTCAAAGTGCCGGCGGTACAGTTCGCAGTCAAACCAAGATATTTAGACAAGACACCGAAAGTGCAAGTACAAGTTTGAGCACCACTGCTATTCGCAATCTCTGCCCCGACGTAGATGTCACAGGTGCAGTGGTGGAAAAACGCAAGATCACGCAAGACGGTGCACGTTTTAGAGCATTTGTATTGGTGGCATTGCCTGTGGGTGATAAGAATGTGTTGGCCCGTACCAAGCAAGCCGACAAGCTACAACTAAAAGCAACACAAACCAGTGAGGAAGCCTTTAAGGAATTGGATAATCTAGTGGACAAACCCAAACCACTGGCTCCACAAAGCCGAGTCGAGCCAGTGGAATTGCAGTTGTTGGATGTGGACAACGCAGAATACCGGGCCCGACGTGACGCAACTCTCCAAAAACCCGGGGCAGTGATAGGGCAAACTACTTTAAGATAATTGCCTAAAACGCTACACATAATCCCTTTAGAGCGTATAATTAAATACACGCAACAGAGGGATTTTTTATGGCTCGACCAAATCCAATTAGACTAATAATGGAAGCAGAACTTCCAAGTTTAACATATCAAAGACGCAAATTATACAGACCCACAGAGTTTGATGTTAACACAACATATAGGCAGATAAATCGCTATATATTTGACAATCAATTGACTCGTCCAGAAATCATAGTTAAAAGTAATGTTTATAAGGTATGGGGGTGTTGCACTTGGTTAGACACCCAGCAACATACCGGTAGTTGGTGTCGAATAACACTGGGCGACAAATGGTTTTGTCCACAGTGGTTTTTGAATACCTTGGCACATGAAATGGTACACCAGTGGCAATGGGACATACATCGGGCCGAACTGGATGCAGAAGGTAAGAAAATGCCAATTGGCAGTGGCGCACATGGTCCCAGCTTCTTTCGCTGGAGAGAACAGTTTGCCGAGTATGGCCTAGATTTAAAAACTGCACACGGCCAACGACGTTGGTTCAAACATCAGGATTTTTCCAAGTGTTGATTTGGTGAGGTAATATTAGTGAAAACCATTAGTGTGTATAAATACTAGTACAAACACTAAGGAGCAAGCATGAAACTATTAAAATGGATCACAAGTCTATTCGCTAGTAATCAAAAAAGCTATCATCATTACCATGTTGAAGCTTTTGTAGAAAGTAAACGACCCAAAACCACTGCTGAAGTTGAATACTGGATTCGTCACTTTGAGCAAAACACACGAAACGGGTGGTCGGCATGAACACAGTAAAAAAATTCTTCAGAGCACTATTAGAAGCAATCATTGCAGCACGTATGGCCAAAGCCGAGTTGATCATTAAAGGGCACATCGGACGTTAAATACTAGTATGATTACTACTAGATTTTTAACTTATAGCGAATACCCCGAATATGGGGAATGGATGAAGAGTCAGGACACTGACTCTCGCCACTTGTACTTTGGAATGGGCATTAGTGACGCAGGTATAGACTTGTTGATTAATGGCATCATTAAAAACAAACATGACCATTACTTTCTAGTTGCCCAAGATCGTGGCGTTTGGGTGGGTACTGTCCACATTGCAATACAAAACATTGACGAAGTGGAATTTGGTGTCATGGTGGCTACTGGACGCAGAAAGCAGGGCATAGCTGACGTCATGTTGAGAGAAGCCATACTGTGGGCACGTAATAGAGGATTTCACAGTCTTTATATGCATTGTTTAAGTTACAACGATGCTATCCGACACTTGTGCATCAAACATGGCTTAAGGGTAAAAACCGAGTCGGGCGAAAGCGATGTCAAAGTGCCATTGTCGGCACCAACGGCATTGACCATTGGTCAAGAAATAGCCAACACCACTCGTAATATGTACACACTATTACTTCAGTGCAATCTACAGGTTTTTGAATCCTTGTACGGATAAACAGTATAGTAATAAATACTATACGATGAAATTTTTTGAATATAAAAACGATCTCGCAGCCCGACCCGAGATTTACGTTGATATGGACGGCGTGCTAGCCGACTTCTTTGGTCCAGTGGAAAAACATCACGGCGTTGACAATTGGCGTGATGCACGCAAACAACGCCGTGCTGGCGGTGGTAAGATTGATAAACTTGCCAAGAAGCCTGGATACTTTGCCAACCTAAAACCCTTGCCCAATGCAGGTAAATTAATCAACGGAGTTATGAAGCTTGCTGGAGAATACAATATTCTCTCCAGTCCACTATTAAGTGCTGTGGAACAAAGCAGTAGAGAAAAAAGTCAGTGGTTACAACGACACTTAAAGCGCAATGCACCACGCAGTGTGGTGTTTGACCATGAGAAGTTTAAGTTTGCTCGACAAGCAGACGGTACTCCCAACATACTAATTGATGACTACGACACTAATATACACCTATGGGAAGCCAACGGTGGCATTGGTATATTGTATAGAGATGATGAATGTGATCGTGCACTAAAACAACTGCACCATGCATTGTTGGGCAAGTTTAAACGCACATACAACATGCCCTTGGCTATATTACAAAAAGAAATAGAACAAACCAACGAGGGCGAAAGCGAGAACAAACCCGAGATTGACCTAAAGAAAAAATACTACACCTGCCGAGAAATATTAAACTATGTCAAAGACATCCATGATGAATATCGCTTGGATGATCCCATCATGGATCATAAAATTTGGGTTCTGCGTCTGGTCCCTTTACACAATTTAAGCACACCCGAAAAGTTTGACCAAGATGATCGTTACCGCAGAGTAATTGACTTAGACTGGGATCATATCAGCAAAATCACCCGGGACGATCTCAAACACAAGCCCTGCGTGGCCGATGACCAAGGGTGGGTCTTAGATGGCAATCACCGTGTGACTGCAGCAAGAGCAGCTGGCCTAAAACGCATCCCTTGCTTTATACCCTACACTGAATAAATACCCCATGCGCTACAAAGAAATCAAACCCCTACAAGAACAATCTCTGTTTGAGATAAACATGAGTCCCCGAAGCCTTGAACAACTGGCTGCCAAGATTTCAGCACGTGCCGGGCTCGAGTTTGAGATGATTGTGCCCAACGCAGAAAATACTAACAGTGACGACTACGAGAGTGAACCCGACTACGACAGTGATGAAGGTTGTAACGACATTGACGATGCTGTGAGATTTTTTCATGATGGTGACTTCAACAGTCGAAATGATGTAAATCGTTTGCGTGATGCCATGTTTGAGGATTATCAGGAATGGTTCAGTGACAAATTAAGTAATTTGTGGGACGAGGATGGTGAAGAGTATTTGCGCGAATGGATCAAACACAATGTGGATGAGGACGAATGGAACGATCCCGACATTGGTGGGCCTGACGCCGATGCTGACACCCGCCTAGATATATTTGCTGACGATGCTTGGAAAAATGAAAGCAGTTATTATGACGATGCCCGAGAAGAATTTGAACAAGAACGCGGGGATGATTTAGGTCAAAGCGAATGGTTGGAGGACGCTGGCCTATATAGCATGAGTGATATTGAAAACCGCTACCAAATCACATGGCCACATTGGACCAATGTAGATAACGGTGGAGGTGGCAGAACTGCTGCTGAAGTTGCGGACAGTTTTGACAACTATTTGGGTCGTGGCGTAAAAGTTGGCGGGTACCATGGAGTGGATCGCAACACCAGTGCTTATATTGTTGAGCCTGATGGTAGTTTAGATCCCGATGACAGTGACGATACTGGTTTAGAGTTTGTCAGCCCACCACTCTCAATCCCTGAAATGATTGCAGACTTGAAAAAAGTTGCGACCTGGGCCGATGCGGAAGGTTGTTACACCAATAGCAGTACTGGGTTGCACATGAACATCAGTGTTGAGAACTTTGACCGAGACCGCATAGACTACATAAAATTAGCGGTGTTGTGCGGTGACGAATACATACTAAAAGAATTTGGTAGAATGAGCAACACCTATTGTGCCAGTGCTATAAGCAAAGTCCGAGACAGAATCAAGCAAGATCCTGCCCAAGCACAAGCACTGTTGGATCAAATGCGGTCACACCTGCAACAGGGTGCAGACCAAGCAGTGGAAAGCACAACACGAAACATTCACCCCAACTACACACAAAAGTACACCAGTATCAATTTAAAAGACAACAGAATCGAATTTCGCAGTCCTGGTGGTGATTGGTTGGGCGAGTATCGTAAAGATCCTGGCAAGTTAGTGAACACAATGTTGCGCTTTGTTGTGGCACTGGATGCTGCCTTGGATCCCGAAAAGTATCGTAAAGAATATTTAACCAAGTTGTACAAGTTGTTGAATCCTAAAGGACAACGAGACGAGTACGGCGACATGATTGAACAGTTTGCCCGGTATGTCACTGGCATGGGCGGTGCGCCCGAACAAGTGGTCAAAGACTTTAGACGCTTGAGTCTGCATACTCTCAACGGCAACAAATCCGCTGAGTCGGGTTCAAGCAGACCACACGATCCCCGGGGCCAAATTGGAATTTTTGACCGGGACAGTCGCGCATACACAACACCTTATTTTAGATTCAGCAATGTACCCGAAGATAGATGGCGGTATGTGTTAGATGCATGGGCATATAAACGCAATCTTGATCCCAGTAAGTATAAAACTGCTCCGGTCAGTGTTGCAGGCGCCAGTATGGAAATAATACCACATACACCGGCCGCAAGCCAAACGCAATTACATTACGAAGTATTTGACCGTGAAGATCCCGAACAAGATACCATAGAAGTCATACATGGCACCGATGAACAATGTGCCCAAATGTTGGCCAATATAGCCAATCGTAGACACGTATTGCGTACAAGACTGGGCATAAGACGCATTGGGCACACTGCCACCGGGCCGCAGGCACAACAACCTGCTCAACAGGAACCACAACAACCAAGACAAGCAACTGCCGCCAATGGTGTTCCGTTGTGGGAAATATATGAATCAGATTCAGGACATGTGGTGCATACATTTGCAGACCACAACCAGGCCACGGCGTGGGCCACTGCGCAATCCTGGCTGAGAACTCATGCCGAGTCAGCAGCGGCCAGCAACTTCAGTTGCAGACCCAAAATGGAAACAAATTAATCAAACTTTTAAAGGAGTAAATCAATGAAGAAGATTATTATACTAGCACTGGCCCTTGTAGCATTTGGTGCACAAGCCTGGACACAAAGACCGCCGGCCGCACCGCAGGCATGTGCCGTACACGTACCCTACGGCGTACCACAACTGCAAAAGGCAATTGATGGTACACTGATTTGCCGTCAAGGTTACTTTACTTTGCACGACAACACTGCAAAGATTCCAGTATGGACTGCTTGGCAAATTCTACCACAAAACATCAACGGATGTGTGCCACGCAGTAACGCATTTGCCGCTGACCAAAGTTTACCTGCAGACAAGCGTAGTACCCCACAGGACTATGCCGGCAACGGATATGACCAAGGACACATTGCCAATGACGCACATCAGTCATGGGATCCACAAGTGGAATATGAATCATTCTTGATGTCAAACATGAGCCCACAACTGCCCGGTTTGAATCGTGGTATTTGGAAACTGTTGGAATCAGCAACCGGAGCTTGGGGTTTCTCAAGCCAACATACATTGATCATCTATGCTGGTGACATTTACAATGTACAAAAAGACAAAAAGATTGGTAAGAACATGGTTGACGTTCCTTACGGATTCTTTAAAATCGTCATTGACCAAAACACAGGTGCCACACTGGCCTTCTTGTTCCCGCACAAAGAGAATCAAGGCAATGACTTGACCAAAGTGCAAACTTCAGTGGCCGACATTGAAGACAACACAGGTATTGTATTTGCTATTCCTGCAGGACATGACAAGAAAGCAATTGAGCCAATTTGGCCTGTTGACTTCAAGTCAGTTGCACAAAACAAAAAGCAAGTCTGCAAAGGCGCTGCTGCGGATTAATATGCGAGCACAAGATTTCGTTACTGCCACAGTTCAATACCATGACACACTATCACCGGTGGCCTGGCATAACGAAACTCTTCGCGATGAAGTGAGGGAAAAACTATTAAACACAGCAAAGATATTTGTTGCTTATTTGGAAATTCCCGACTTTGAAATCTTAGATGTGGTGTTGACCGGAAGTATGGCCAACTACAACTGGACTAGGTTCAGTGACTTTGATGTACATGTAGTAACACGATACAGTGATTTGCAATGTGACGATATAGCCAGGGCATTTTATCATGCAAAGAAATCAATATGGAACTATGAGCATGATATTTCCATACGCGATCATGAATGTGAGTTGTATGTGGAAGATGTGGCACAAGCACCAGTCAGTGGTGGTGTATATAGTTTACTAAACAACGAATGGATCAAAAAGCCCACATACGAAACACCCACAGTGGATAGTCACAATGTTACCTCAAAGGTACAAGACCTAGTGGTGCAAATTGACAAGGCAATTGAAAATACCAACGATGCGGATGACCTAAAACGCATCACAGACAAGTTGCGTCGAATGCGACGTGTTGGCTTAGACACACACGGCGAGTTTGGTGTAGAGAATTTGACATTTAAGACTTTGCGCAATATGGGTTATATAGAACGATTGCATGATGCTTATCTGCACAAACAGGATCAGCAATTGAGTATGTAATACTAAAGTTATACTTTCCCAGCCCGCCCTGAGCGGGCTTTTTGTTGTGTTTTCGCAACAGTCAATTTGTCCAGAATTGAAGGTTTTGCTATAATAAGAACATGAAGACAAGAAAACGAAGACAAGATACAAAGCATGCCGTTTATATGTTAGTAAACACCAACACCAACGAGCATTACATCGGCATCACTGTATGCGGTAACGCAGTACAGAAAGCCCTGAAAATCAGGTTCCAAAAGCATGTTCGTAGAGCGCTCACAGAAAACAAGACTTGGGCATTGTGCAAGAGCATACGAGAACACGGCGCAGAAGCGTTTAACGTGCTTCTCGTAGACGTTGTGCGGGGACGAAAGCCTGCACATGCCCTAGAAAGATCGCTTATTAACGGTGATCGCCCAGAACTCAATGTTGCGTAAATGCAACAGATCAATTTGCCCAGAAATGGCAAATCAGTTACAATAAGATATAGTGAAAAACAAGGAGTAACAAATGACTACAGAAACTTACAATCGTTTGAGTGAGAAAGAAAAACGCGAAGTGGGCATGTATGGTGTCACCGAAGCCGGCATGCGTGAAGCAGTTGAGAACAGTATCACATTCAAGTTGTCGGGTCCGGAAATGATGGTGGCCAGTTTGCTGAGTGATGCACAAGAAATGATGGCATACGAGCAACCCGACTTCAATGTCATTGAAGATCAGCGCCAGTTACTGAATCGTGCCAAGTGGATATTGTTTACATACGTAACAAAATCACGGTGAGTAAAATATAAATTTAACTGAACGAGAAGAAACTTGAAGGGTGCTGAACCATGCATAAGGTAAATGAATTTGAGAGATTGATTGTTGTGGAAGAAATGCGTAAACATGGCTACAACAGTTATGAAATGCGTCCCGGCAACGATTGTGTTTGGGTAAGTGTACCCCGTGGTGGATTCAGTTTGGAAATGTATTACATCTTTCGAGATGGCAAGTTAGTGGACGTACAAATAGATTAATATTATGCAAGTAATTAAAAGCGACGGCAGACGTAATTTTTTTAAAGAAGGCTTTACCACTATCTTGGAGTTTGGTACAAACTTTGATGACCGGGTGTTGCGTAACGATGCTATACATTATTTTAAAGAACGATTTGGGTCATTATACAACTACACAACTTATGTGCCAAATGAAAACTGGCGTTCACAGAGTTATGGCGGCCAAAGACGCAAGAGTAAAATTTATTTAAAGGACGAAGCAGAAGTCACTTTAATGTTATTAACCATGGAGAGATAATGTTATATTTTGCATATGGTATGAATACCAACAGAGAAGGCATGTCTTACAGATGTCCTAATGCGATATCACTGGGCCCGGCACGCTTATTGGATCACGCATTTAGATTTTCAGGCCCGGCTGATGTAGTAGTTGAGCCGGGTAGCTATGTGAATGGTGTATTATGGGACATCACACCCGGGTGTTTGATGGCACTGGATATACTAGAAGGCTATCCCGATTACTATAATCGTGCACCCCTTCAAGTTGAGCATGCGGGCGAGATCGTTGAAGCAATCGTTTATTTCATGACTCCGGGCAACGAGGACAGTTTGCCCAGTCAAAGTTATTTTGACATGGTGTTTGAGGGCTACACCCAACACGGGGTGCCCACAGATCAACTGCTTAATGCTTTGGTATTACCTGCGGATGTTGCACAATAACAACACCCGGATTTGCCCAGAAATGATGATTTTGCTATAATATGAGTATAGTAAGAAACAAGGAGCACAAGATGTCAAAAGCAACAAATCAAGAAAATATGCAAAGTACCGTAAACCAATTCACATTGATAACTAATGCATTATATGATAATCATGCTTATTCTAGTGGTTACTACGAAAGTACTATTTTAATGTTATTTGCTGAACTTCCAGTGCGAAAGCAGGAAATGTATCTCGGCATGATGCAGAATACCTTGCGTGAAAAAATAACAGACCTAAAAAACGAAAACTGTAAAAAGCAGGTTGCGTTGAACTTGGTCAAACAAGTTGCATAAATGCAACAGTGGCTTTGTCCAGAAATGGGCGACATTTTATAATTAACACTTACACAGAAAGGGAGCAAAGATGAGCAAAACGTACATCGTACAAATACAGGGCTGGGGCGACAACGAAGATGAGTTTTATAACATGGGAGCATACAGCACTAGGACCAAAGCTGAAGCGGCACTAGAAGAAATGCTACAGAAATGGGAAGCAGACGGCTGTGACAGAGAC
>JGI24890J29729_1001218_pt1 | contig 12210 bp, 8 predicted proteins | sample FreactcultureFD7_FD_29729 | JGI IMG/M metagenome (IMG submission 29729)
ATAATAGCCCCAGTTCTGTACCCAAATGTGAATGGTTGTGTAATCGATGTTGGGACTGCTGTGATCCTTTGCCAGGTCTGTTCCGGAGAAATCCGATGATGTCTTGCCTTCGCTTCCCGTCGTAACAAGGTGGTTCGGGTCATTTTTCTTGATCACACCTGCCGTGGCATCAATCCATTTCAAAAACACATCTCCTTTTTTAATGCCGCGGGGTTCGTTCGCCAGTTCCCAGGCCATGATGGTAGGATCGTTTTTGTATTCGACGTTTGAAATAGAATTCTTTCTGTTGGTAATGAACTCAATGTGTTTATTGAACAGGTCAACCGCCTTTGGCGTCGTATAGAAGTTGGAAGCAAACTCCTGATATTTTCCCCAGTCGCCGCCAGGGTTTGGTGGAGGATACGGTATTGAATCGGCGCCACCACCCCAAACAATGTATTGTCCCATGCCACCGGACCAGTTCCAGAAATTATTGAGGCACACAATAGCATACATATCTCTTTTCTTCATTTCATCCAGCAGGAAATCCAATCCTTCCAATACATCCTGATTGTACTCGCCCGCGTTGGTTTGCAATGCCGGTACCATCCGGTAAGGCTCCGTATCGGGACCCTCACTGCCACCCATGATCCGGAGATTGGTAACACCCAATGCCTGGAGCCTGTCCAATTCACGAATGAGTCTTTCTCTATCTCCTCCGGTACTCTTCGAGCCAAGGTTTAATCCGTACCAGAAATTTGTCCCCAGGTAATGATAGGGTTTTCCATTTATTTCGAAGCCGGTATTTTTTACCGTTACAAAATCAGCTTTTGTTTCGGAGGGCGTTTCTTTTGGTTTACAGGAAAAAAGAGACAGGATCAAAAGGAGGCCGATCAGACAGGTTGTTAGGTGCTTTGGTAATTTCATACGTTTACATTTACTACAAATAAAATAAAAAAGCAGTTACAACGTTGTGTAACTGCCAAGTTTTATGGTGAACCTGCAGGGATTCAAACCCCGAGTCTTCTGATCCGTAGTCAGATGCTTTATTCAGTTAAGCTACAGGTCCAAAAGTATTTTCGAAAATTGGAGTGCAAATGTAAAGAATTATATCACTTGGCAAAAGAAATGGTTTTGCCTTCCAACAAAAAACCTATTTTTGGAACTTGTTTTCAATTTATCGCTAAATAACCGTGAAAAGACTACTTTACCTTTCCCTTGGCTTATTCTTATTAAGCATCCCAGCATTTGCCCAGGAAAGCACTACAAAACCTGCCAAGTCGTACGCCAGACCGGATATACCGGGCACATTTGTGGTGGAGTTAGGGTTTAACCGCCCATTTGACCGGCCGGTTAATTTTAACATCGGTTTATGGGGCTCCCGGACATTGAACATCTACTATCAATACGAAATACGAATTCTTAAATCAAAATTCAGTTTTGTACCCGGCATAGGCTTTGGCCTGGAGCGTTATAAATTCACCAACAATTACATTCTGATCAATAATAATGACAATACTTCAAGCCTAGTACCTGCTGGCCAGCCAGGATATCCAGGAACAAAAAAATCACAGCTCATCACAGATTATTTTGATATCCCTTTGGAACTTCGGTTTAGCACAAGGCCTGAAGATCCTACAAAAAGTTTTAAAGTGTCAATTGGAGGCCGTGTGGGGTATCTGTTCGATTCTTACACGAAAATAAAATATGATGATAATGGCGAAACCAAAAAGTTTAAGAGTCATCAAAGCTTCAATCTGAATAATTTCAGATACGGATTGCAAGCCAGGATCGGGGTCGGGAACTTCAGTATCTTCGGCTATTACAATCTCTCACCCCTCTTCAAAAATGGCAAGGACCCCAGTCCCAGTGCTAACAATGTTACAACCAGCATGAAAAATTTTACAATCGGTATTTCGCTTTCAAGTTTCTAAACGGGTCAGTAAAATTCCGGCTTTCAAAAGAGCAGCGCCATAGCAAAATAACTCACCACAAACCCCAGCATGGCGCCAAACCATACTTCGTTGGATGTGTGGGCTCCGAGTTGCAACCTGGAAGACATGACCAATCCTGTTGCTACCAGCAACACACCAGTAGGGATCAATAGCATGTTATTGTCGGATATCTTATTCAGAAAAAAGATGATGCCCAGCAACCCCCACATACAAAGGCTGTGAACGCTAACTTTATAAAAATACGTAGCTACGGTCGTCACCAATACCAGTAGATTAAGCACCAGCATTAGTTTGAATACACTATCATGCAGACCAATCCTGAATTTTGCGTAAAAAAAATATATCACTACGCCGTAGAAAACAGTCATGATGGAAAAAGGAACGATACGATCTCTGCGGTTGTAGAAATCAACGGATTGTATCGATCCTATTATTTTAAAGATACCAACATTCAACACGGGCAATAAAAAGGTGACGATAAAAATAAGAAGAATGAAATTTTGATGCCCTTCCATCGGTATGGGATCCAGTGCAGACGGCAAAGCAAACGATACTAACAGGAATAAATACGTTGCCATAAGCAACGGATGAAAGAGAACGGAAATGATCTTCGCCACTGCTGTCACCCTACATCTCTTTTCTCAACCTGGCCACGGGAATATTGAGCTGTTCCCGGTATTTTGCCACGGTACGCCGGGCAATATTGTACCCCTTATCATTGAGGATTTTCTCCAGCTTATCATCCGAGAAAGGCCTGTCTTTATCTTCACTCTCAATAATGTCTTTAATGATCTGCTTTACTTCGCGGCTACTTACCTCTTCACCGGAGTCTGTCGATATCCCTTCCGAAAAGAAATGTTTGAGCGGGAAAATTCCAAAATCAGTTTGTACAGCCTTGCTGCTGGCCACTCTTGAAACAGTAGAGATATCCATGTTGATCATGGTCGCAATGTCTTTCAGGATCATCGGCTTCAATTTTGTTTCGTCGCCTTCCAGAAAAAAATCAAATTGAAAATCTACGATGGCACGCATGGTTCTCAGCAATGTTTGCTGGCGCTGTTTAATAGCGTCGATGAACCATTTTGCCGAATCCAACTTCTGCTTTACAAATGAAACCGCTTCTTTTAATTTTTTATCTTTTTTATCACTTTTATCATACGCCTTAAACATGTCGGTGTATGAACGGCTGATGCGCAGGTCGGGAGCATTTCGCGAATTAAGCGCAAGCTCCAGCTTTCCGTTATTGTTCGTTAAAATAAAATCCGGAATAATGTATTGATTCTTGGCCATCGTAACACCGCTTCCTCCTCCGGGCTTCGGATTAAGTTTAACGATCAGATCAATGGCATCCCGCACAAATTCCTCATCTTCAGTATCCAGTTTCTTCTGAATTTTTTGGTAGTGCTTTTTCGTGAACTCCTCGAAACACTCTGAGATGATCTTCTTCGCTACAGCCACATCGATATCGTGGCCATTGTCCATCCGGTCAAGCTGAAGCAGAAGGCATTCCTGTAAATTACGCGCCGCAATGCCCGGCGGATCGAATGTCTGGATTTTCCGGAGGATGGACTCTGTATCCTCGAATGTTGTATCGATTCCTTGCGAAAAGGCCAGATCATTTACGATCGCTTCCAGATCACGGCGGATATAGCCGTCGCTTTCTATGCTCCCGACAAGCTGCTTACCAATCGCGTATTGTTTCTCGTTCAATCCCAGGAAATCCAGTTGATTCATTAATTGCTCATGCAGGGATGAGGTAGTAGGCATGGGCATCTCACGGTCTTCGTCATCATCTCCGTCGCCCTGCATTTTATAACCGCTATAGTCGTCGTCCTGAAGGTAATCTTTGATATCGATCTCTGCTTCCGCACCGGAAGTTTCTTCGAATTCCTCGTTTTCTGTTTCCGCACTGTCCTCGTTGCTATCCTCCTGTTTTTCCTCGTCCATCCCCTCCTCCAGCGCCGGATTGATTTCCAGTTCCTCTTCGATCCGTCCTTCAAGCTCGGCGGTAGGCACCTGCAACAGCTTGATAAATTGTATCTGCTGGGGTGATAACTTTTGTTGAAGACTTTGGTTAAAACCAAGTTTTTGCATCGGAGGCTATTAAATGACCTTTATTTTATACAAAGTTAAAAATTAGAGACACTAAAAAAATTAATTAACGGCCCCCGAATAATGTATCCTGTTCGAAGGCCACGATATACAAGAAAGGTCAGTTATGAAAATCCCTAAGTTTTTTCGTTTTTTGCTGGCTTTATAGCTAAACCTTAAAAATATCCATCCGTACAAGGAGGACGTTTTGGATTGGTAAATGCAATGCAAGATGACGGATGAACGATAGTTTTTAGGGGTAATAAACGAACCGGGAGGTATGAAACGCACAAAGATCAAAGAATTACTTATTACTGACCCCAACGGGCAGATTGTTGTTGTAAAGGGATGGGTGAGAACATTCAGAAACAATCAATTCATTGCTATAAATGACGGATCGACCTTACAGAATATCCAGGCTGTTGTCGATTTTACCAATGTGAATGATGCGTTACTAAAGCGGATCACGACGGGAGCGTGCGTCTCCATCACAGGCGAACTCATTCCCTCTCCGGCGAAAGGACAGACTGTTGAAGTAAAAGTAAACGAACTGGAAATCCTCGGCGATAGCGACGCCGAAAAGTTTCCGCTTCAGCCGAAAAAACATTCGCTGGAATTTCTGCGTGAGATAGCCCATTTACGATCCCGCACCAATACCTACAGTGCCGTTATGAGAGTGCGTCATGCCATGGCCTTTGCCATTCACAAGTTCTATAATGACCGCGGTTTTTATTACATCCATACGCCCATCATTACAGGGTCCGATGCGGAAGGCGCCGGAGCGATGTTCCGTGTGACAACCCTGAATGCCGGCAATCCTCCGAAGGATGAACAGGGCCACGTGAACTTTAAGGAAGATTTTTTTGGCCGGGAAACAAACCTTACCGTATCCGGCCAGCTGGAGGGTGAGACGTATGCACTGGCACTGGGTGAAGTCTATACATTCGGTCCGACCTTCCGCGCCGAAAATTCAAATACGACACGGCACCTCGCCGAGTTCTGGATGATCGAACCCGAAATGGCTTTCTATGACATCGCCGACAACATGCAACTTGCTCAGGAATTTCTTCAATACCTGGTTCGTTACGCATTGGAAAATTGTGCCGACGACCTGGAATTTCTGAATAAACGTGCACTGGAGGAAGATCAAAGCAAGCCTCAGGAACAACGGAACGAACTTTCGCTTATTGAAAGACTGAAGTTTGTTGCCGAAAATGATTTTCAACGATTAACCTACACGGAGGCAATTGATATTCTGAAGAATTCAAATCCGAATAAAAAGAAAAAGTTTCAATACCTGATCGATCAATGGGGAATCGACCTGCAATCGGAACACGAGCGTTACCTGGTGGAAAAACATTTTAAAAAACCGGTCATCCTGTACAATTATCCAAAAGACATAAAGGCATTTTACATGCGTCAAAATGAAGATGATAAAACAGTCGCCGCGATGGATGTGCTTTTTCCAGGCATCGGTGAGATTATCGGGGGATCGCAACGCGAAGAACGTTATGACCGTCTGCTGGCGCGTATACACGAAATGAAGCTGCCCGAAAAAGATCTGTGGTGGTATCTCGACCTGCGTAAATTCGGTTCGGCGCCGCATAGTGGCTTCGGGCTTGGCTTCGAGCGCCTCATACTTTTTGTTACCGGCATGACAAACATTCGCGATGTAATTCCTTTTCCGCGTTTTCCCGGGAATGCTGAGTTTTAAAATAGATATTTGTCGGCAATGGATTGGTTACTTCATAATCTGTAACCAATCTTTGCAAGTATCCTGCCCCTCGATCGTAACCTCATAATAATAAATACCGGAGGCAAGTCCTTCGCCAGACCAATCATTTTGATAATCTTTTGAAGCGTATACCTGATTGCCCCAACGGTTATATACGATCAGTTGTACTTTCACTCCATAATCGGCAGGTGTTGAACCCGGCTGAGCACCGTATTGAATGATGAACTCATCGTTGTTACCGGCAAGGCCAGGCGTAATAACATTGGGGACTTTTATCAAAAAAATCGGGACATCGATGGTTTTCTCACTCACACAAAATTCACGTGTCCCAACCAGCTTTACGTGGTAAATACTGTCACTGTCATAGGAATGCTCTGCCTCATCAGCATCCGAGGTCTTCCCGTCGCCGAAATCAAAAAAGACATGTTCCGTGCTCTGCACCTTTGAGTGATTAATAACATCAATGGTGGGGCGAGAAAAGCAATCGGTGATACGCTTCAATTCAAAATCGAGGATCATGCCTGGTATTACGGCGAGCTGAACAGTGTCTTGATGAACACAGCCTGACGATTCTGTGATCGCCACATAATAAACAGTCGTGTCCTGAGGTTCTACTAAAGGATCCGATGCAGAAGACGTGAAGCTTCCATCCTGGCTCTGCCAACGGTATGAAACTCCGCCAGCAGCTTTTAACTGATAGGTGGTACCGAGACAAAGAGCATCGTTATCCTGCGCCATGGATTGAATTTCAAAAACATCGATCGTGACCAGTACCGAATCAGCACGTGTGCATGTTCCCAGATCGATCGCTTTCAGCTTCATGATATACTTTCCGGGCTCTTGGTAAAGATGTGTCACCGAAGATGTATCGGTCTTGGTCAAATGGGTGCCATCACCGAAGTCCCACTCAAAAGATTCTCCTCCAATGCTCCGGTTTTGAAATATAATCTTGTCTGTGTGACAGATCTTAATACTGGAAGCACCCAATGTTGCAAGATTACTTTTAAAACCTGCCTTAAGCATTACCAAATCCAGCTTAAAAGCCGCGTTATTACAATTCTGACTTCGGTTTGTTCGCGACCATGCTCCTGTTGTTGTCGGAAAATCCGATGTTGAATGTCCCGTTTGATTGAAGGCGGCGCAGCCCGAACAAACAGCGTGATAGACAATTCCTTCCTTATCAAAACGACAGGTACCTCCATCGACATGCGTTCTGGACTGGCTTCCTCCTAAATAAGTGGAGTACAAAAATTCGGACGCATCGTCTGCTAAAACGATAAAATAAAAATCAGAGCCGCTGGTAGTTTTTTGAAAAGCATCGGAACTCAGGGGCATTCCCCGGGTGTCATTGTTCCAGAATCCTTCTTCCCGGTTAACCACGCCGCCCCAACCTGACATGAACAAGTTATTGCATTTGTTCACCAGAAAAGCTGTTGGCGAGATATCGGGAATGTGTCGTCCAGAGCCGAAAACAGTAGAAAATAATGATGTGGATAATGTGTAGTCGAACTTTTGAATAAACTGTCCGCTTCCGGGGTTGCTGTAAACCCCGGGGCTTACGGGAAAATTTCCGTCCGTCTGGCCGTAGACATAAATTTCTTCACGGTCGTTCAGATCTAAAAAATAAACCTGATCATAGCCGGTAGTTCCTGTAAACGTTGCATGCAGAATGGAATCACCGGTACTTTTGACGCAGGCGATCCAGCCATCTTCTGCACCCGTTAAAACATGCCTGTAACTTCCCGATGTGACCGGGAAATCAATGCTGTTTGTACCGCCGGCGAGAAAAATATTCCCGTTGTGATCCAGTTTTAATGTATGAGAAGCATCTGTATGAGCACCACCCAGGTACGTGCCCCAAACGATTTGGGATAAATCAGAATTCAATTTTACCAGAATAGCATCGGTAGATCCGCCATTAAAAGTAGTATCCGATCCTTTCGTTACCGGAAAATTTGATGAAGATGTAACGGAACTAAAATAAATATTTCCACTCGCATCGGTAATGATATCGCCGCGAAGCTCATCACCATAATTTCGCACCAGGCCTTCATCCCTGACATTCAGTCCGTCATTTTTCGAACCGCCCAGGTAGGTACTTCCCAGGAGTGTGGCCCCGTCTTTGCTAATACGCGCCACAAAAATGTCAGAGCCGTTCGTATAATCGACAACATGCTGCACAAACTGCCCTCCATTAAAAATCCTGTCAATGGCGTTTGATGTGGTCGGAAAATCCAATGAACTGGTTGTACCCAATACGATTAGCTCCTCATTTGAATTCATAACCAATGAGTGTGGCGATTCAGAATCACTCCCGCCCAAATACGTAGCGTATAACAAATGTTCTCCGGAAGAATCATATTTCAAAATTCCGATATCGTAAATCCCTCCATACTTCGTTTGAAAGGCGCCTGTGGTCGATGGGAACTTTCCACCCAAAGTCATTTGATTTGTTACACCGGAAGAGTAAAGATTTCCATGTTCCCCGGGAGTTGCCGTGCTGCCCCAGTTATCGGCCGTAGAACCTGAATACGTCGAGAAGATCAGCAGCGGATCGATGACCAACTCATAACAAGCATCGTACCCATCGGGAAAAGAAAATGAAAGGCGGTTATGATCGAGCACATACTCGCATTTTACCTCTTGTCGTCTACCTTCTTTAAATTGAAATGCATACGGCTTCCGTTCGATCAATTCTGCCAATGATGTTTTGATCTCCAGATCGCCGTCTTTCAGAAAAATCGCATCCGCACCTTCATACTGGACTACAATATGAGATGGATCCGCCGAAGGCTTAACAATATAATCATACTTCAGATTGGAGCCGGAGGAATACACTTTCATATCGATTCCAGTATAGAAATCCGCGTAGTAGACTCCCGTATAAGACTTTGCTTTAGACGCCCACCGATTCTGATCCTTTCCAATAAAATAATTGTAGTAGGGTGAACGTACGCCAACCGGCATCGGCATCGATTCAGGATTCGCACCCAGAAAATTAACCCTTAAATAATGTGCCTGTATATTTGTATCGAATGCAGCTTTTCCATTCGCCTCGTTCTGTTCTCCATGCGCACGCTGATGAATCTCTTTTATCTCCTGACCGTCTACAAAATAATAATCAAAACGCCCCGGCTGGAGAAACATATCTCCTCCTGGGATTTTGACAGCGAAATTAACAGCCGCAGGCCATTGATTTTTATTTTCAATAAATGTCAATCCGGGATCTGTCCTGCCATAAGCGTTAAGGCATGCAAAAAAACAAATCTGCAAGATACCCAAACACTTCCGGTAACCTATGATACTGTGGTTCACAATCTATTTGATTGTTAGTCGTTAAAAGTAATTTAACATTGCTTCCTGACTTCTCATTTTTTTGGCTCGAATTCGACTAAAATGAACGATGACAAAGTAGGATTAAAGAGTATGGCAAAATGCCATCTACCGGTCTTGATCATTGAGTTTCAAACAAGCGATTTGATCCGCTCCACTATTTCCAGTACAGCCGGACAAATCAGTGTATTCTTGTACGTAAGCTCTGTTATCTGAATTATTTTTTTTCGATTTGTATGCGGATATTCCCGGCATGCCTTCGGGCGATCCTGATAAACCGTGCAATAATTTTCATTATCCAGCATCGGACAGGGTGATGATTTTAAAACATAATCGTTGTCTTCATCGATCCTTAGATATTTTTCCACGAAGTTACCCGGTTTCATACGTAGCGCTTTCGCGACCCGCTCGATATCCTGTTGATAAAATATCGGACTCGTTGTTTTACAGCAATTCGCGCAGTTCAAACAATTGATCTCTTCAAAAACTTTTTCATGCGTAGAATGAACAACGTCATCCAATTCACGCGGGTCCTTCTTCTTCAAACGCTGAAGAAACTTTTTATTCTCTGTAGATTTTTTCTTAGCCTTTTCTCCGAACAGCACCAGATCCATCCTATCCATATTCATCGTTATACGCTATGCCGCATTGGCTTCCAGTAATTCTTTAAACTTTTCGATCGAGACAGGTTTCATCAGGTAATCCGCGATATCTTCATGTTGGCGGGCGCGATCAATATCTTTGCTATCGATCGATGAGCTTACCATAACGATGTTTATCTCTTTTTCTATTCTATCTTTAATCGACGAGTATTCTTCCAAAAACATCCAGCCATCTAACAAGGGCATGTTTATATCCAGCAATAAAAGGTCCGGCAGTTCTTGTGGGATATGGGCGTTTTGCGAAAGGTATTGAATGGCCTCCAACCCATTGTAGAACTGCAGAATGTCATTTGTATTACCGATTGACCGGATCGTTCGCGACGTTAAAAACTGATACGAGCTATCGTCATCCACCAGCGCGATACGAATATTTTTAATCTCCATAACTCTCAGGTCCAAAATTTATTAAAAAGGTCGTACCGACATTCACATCACTGATAACATTGATCTCACCTCCCATCGCCTCTATTTGATTCCGAATCATAAATAAACCGACACCCCTGCTTTCCGGATGCTTATGGAAAGTCTTACGCAGCTTGAAAATCTGATGACCATAGCGGGCTAAGTCGACTCCTAAACCGTTATCCGTTACCCTCATTAAAATCTGATTATCCTCTTTCCATGATTCGAAGTGAATAAAAGGCTTCCGTTCGGCAGCGTAATATTTCAATGCATTGCTCAACAAATTTAAAACAATACTTTCTATATAAATAATCGGATATTTAAGTTGAGGTGCCCTGGAAAAATCGGCGGTTACTACAGCGCCTATCTCGTTTATCTGCAGTTGTAGCATTCCTGAAACCTTTTCAAAGACCGCACGGAGTTCGATAATCTGTTTTTCAATATGACCGGCATACTTTATTTTGAGCACCTCATTTAATTCGTTCATGGTAAGCATGAGGGATTCGCTCGAGCTTTTCAAATGACTTATTATATCCAATCTTTCCGATTCATCGTTGGAAGAGTTAAGATGCTCTATCAGGGCACTGATGTTCCCGATGGGCGAACGGAGATTATGTGATACGATCTGCGTAAACTCTTCGAGTTGGGTATTCTTTCGCGTCAGGTTTTCAGCTATTGCCGTAAGCTTTGTGTTTTGCTCGAGAATTTTTATTTCAAACAGTTTACGTTCAGTCACGTCTGACTCGATGGCAAAAAATTTAATAACGTCGCCGGCCTCATTAACGATCGGCTGCGCATTGATGTTGACCCAGTATTTTCTTCCTGATTTGGTGTAATTGATAAGCTCAACGTGAAACGGAATCTTGGATCGAATGCTGTCCCGGATAACGGCCAATACGTTCTCATCACTTTCCTGGCCCTGTAGAAATGATCCGGGTTTTTTATTGATCACTTCGTCTACAGTATATTCGGTAACCCGGGTAAAGCCTTCATTTATCCACTCGATCTTTCCTTCAGCGTCTGTTATGATAACGGCATTAGAGGTATGCTTGGCAATTAAGGAAAGCTTGACTAACTCCTGATCCTTCTTCTTCCGGACGGTGATGTCCTGCACCAGCACAAGAACCTCTTTATTGTTAAAAGGAACAAACCTCGCCTCGTACGAACGCGACGAGCCATTTTCGATCAGTTCGTAGTCAATGGTATGAATCGTTTTGTTTCTAAGACAGTCAGAAATAGCTTCGGTATAGCGGAGGGCTATCGCAGCGTCGAAGTTGTCATTAACGTGAGCCCCGGCTAATGACCGGATATGACCGTGCTGAATGATGTTGCTCAAAAATTCCAAATAATAACCCTGGCTGTTTATTTTGAATATCAGGTCCGGAAGTGAATTCAGTACGGAACGCAGCCTTTCTTCACTTTGCTTCAACGCATTTTCGTTACGCATGGGCTCCGAGATATCGATCACCAAGACGGAAAGACCAGAAATATGGCTATCCGAATCTTTGACCGGCCCATAATGATTTTCATAAAAGGATCGAAGGTGTGCCACATCGCCGTATTCCTCTACCAGTGTGAAGTACTCACCCTGCAGTGCCCGATCGAAATTTCTTCGGGCTTTATTTCTGTCGACATCGTCCAGGATCACCTCCAGCATACTGGTACCGACCGTGATCTCCACCCCCCAGATAGCCTTCATGACATGCACATGTGCTACCGAAAATGCGGTGTAACGATAATCTCTATCCAACGTAAAGAGAACCATACCATGAGGGCCTTCGAGAATGGACCGCATGAAATCAGTATGGGCTGTGGTGAGTTGCATAAGTGATCTTAAAAATATGATTTAGATTCATATTTCATTCACTTCCGCAATCTATTTCGCCCGACGAGAGCTTTATTTCTCAAAAAACAAGTATAATAGCGGTAATTTAAATAAATACATGGCACAGTTTGTTCCGTTTCAGAGTGGTGTTGAGGTAAGTGGGGAGGCTGTTCTCGCCTTGGTAAATGCGCTAGAGGCTGGCAAAACTACGCGGCTTAAGATCTTAAG
>JGI24890J29729_1001219_pt1 | contig 12208 bp, 13 predicted proteins | sample FreactcultureFD7_FD_29729 | JGI IMG/M metagenome (IMG submission 29729)
AGAGCATTAAAAGCCATATTAATTTTAGCTTTTCTGTCCTCTAATCCAATTAATCCCCCATTAATGCGCTTGGTCATGGTTTCAATATCATTGGAATCTGCCAGCGCATTTAACCCTTTTTTATTCCAATACCAGCCTGCCGTAAGAGCCGCATATCGGGGTTCTTCTACTAACTGGGGGGTAGTTATCAAGTCTGTGTTAAGCGCGTCAGAAACGGCTTTATAGTTGTCTTTGCCCGTCAATTGAATAAGACCGCGCCCAATGTACATACCAGCATCTTCAGGTGTGACATTACCCATCCGACCTGCATATACTTTGGATGCAATTTTAACGGGGTTATGTTCGTATTTTTCCGCTGTATCCATGTCAGGAAAACGGCTAGGCCATGTGGCCATTAAGCTTTTAGCTGAATAATTTAAGTTTTCTTTGGTTAGTCTAAAACCGCCTGATTCGTGCATACATTGGCCAATAAAGCAGGCCTGACGCTTGGTAGTATTGATGTCGTACTTTTGGAATGTTTCTTCTAAAGGGCCTAACCACTTATGATCTATTCCCAATTTGTCTAATTGGTCGTATGTCATTTAATGCCTATTTGTTCATTAATCCACTTTTGCAATTCAACTAATTGGAGGGTAGTTTGGGCGCAATTTCCAGCAAGTTCGCTGTAGGCGGTGCTTGCATCAAAGAGTTTGGCGGTGTTGGAAAGATTGGACATACTGCTGGTACTGGGCTGGCGCACCCCGTTAGAATAATACTGGCGTATAAGAGCAAGCTTCGCATCGTATTCATCTTGGATTCCTTTGGTTACAAGTTCGTGTTGTTTTTGGATTGATTCAACTTTGGCTTCTTGCGTTTTGGCGGCAATATCAACTTGCTTTTTATATTCAATATATCGTGAATAGCCCATCCAATAGCCACTACCAAAAACAGTAGCACATATAGCAGCAAGAATTGAAATTTTGACATAATCAATCATCTTATAGGCCCAGTAGTGATAAAGCGCAATATAGCGACAACAACACCAATGCTAACCAAAAGAACGCCATAGTATTTATCGCTTATAACCGATTGAAGGTATGAAAAATTATCAAACAAAGCACCAAAAATTACCAAAAGAAACGAAAACCACATCGTTTTACTTTGGTAAGACTTTTTCATTTTGTGCTGATGTAATGTGAAACAAACCCAATAAATGTAGAAAGTGCGGATACGATTATCATACCCGCCCAAAATCCACCGCGACCTTTATTAGCCAATTCCAATAATTGTTCCATGCCACTTTCAAGTTTATCTATTTTCTTTTCCATAGCATCTACTTGTGCTACTAATTGGCCGTATTTAAAAAGGTCTATTTCGGACATGATTTTATTGAACCAATGGTTCGTCTTTTTTGGCTAAAGATTCACGAAGCATTGTTAAAAACGCTTGTTTACCTACATTGAGTTGATCTAAATTAAATTGTGTTGAGCCAATTTTGCGGTCTAAATCAATTAAATGATTGACCATAGTTTGTTGTTCAGGCTTCATGTCCTCAAATGCGTACTCTACATCGTCAATAGTGACTTGGTTTTTCTTTATGTTTTCCATGTCATTTCTCCTTGTGGTTAAAAAACTATTTTACAGCATCTTTAAACGGAGTTAAATCATGCCCAGCATAGTAGTCACCTTTAGCAATTTGTATGGAAAGGTGTTCTTTATTTCTAGCTACGCAACTAGCCCAATCTTCATCAGTCATATCTTCAGGCTTGCCAGCGTTAAGTAAATTTACGCTATCCATTGCGGCATCGTAACTGCGTTGTACTTCTTGTTCAGGTGTTAGTTCTAACATTTTATTTTCCTAATTGTTGTTTAAGGGAATCTACTTCTGCTTTAAGTTCTTGGATTGCCTTTAGCATTGCATATTTAAGGTCTGTTTCATAAATAGACAAGCGCATTTTTGGTTCTTCTTTAGTTCCCCAATTTACTTCAGTTACCAATTCAGGGCAAACTGCTTGTAAGTCTTGTGCAGTAGTTCCAAGATTTAAATCTGTGTCTGTTTGGTCGTTAAATAAGAAAGTTTTAACTGGAACTTGGCATAACTTATCTAAATAATTACCAGCTAATTGAATATTTTTCTTTTCTCTAGCATCAGACAAATTGGTGTTATTAGCAGAATAGTTATTAATACCGCCATTAGATTTAACGCCAAATTTTTGACCAACAGTATCACCGCAATACAAAAATATACTAGAGGCATCATTTGGTGCTTGACCAGTAAAGTTTATGTACTGACCATAAATATTGCCTGTTGCTTGGGTATTTCCTACATAAGAAACCCAATTATTGTTAGCTTGTTGAACTTGAAATCTTGCACCACCAGCATTTGCGTTTGCAACTACACCGCCACCAACAATTACAATTCCACTACCATCAATAATCTGTCTAGGATTACCATCACCATCAGATAACACAATGTAGTTACTTGCTGTACGGATGTCTAGACTGTTTTGATTGCCGTTGTAAGCACCCAAAATGGTATTAGCAGAACCAGTTGTAACAAGTGAACCAGAACCAGTAGAACCGCTATTCCAAGCACCAACAAAAGTATTTCTTGCTCCTGTGGTAATTCCGTAACCAGCAGATGTTCCCATAAAGGTGTTGTATTGTGCTGTCGTGCCGCTATACCCTGCCTGATAACCTACTGCGGTGTTATTAGAGGCTGTAGTGTTTGACCTTAAAGAATCCTTACCAATAGCAGTATTTGTTGCTCCTGTGGTGTTTGAAAGCAATGCAGAATCACCAAAAGCAGAGTTATGATTTGCTGTGGTATTTGCTCTTAACGCTTGATAACCTACGGCAGTGAGTGAGCCACCAGTTGTGTTTGAGTATAGAGCTTGATAACCAATACCAACACCATCTCCCGTTGTGTTGCTATAAGAAGATTGATAACCTACGGCTGTGTTGCCTGATGCGGTGGTGTTTGATGCTAAAGAGCCTTCACCAAAAGCGGAGTTGTAAGAGCCTGTAGTATTTGCATATAGTGGTGGATTTGCATTGTATGTGCTTCCTACACCAGTATTGCTTTGTCCTGATGTATTGGACTCAAGAACACTTCTTCCAATAGCGGTGTTGCCGTTTCCAGTATTACTTGCGTTGAATAAAGCTCTATATCCAAAAACTGTATTTGCAAGAGAACCACCACCCTTACCAACAGTAAGACCTGATATAGAAGCATCATTAGCTAATGTAAGTGCTGTACCGCTAAAAGTCATATTGGCAGAACCAACTACTAGACCGCTAGAGTTATATAAGACTTGAGTAGTGGTAGATGAACCTACACCACCTTTAGTGCCGATAACTTGCACTACGCCAGCAGAATCTTTATAAAATAGTTTGCCATCAGCAGTATTAATAGCTAATTCGCCAGCAACTAGGTTTCCAGCAGTAGGGGTATTTGTAGCTGTAGCTGAATAGTAAATCGAAATTGGAGTGTAGCCCGTTTGTGCCATTTTAGTATGTCCCGCCAAAGATGCCTGTTAAGGCTGTTAATGTACCAACATTATTAATGTCGTTTGTTGCCATATTTAAAGCTCCTGACATAGGTGTTTGACCGTCAGCAGATACAGATTGAGTTAATCCATCGGCAATATTTTGCATTGTAGTATTAGCCCAGCTACTTGTAATAGTAGTACCTGTGACTACTGGGTTTCCAGCGGGGAGGGTATATGTTCCCGATCCGTTTCTACTCATTTGATGCTCCTTGTTGTGTGGCTCTCATAATTAATAGTTTTGCTATTCTTCTTTGTTCGGGAGTGCCTGAATTTGCTAAATCTAATACGGGTTTTGCCATTTTTCCAGCTTTATAAGTTGCTTCCCCGACCAATCTAGGGCTTTGTAATGGAAGTGTAGCTAGTGGGGCTAGACCAGCAGGGCCAGCCAATGCAACACCACCGATAGCACTACCAGCCGTCAATTCAGGAACAATACGGTGCATACCGCGAGGAATCCATGTATTTAAAGACTGTCCAGCTAAAGCAGGCATTAAATCTACCCCGCCTTGGGTACGCAATACATCGGCCAATTCTTTACGGTAACCGTAATTGGCGTTGACATTATTGCGGGTTAAGGATTGAAGCTTACGAATAGCTGTATCGGCAGAAACACGGTCACCTAAAGATAATGCTTTTTCTAGGTCGCGCTCAATACCTAAAGATTCTTCGTAATCTTTCATTGTTTTAGCGTAATTTTTGTCTTGCTTAACAATAGTTTGTTTTACCGTATTACGGGTTTGAGATAATACGGATTTGGCTTCATTCGTCATATCGTTACGATATAAGTCATCAATTCTACGCTTCAGAATATCTAATCCTTCGGCAGTATGAAGGCCTTTTTTAGTATTCCATTCATCTACTACGGCTTTGATTTTATTAATATCTTTTAAAGAATCTTCGCCAACGGCAGAAGCAATATCGCCACCGCCTTGTACCTTAAGATTGTCAATAGATTGTTTAAAAGAATCTTCAATAGGGGCAAAATCTAATCTTGGCGCAGGTTTTGGTAAGGGTTTACCCGCAACAATTTTTTGGCTTGGTTTGGTAGTGGCAATTCCTTGCTCATACGCCTGTCTGCGTTGGGTTTTAAGGGCTTGCATACCTGATTGAGCAGCTTCCAATACATCTTTAACAGGAACTTCGCCACGCAGGTTTTGAATAAATTGCTGATTACCAGTAGCACCCGCTTTGGCAGCTTCTTCAATAGACTTGCTACCTGCACCAGTAGTTAAACCTAGTGTTTCGGATAATGCTTTGCCAGTAAATTTAGCGGCTGGGGCAAGAATTTCACCAACAGGGCCAGTAGCTGCGCCCCATGTAGCTGCATTACCGCGATCTTCAATATTTGGGGTTAATAACGCGCCAGTACCTGCACCGATAGCAGACTGTTCACCTACGGCAGCAGCAAAACTAGGAATTTTTCCAATAACATTGCTTACTTGCGGAATAGATTTAAGAACATTGGCTATCTTTTGAGCAGCAGAATACGGAACAGCATAAGAACCAATCTGACCTGCCGTGCCTGCTACTGGATATTGTTCTTTTACTTGGCCAGTCAATCTTTCGCCTAAACGAGAAATATTACGGCCAGTTTCAGGGAACATTAATTCAGTAGCCGCGCCCGCGCCCTTGATTAATTCTCCAGCACCAGCAACGGCCATAGGCCCAACAACTTGATTGCCTTGCATTTTAGGAATTTCAATAGCGTTCAGAAACCGATCATACGCAGTTTCTTTAGGCTGATCTAATCGCTCCCAATCAGGAGAAGTCGGACTAGACGGGGCTACTACTCTTTCCCAATCGCTCATCTTATTTCTTCCTTCTATCTACGCTACCGTCAGGGTTCACCTTATATTCGTAAGATGAATCGTAGGGAATATTTTTGTCTTTTAGATAAGTCTTTACATCTACTGCGGGGGCAGCTTCAACTTTAGGGGTAACAACATACTTACGCATATTTTCAGGAACAGGTTTTTGAGCCGTTCTGTATGTGGCCACAATCTTGCTGCTACCAAACTCTTTTTGCTCATCCAAAATTTTTTGTACGGTCTTTTTAGTAACCATAATATTGCCGTAGTTAGGCACAACTTCTTCCAAGATGCGCTCGTCACCACCGTTTAATACGCCTAAATTGTTGGCTTCTTTACCTGTCAATTTAACTTGCGCGTACAGCGAAGTAAGTTGTTTTTGTACTTGCGGATTAGTTAAGTCTGTAGCTTTTAAGCCATTGACATAATTGCTGTATTTACCCAAAGCATCAACATAAGTAGTAGCACCCGTAACTGTATTGGCAGGTGTTCCGTCTAATGGTTTGTACAAATCGGCTTTCCATCCTCTAGCAGCAGAACCACTTGGCATTGCTGGCATTGGAGGCGGTTTAAATGGATCGTAACCGTATGTTTTAACCAAAGTATCTTCAGGAGCATTAGTAGCAGATACAGGTTTAATTACTGGCATTGCAGGGTTTACGGCAGGATTGACAGCAGGATTTACGGCAGGGTTCATGGATGGATTCATAACAGGATTGCCACCTGTAGGCCCTGCACCACCAAATCTACCTGTACCAATGCCTGAATCGTTTAATGTAAGCTGCTCATGCGGGCTTAACGCAGGCTTGGATGTAGATACATAACGCATTGTTGATTCAGGGTTAGGAGAATTTTGGTCATAAACATAAGTGTCTGTATTACCAGTTTTTTCGTTATATTTACTAACTTCGTTCCATTTAGGCCCTTCGGTAAGCTTTTTCATACCCATAGCGCGTAATGCTGGGCTATAAGAGCTTGCAGCCATTAAGTTAGCAGCTTGTGGGTTAGCTTGTATTGCAGGGTAATCAATCTTTGGAGCAACACCGTTATAAGCAGGGCCAGCAAGTTCTTCGCTTGGTAGCTGTGGCCTGCCGTTACTCATTGTTTGGTATCTCTCAAGGTCTGCCATTTCTTGAGTGCGTAATTTTTGAGCAAGTTTTGAAGCTTGTTCGTCACTTTGTTTACCAACATAAGCACCAGCAAGCATATTGGCTACTGGTTGTAACATTTGGAAAAAGCTAGGAGCAACATAGCGACCGCTAACCATTTGGCCTTGCGGTTGTTGATTTTGCTGCATCAACATTTCTGCAAACCGTTGTTGACGGCTTAATGATTGCTGTTGAGCGTAATCTTCAGGAGATAAAGTGCCAGCTTGAGCTAAATTGTAATCTGCCATTATGCTTCCCCGTTCCAGCTAGTAGGCGTTTGACCTTGGCCACCAAAGCCATAAACATTCTCTGCACCATACTTATTCATTGCTTGTTGAGCTTGTTCGTATGGGTCTTTTTTACGCAACATAGAAGCCATAGCTAAAGGGTTCATTCCCGAATAACCATTGCTGTGTGATTGCGGTTGTGCCATCTGATTGCTTTGTGCAAGTTGTTGATTCATAAATGCTTGTTGTGCCGCAGCATTTTGAAAAACAGGTGACATATTTTTTTGGTCATCCTGTGGGAAGTACGGGGCAATTTCAGAAATGTACTGGTTCATAGTAAACCGTAATCTACGACTTTATAGCCGTCATCAAGTGTACGAACTGCATACGGGAATACTTGCTCAACTTCTTGAGCCATGTAACCGTAATGAACGCCACTACCTGCCAATTGATGATCTTTAAATGCAAGTTTGTATTCATACTTGTACACGGTCAAGCCATTTTTAGCTACGCCAATTGGTTCAATGTTTTCTTTGGTACGGATGTCAGACATAATTGCTGCTGCGCCCAAAGTACCGCCTAATCCCATTAATCCGCTGTTAAATCCAGCTTGTGACGCATTGGCAGCATTAAAGCCAGCCATATTGTAGTTACCAGCAGCCGTTGTAGCACCCAATAAATCAGGGCCAGCAGTAGTAGCTTGTTGCGGTGCATTAACAAAAGTAGGGTTTTGAACCTGCGCTCCAGTACGCAACGCGCTCAATGTATTGAGTGGCATATTGTATTGTGTCTGCGCTTGGTTAAATTGTTGTTGCTGTGCAGCATTACCAAGATTGGCATTTGACATTTGATTACCAAATTGTTGCTGTGCAATAGCGTTGTTAGCTTGTTGCTGGGTTTGCTGGTTTTGGTAACCTTGTTGTTGCGCTGCATTACCAAATTGTGCGCCCTGTAATCCCTGATTAAACAAGGTGTTACCTGCGCTTAAACCTGACAATTGGGCTTGATTTAACAAATCATTTTGCTGCATACCCAAAGACATTTTGGCGCGATTGTAAGCTTCAGTACCTTGTGCCAAACCTTGATTGGCCAATTGAGCATCCAAGTTTTGTTGCTGAATTTGCATTTGTGGCTGTAAACGCGACATTAGCAATTGGTTCGCTTTATCCCAGCCAGCCATGCCACCAGCATAATCGGTGGATGTTTGTAAGTTAGCTTGGCCTGATAATGGGTTTAAATTGGCTTGGCCTACATTGGTAGTAATAGGGGCTGTATTTGGGTTAAACCCTTGGCCCATTACATTTTGTACTTGACCTAATTGTGCGTTGATTGCACTACCTAAACCTAAACTAGCATTATTTTGGGTATTTAAAAGCTGTTGGCCAGTATTATTAAGCGATGTAGTCGCTGTCCAAGTGGGGTTACCGTATGAATCTGTACCTGATTGAGTATAGTCAAGATTGCCATAAGGAGTAACTTGGTTTACACGGTTGGCAGCAGTAGCGGCTCTTGCCGCATCTAAATTACCTGCCGCTGTTGCGTTAGCTGCCCCAGTATAATCGGGCGCAGGGGGCGCACTTGGCGCAGGCCCTAATCCTAAAAATCCACCACCACCCATGTTATTCTCCTCTTGCTGTTCTTAAAGGGCATTTGATGTCGAGAAATCGACAATCTTCACGCCTCATAGCCATAATCACTAAATCACCATCCATGTGAGCATCAGGGATTTCGGCTATTACTTTAAAACCAAGGTGTCGGTTTAGTTTTAGGGCAGATTCATTATCTGCACAAACTTGCCCTAGTATAACGCTAACTCCAAGTTTATTAAAGGGATAATCAAAAGCCGCCCACAATAAATCTCTACTCATCCAGTTCACTTCATCTACCGCAGCGATGTGCATTTGACACGCTTTTGGCATAAATCCGTTAAATCCTACTACTGCTACTAAAGTGCCGTCTATCTCTTGACCGATTGATACTGTATCTATTGGCATCGGATGATTCATTAATCGAACCAGCCAATCACCCATGTACTTTTGATTTTCAGTAGTAACTCTACGCAATTACAATACGCCTCCGCGCTCCATTACATAATCGGTACTAGCCCAATGCAATTCAATATTACGGCTTACAGCATTTAAGTTTACTGAACCGCTAAACCCAAGTCCAGTTACGCCTTGCCATATTTTAGTGGTAATCAGGCCACCACCCCAAACATTGTTATCCCAAGTTGCCGCATCCCAAACACCTTCAGATTGCGTAGTAGGATTAAATGAAACCTGTCCGAGCTGGGATTGAGTGTCAAAATCCACGCTTAAACCGCATAGAACGCTCGGTACGCCACCCGTAGATTGAAGTATTGGCCTAACCATCATAAAACGCTTTAATTGGCCTGCGCTGTCAAAATAGCTATACGCTTGTTGGGCCGTTGCGCTAATGTTATTGCCGTCATCGGACAAGGTATCATAAAAGTTACCAACAAATCCATCGCTACCAAAGTGCATATCCGCATCGCCTGATACTTCCCAGCAATATCCTTGAATATTGGTAAATCTAGCCCAAGACTTTGTAATCGTGTGCATGACATATTGCTCAATCCCGTTAGGAATTGGAATATTCAAAATAAGCATATTTTCAGAAGCAAAATACTGGATTTGCCACCCAAAAGAAGCAAAATACAAGCTTGCGGCCTGACTAATTGGGTAATAAATCTTGTCCGTTAAGTTTACACGGGGGTCTAAACGAGAGGATTGCAAGGCAGAAGCCAATGGAACTAAACCATCTTGAGTAAGCAAAAGCAAATCGCCAGCCCATTTAAAGAAGCACCTGCGACTAAATGTTTGGCCTAACTGCCATACGCCTTTTAAGGCCCAGTTTGCAGGATCAGCGGGATCAGTTCCGTTATAAACAATGGTTTCGCCCATGCTAGTAACAAATACTGCGTAATCGTCAGCACCTTGACCAGCATCTAATGTCCATGTACCCATTGCCTGTAAGTAACCTGCATTACGCGCAATACCACCAAAATAAAGCGGGGAAGCTGTACCACCAATAGAATCTACGGGCAAAAACCAAGCGTTTAAAGTGTCTTTTTGGGTAAAATACAAGCGATTTTTAAACAAGTTGACATTAACAAATGTGTTACTGTTTACGCCAGTTATTCCAATAACGGTATAGCTACCCACAACAGTAGCGTTTAATGCAGGAGTTGATGCCATTGTGTAGGTAAAAGTCGTTGTGCCAGTTACGGTGATGTAGTAAGTACCGTTGTATTCGTCAGAACTAGCACCTGAAATGGTTACCCTGTTATTTGTTACTAGACCGTGTGCAGTTGCGGTAGTAACAGTAGCGACATTGGTTACATGGGTAATTGTGCTGATAGTGGCGGCTGTGGAAGTTGTTGCTACATAAAACCATGAAGTGCCGTCAAAAATGGTTACAGGATCAACGCCATTACAAGCCACTAAAAAATGGCCCGCTTGGTTTGTCATGTTTACAAACTGTAACTTATCGCTGCTTAATCCAGTAAATACTTTGACAGCAGGGTTCGCTTTAGTTTCCCAAATATCCGCACCTGCCGCGCCATAAAGCTTATATCCCGTATTTAGGGTGTAATTCATTAAAGTATTGACGGGGGTTTTAGCTTGATTTAGGTATGTTCCAACTACTGTAGCGTTACCAGCAGGAGAACTAGCCATCGTATAAGTAAAGGCTGTAGTGCTAGTAACCGTTATTTTAAATACGCCACTATAAGCAGCAGGCGTTGTACCTGTAATGGATACATACGCGCCCGTTGCCAATCCATGAGCCGTAGCTGTAGTCAAAGTTGCTACTGCGTTTACATGGGTAATACTACTAATGGTTTTAACGCCAGTAGAAGTAGTCAAAATAGAAGTAAGCGAATACCCTTTACGCATTGTTACATCGGTCGGGGTAGGATACCAATTGACAAGCTGAACCGCATCTAACGGCTGCATATTGGCCAATGAATCCCTGCCATTCCACCCGCCTACGGGCGCGGGTACGGAAGTCGTGTTTGCCGTAAACTTTTTAGCTACTGGCATGATTAAGAGCCGTAGCCAGTATCGGGAATATTCGCCCAGCCAATCAATACAGCACTTGGGGAAGGGGCAAAAGACAGGGTAGCAGAACCTTTATCATTGGCTTTGGCCACATTCAAGTACCGTACATAATCTTGCTGTAAGGATGTTGTATCAAACGATTTAATTTGGAAATACTTAAGCTTTGTCAATAAAGCGATTACTGTGCTATCTAAAACACTTGTGTCGCTGTCATTTTGAAAGCTATTTAATACATCCCCAGCCGCGTTTCTTACCCATCCTTTAGAACGATACTCAAATCCTAAATATTCTTGGGTGTTATAAGGAGGCCATATTTGGAATGTATTACCCAAGATTCTCCAACGAACTCTAGGCCCAGTTGAAATATATCCCGACTTAAGCCATTGCCATTGTTGAGCATCTACTGGCCCAAGCATTTGCCAATGTTTAGTCTTATCCCAATGAGTATTGTCTGTAATAGTTTCGTAATCGGGCGGTAATGGGTAAATAGTCTTACTAAATGTGACTGATCCACCTATGCTAGTGGCCGAAGCCAATTGAGTAGAAGTTAAGCTATTTGCGTCAATAACATTATTAACATAGGTATCTTGGGGAATACTTGTGCCAACAATGGAATAAGTAGAATCAAGACCTGCGGTACTAGGAATGTTATTTAATAAATAAGTACCATCCGTAGTGTTGCAGGTCGTGGTTACGGCTGTTGTATAAAAGCGATATTCCAACTCCAATGCTTGCCAATCGTATTCTTTAACCAAATCGTAACCAGCGCGGTTCATCAAAGCTAGGATTTGTTGCACATCCTGACTAGGGTTTCCGATGACATACGCAGGCACGGCTAGGTTAAGTTCAGCGGTAACTTGCTGGACTAATTGGAGCATTGTAGTTGACATATTTAGGCTTCCTCTGTGGCTACCGTTTTAGTTTTACGGGGTTTCTTTTCACCAACAGCGGCAAGTATAGTGGCCATTTGTTCTTGCATTAAGGCCAGCTTCGCATCTGTTTCTTGCTTTATTTTAGCAGTTTCTTGCTCCTTTTTGGCAAGTTCTTCCTTTAAAGCGTTGATTTCTGCTTCTCGCTTGTCAGTTTCTGCCGAAGTAGTCGCTAGATTTAAAAATGCTTTAGCTTTATCGCGGAACGCATAGGGTGACATTCCTGCCGCCATACCGATTCTTTGTAGCTGCTGATCCGATGCCCCTGCTACCGCTTCTACCGTGTGAAACTTCATTGCGCGGAGTTCTTCGGCTTGGGATTTGGATACTAAAGGCCATTCGGCTAAAGGTGTACCTTCGTAACCTTGGTCATCAGCACCTAGTTTGTTTTGATAAGCGGCCCAATGTAAAGGAAACCGTGTTTTATGGCTTTCTAGGGCGTATGTATCAATTTCGGTTAGGGTATCGCCAGCAACGCAAATAT
>JGI24890J29729_1001221_pt1 | contig 12183 bp, 13 predicted proteins | sample FreactcultureFD7_FD_29729 | JGI IMG/M metagenome (IMG submission 29729)
ACAAGTGCAACAAGATAAGTTGCAGCTAGAGCATTTTAGGAATCTGGCAACAATTGCATCTAAGGGCGGCACTAATAGCGCCGGAGTAGACACCCTGATGAATATTATGCTTACTGCGCAAGACTTAGGGATTAGCCCAATGAAAGCGATTAACGGGGGCTTTTATATCGTCAATGGCAAGATTAGTATGAGCACAGCGCTTATGGCCGATCGCATACGCAAAGATGGTCATAGCATTAAGATACCTGAATGGACTAGCCAGAAATGCGTTATCATAGGAGTTAGGAAAGATAATGGAGATAGCATCAAATTCGAATATACTCTAGAAGATGCTCAGCTCGCTGGCCTTACCTCCTCTCCTACATGGAAAAAGTTCCCTAAGCAGATGCTATATAATCGCGCTATGAGCACTCTGGCTCGTACCCTATTTAGCGATGTAGTAGGCAATGCCTATAGCGAAGATGAAAAGTGGGACATTATGAATGTGCCTCCAAAAGATAGGCCCATAGAAGATATAGATAGCGATATACAAATTATAAGTGAAATGACTCAAGTACAAATGGTAGCAGATGATGATATCCTAGTACTAGAATCATTGCTATCTCGTCTAGATGAAGCGAGCAAGACGTCCTTCTACGCATGGATTAAAAAGACATATAGCGCCTCTTCATTGCAAGAGCTGCCACTTAATGCGTATGAAAAATGCGTGGCATCATTGAATGCTAAGATTAAGTATCTCAAGGATCAAGAGAAACTAGAGGCGGTGTCTAATGAAACGAATTAATCTAGAGCAAGGAAGTGAGCAGTGGCTTGCATGGAGACGCACTGTTATCACAGCGACAGAAGCTAGCATAATCCTAGGGAATAACCCCTGGGATACCATGTATCAGACTTGGCAGCGTAAATTGCAGCTTATAGATGAAAAGGAAAGCAATCAAGCTATGGAACGAGGCAAGCTGCTAGAGCCCGAGGCTAGGGCGCAATTCAATGAGAGATACAACATGCTCATGGAACCTACCTGCGTAGAGAGCACAGAATATGACTTTTTAGGAGCATCGCTTGACGGGATTACCGAAGATAACAAGTATATACTAGAAATTAAATGCGGAGGCCCCAAACTGTATTCCGATGCTGAGAAAGGAGTGATCCCTCAGTATTATAAAGATCAGATGCAGCATCAGCTGCTAGTTACCGGAGCTGAGAAATGCTATTACTACTGCTATGACGGGACCGATGGTATATGCATACAAGTAATGCCAGATCCCGACTTTGAGAAGAAATTCTTGCCCAAAGCAAGGGCATTCTGGAAATGCGTCGCTTTTGAAACGCCGCCAGAAATGCAGCCTAAGGACTATATAGACAAGAGTAGCGATCCTTTTTTATCTATCGATATACAAGAATATAAGAGCATATGTTCTAATATAAAAGATCTTGAAGAGGAAAAGGATCTCTTAAGAAAGAAGATACTAGATCAGTGTGGCGATAGAAGCACCGTATGCAATGGAGCCAAGGTGATGAAAACAACAGTGCAGGGAAAGATAGATTACGATGCTATCCCAGAGCTAGCCAATGTTGACTTGTCTAAATATCGCAAGGAAGCAACTGTGTGCTGGAAAATATTAACCTCGTAGGAATTATGAAATACTTATTAGCAATTTTGCCCCTTCTTTTGTCATCATGTACATATTCATTAAATGTTGTGCATACGCAGGGTTCGGCTGCTGACGTTGTAGATGAGCAACATACGCCTACAGCTAATGTAAGCGCTACAGTGCCAATTAAAGGACTATAGTTTAATAATTACGGGCGCATGTTTATTGCGCCTGTTTATTAATAAAAAAACCCCTATAGCATTTCTGTTATAGAGGCATACCTTGAAAGGGGTATAAACACTATTTCTTAATCTTCATCATGCAATCTTTCTTAACCATGGATTTAACCATTTTCTTATCTTGTGCAACATCTGCATGTTTCTTCTCTTTAACTTTCTCTTTCTTTTTCATTTTTTCTTACCTGATTTTTTTCCCACTCCGGCCACACTTAAAGCTATCGCTTTAGCTTGGCTAGGTTTTTTTCCAGCCTTTTCTTCAACTGAAATGTTGTGACCTATGTTCTTCTTTCCTTTAAGCAGTGGCATCTGAACATCCTTCAGCGCAACAAGCGACATCCGCACTTACTTCAAAAATTTGATCTTTATGCCCTTGAAGTATAGAGCAAATAAGATCGATAGCTGCATTCTTACCACTGGAATCTTTCATATACTGAGGATTCACAATGTTCAATATATTGCTCATCTGTTGCAGGAGTCCGGCGAGGTGATTGTATTCTACGCCTTCTTTGAACAAATCTTTAAGTTGATCTAGCATGGTATTCCTATTAGTTTTTTGATAACAATATTCTATGTACTAATTATCAAATATATTTGCAATTTCAATTTCAAGGTTCTGGTTTGATAGGCATAAAAGTTATGCTTACGCCCTTCCCTGTTTTAATCACTTCCCATGATATCTCTTGCATCTCAGTTTGGGGCTTGGGTGCGCAGCTACAGAGTAGAATTAGGGTTATTAATAGTTTATGCAAAGTAGAATCCTTCTGCTCTTATTGTAGTTGCGTTTATAAAGTTTGTATCTGATAGACCAGAAATAGCACTGCCAGTCGCATTTGTTGCCGAATATAAAAGAGCATTTGTTGAAGCGGAAGTTGGATTCATCAAAAGATTAAAAAATCCTGCTACTGGGGATATGCCATCCGATTGAAAAAATATAATTTGACCTGTTTGAGCGCCTACTGTTATAGGAAGTCCCGTAATTCTTGCCGCTCCCGTAGAAGATCCTTTACTTGTTGTAGTAATAGTTAATGCAAAATACACAACGTTTCCAATTCTAGTATATTTTCCCGATTGCACAGAATACACTATGCCCGTTGTACCGTTACCAAAAGATATTCCTGGAGTAAACGTGCCTTCAGCATATGGAATCGTGCCCATTTGCCCTGTAGCTGAATTTTGAGTCACTATAGTAGGGTTGGCTACTGTATTACCTGCAATACCTTGAATATAAGCTGTATTTAACTGGCCGTTTCCTGTGCCTGTACCATTACCTATCCTAAGTACGTTGCTTTCTCCAGTTGTACCGGTTATGTTATATCCAATAGCTATATTACTTGATTCAGTGCCGGTATAATTACTTCCAATGCTATCTCCTACAGCAGTGTTGTAAGAGGCGCTAGAAATTAATTTAAATAAAGTATTTCTGCCTATTGCAACATTTGAGGAACCTGTTGTAAGCGAATCAAGACTTGCATAGCCTAGTGCGGTATTGTGCGCCCCAGAAGTTAAAGAAAATAAATTTGCAAGTCCTATTCCGGTATTTCCTGAGCCAGATATAGATCCATTACCAGCAGATCCCCCAATTATAGTATTTGAATTTACATCGGATACTATTAAACTTACAGTGCTTGAAGCTCCTGAAAAAGTTACAGAAGACCCTGCATTGCTATTGGCATCAAAAGTAATTGTACTTCCAGTTGCAGTTCCGCTATTTCCAGCTATTGTTATAGAAGCTGCTGCATAATTCGAAGTAGAAGTGTTTCCTAATCCGGTAAGAACTGTATTTACTGGCCCTGGGCCTTCATATGACATATAGACTCCTTAGAATATGCTGTAAGCAGCACCGGTAAATATTACATTTATTGCTTGGTAATTTGATGATATTGCAAAAGATGTCACTCCATCTATAGTCACTGTACCGCCTACAGTGGTTACGCTGATATTGTTCGTACTTGCGTTACCTGTGCTATCTTTAATTGTATAAACACGGCCAGTAACGGGCGCATTAGGCAACCTAATAGTGATAGCCCCACCAGATGATTGCACAGCAAGAAACTCATCTGTTCCTAATACTGTGTAAGGCGATGCTGCAAAATTGACTGGGGTAACTGTAAGTGTCGTTGTTCCGGTAGCACTAATAGTAATGCTATTAGATGCATTAGTAATCGATATGCCTGTTCCTGCTGTCAATGTGCCAGGTAAAGGTTTTCCAGATGAAGAGCCAATAAGCACTTGACCATCTGTTAAAGCAACAATACCAGGAGCACCTGTAGATGAAGTAAATAGAGTTCCGTTGTTTACTGTAGCAAGACCACTGACAGTATTTGCTGCTGAACTATATAATATCTGATTTATCGTTGTAGCACTTGGATAGGTAGCAGTAGACCATGTAGGATCGGCACCAGTATTAGTTTGTAATATCTGCCCTGTAGTTCCTGGAACCAATTGAGTAAGAGTGGCTGTTCCAGCTCCTATTTGCAAAGCATGGTTAGTAAGGCCCGTCAATTGCACTGTTTCAGTATTTGCACTACCAACAACTGTTATACTTCCAGAACCAAGAATATTAAAATTTCCTGCTGATGGGACTTGTGCTCCACCGCTATTGCCAGTTATAGAAGTAATTGCTCCAAGCGATGTAATTGCGCTCCATGAAGGGGGCGATCCAACAGTGCCAGTAAGAACAAAGCCAGTAGTGCCTGTGTTTGCAAGCCACGATGGTATGCCTGTATTTCCTGATATAAGAACGCCATCATTAACAGTTGCAAGCCCTGTTACTGTATTAGCTGCTGAGCTATATAGAAGTTGATTTATCGTGGTTGTAGAAGGATATGCAGCTGTAGAATATGAAGGGTCAGCTCCAGTGTTCGCTTGCAGAATTTGCCCTGTTGTAGCAACGGCACCCACCGATGTAATAGCATTAGCCGCGCCTCCAACAAGGACGGCATGTTGTGTCACGGACTGCGTTGCAATATTAGTGATGCCAAGATTAGATCTACTTGTTGCAGCTGAGGCCACGTCGCTTAAGTTATTAGCCTTTTGCAGAAATTGAGATGCATTAACGCCAAATTCATTAAAAGCAATTGGATCGGTACCAATTACTGTCACTGTGTTCGTTTCAGTCCAGAAGGTTCCAGCATTCACTGAGCCGTTTATCACAGGAACCATAGAACCAGGGATAATTTCCGCTATCGTGTCATAATCTGTAGTACGAGTCAAAACCCAATTTGTCGCGCCAGAACCNANNGTTGTGACAGAATAGATACCATTTTGCGCTTGTGTTGCTTGATTTTTTACTAAGATGCGGTCATTTAAGCTCGCTGTATAGCCATCGACTGCAAAAGCCGCTTGTGCGCCACTATTAGTAAGAGTCGCCCCAACACCGGCAGCCCCATTGTTATAAGTAGCAGTTAAGTTAGCTGTTGTTGCCGCAGCTGCGGACGCTTTGATGATGAAACCTGCTGCAATAAGATCAGCATAATTTTTATTAACGCCATCGCTAGGATTTACAGGGATATTTATTATACTTATCTGATTAACGGTTGCAGTCGTTGAAAATGCTGGATCTGCACCGCCCCCTTGAGACACCAAAGGATTTCCTACGCTAAAAGACGTGGGATCAGCAAAAGCAACGTTTGCCGTCGCTTGTCCAAGCATAACACTGTGTGTTGTCAGTGTAGCAAGTCCTGTGCCTCCAAGCGTCACTGGAAGTATTGAATCAGCTGTTACAGCTCCGGCGCCATTGCCTATTAATATCCCTGTAAGAGGAAGTATTGGTGATGATGCAAACGTTTTAACTCCAGCAAATGTTTGCGCTACAGTTGATATGCCACCAGGGCGAGTTGCATCCGCTGGCTGCATATTTAGAACGCCGGCAGAAAGAGACAATCCATTAGCATTTGGAACTGAGCCAAAAGCTCCTAATGAAAGGCCTCCTGCTGCGGGAACAGAGAGATTGATGCTATTAGCTCCGTTAGTAATTGTCACACTACTATCTATCGAAGTGATATTTGCAGCTGCTGGTGCTCCGCTTGATGAACCTATAATAATCTGGCCATCGCTCAGCGTAGCTATAGAAGGAACGCCCGTTGCACTTGTTATTAAAGTTCCGCTATTTGCTGTTGCTAATCCTGTTATTACATTATTTGCAGAACTGTAAAGAAGTTGATTTATAGTTGAGGAAGATGGGTACGTAGCCGTCGACCATGCTGGAGCGGTTGTCGAGCCAGACAAGAGAACTTGATTCGCTGTCGATGTCCCGGATAGGATCGCTCCCCCTGACGCTGTGCTATAAAATATCCCTCCATTAGAAGCGGTAAGATTGGCATTTGTACCCCCATTAGATAAAGATACAATTCCAGTAAGGGTCTCTGTAGTTCCTGATCCTGCAAAAGTAAGCCCTGTAGAACCGCCTGTAAATGTAAAAGAGGAACCAGTTAAAGTTCCGCCACTGTCACCAGTGATTGATATTGAAGAAGATGAACCTGTAGATGACACAAACCCGTTTGCATCTACGGTAAAATCTGCCGAATTAAAAGAGGCCAATCCCACTTTTGTAGCATCTGAGGAAGCAATAGCTTCCGATATTTGCACTTCTACAGTGATAGTATTTCCTGAGCCTTGCGTAACAACGGGATTATTATTTCCAGCAATAGCAGAAGCCCCTATAATATTTATTACGCCGCCCGATGGACTTGCAGATCCAAATGTGGCATTAAATGTGCTAATCCCACCAGATCCGTTTACAAAATCTATCCAATTGCCAGCGCCAGCATAAATATAAAAAGAAGTAGGTTGCCTAGGCGGGTAAAAAACAACTTGTCCTACTTCATAATTACTTTGACTAGAAGTAGGAGGAGTCTCAAAAGGTATAGGGGGCGGCAACACTGGGTTTAAAGCGTTTCCTATGCCATAACATTGAAACATTTTTGCCATTAGCTACCTGCTATTTTTTTTTCTAAAATTTCAATTCTTGCTAACGCTTTTTTAAGTTCATTAAGCAACATAGATGACAATTCGTGATATTTTACAGTTAAAGGATCACCGGCTTTATCATATATCACTAAATCTGGCATAACTTCGGCCACTTCTTCGGCTATGAGTCCNGGGACGATTTGTTTATCTCCACCTTTCATATTAAAAGTCACAGGTCGCAAATCTAGGATAGAAGAACTATAATCTTTCATATCCTCGATGTTATCTTTAAATTTACGAGATGAAACTGTAACTCCAAGTTGGTCACTTGCAGATACTAAAACAGGAGCTCCTGTAACCGCTATACCTTGGATACCAGAAATGTACGCGGAATTAAGCTGTGCAGCTCCTGTACCTGTTCCAGATCCTATACGTAAGACATTGTTGTCTCCTATAGTCCCAGTGCTTGCTAAAACTATATTATTAGATTCAGTGCCTGAATATGCAAAACCACCTGTTGTACCAAGAGCTATGTTGTTTTGTCCGCTTACAAGTTGATAAAGAGCACTATCGCCGATAGATATATTGTTTTGAGCGTTGCTAGCTGAAAAAAGACATTCAAATCCGATAGCTACGTTATTTAAACTAGTGCCACCAGTTTGCATAGCTTGATAGCCTAGAGCCGTGTTGTTATTGCCGCCAGCTAATCCGCCTAAGCAGTTGTATCCTACCGCAGTATTCCCTGAGTCTGATACAGAGGAGCTCAAAGCACTTGCCCCTATTGCAACAATCCCGCTTGCTCCATCTAATGTAGTTAAAGCGCCAACGCCGATAGCTACGTTAAAATCGTCCGTTGTCGATGCGCTTAAAGCGCCTGATCCAATAGCTACGTTATTTCCACCACTGATTAAAGCTCTTAAAGATAAGTATCCTATGGAAACGTTGTCATAACCGTTATCATTTGAATATAGCGCTTGATGACCAAAGGCACAGTTTTGTTGTCCTATGCTATTTGAATATAAAGCTTGAGTGCCGAATCCACAATTGTTAACGCCTGTTGAGTTAGTTGTAAGAGTTTGGTATCCAAAAGCATTGTTATTGATTCCACCATTAGTATTAAACAAAGTTTCAAAACCAAAGGCGCTATTGCCAACATCACTTAAAGATTGAGCTAATGCTTGATAGCCTACTGCGGTTATTCCGTTGACTCCGTTTAAAGAAGAGGCCGCGGCGATTCCTATAGCAACATGCCCATAGTCGGTAACTGAAGCATAAAGGGCATTATATCCTACAGCTACATGTTGGTTCCCTGCAACAAGCGCATAAGAAGATTGATATCCAATGGCTACATTGTAATACCCACCGTTACTTGAATATAAAGCGTTAGATCCAATAGCTGTATTGTACCTAGAATTTGTCTCATTTAATAAGCAATTATATCCAATGGCAACGTTGTCGGTACCTGTACTGTTTGCGGCTAAAGAGTTGCTACCAACAGAAGTATTGAACTGCGCTTGCCCATTTAAACTGCTGTTGTAACCTACAGCTGTGTTATCTGTGCCAGCGGTACCGACACTTAAAGCGTTAGATCCAATAGCTGTACTTCTATCTGAACTGCCTATAAGACTGTAATTTGCTAAAGCGTTATACCCTATAGCCGTGTTATCATTATTTGAATTACTATTTAGTAAAGCATTAGCTCCTACAGAAGTGCAACGACTTCCTGATGAAAGAGTAGCTCCACTTTCAAACCCTATAAGAGTATTGAATGATCCCGTAGTGCTATTAGAACCGGCTTGAGTTCCAAAACCTGTATTTGAACTTCCTGTGGTATTGTATTGAAAAGCTCCATAGCCTGCCGCAGTATTCCCTGTTCCGCCATTATTGTTAGCTAAACAGTTGTATCCGATAGCTACGTTTAACGTATCACTTACTGATGCAGCAAGTGCGTTGTATCCGATTGCTATTGTTCCATCTTGCCCAGTTAATAAAGTAGCTGCATTACTTCCTATTCCTATATTGCCGTTACCTGTAGTTAAAGAAGCAAAAGCAGTTTGCCCTATAGCAATGTTTCCATTTGTGTTGTTATTTAAAAGTTGTAAAGGACCAAAACCTATGGCTACATTTGAACTATCCGATGTAGCGGACTGTAATGCTGAAACGCCTATAGCTACGTTTTGAGTGCCCGAGGTTAGGTTAGATAAAGTATCAGTTCCAAGAGCAGTGTTTTCAAAACCTCCAATTCCTGCATTACCAGAATTGTATCCTATTAAAGTGTTCAAATTTCCATCGGAAACATTAAGCGTTAAATTCGGAGTAGATGCATTGAATAGAACAGTTGATCCGGAGTTATTTCCTACAACATTTGTATTAATTGTAACCGAGTTTGTTGTAAATGCACTTCCTGTATCGCCAGTAAAAGTAACGTTGTTAGCAATAGAAGTTACTCCTAACTGACTTGTTGTATTGTCAATAGTTACAACTTGAACGCTTGCCGAAGGATCTTGTGTAGTGCTATAAATTCCATGTATATATGCAGAATTTAATTGCTGAGTTCCCGTTCCTGTGCCGGTTCCTATAAAAAGAGCGTTACTAACATTAGCAATTCCATATGAAGCAATTGTAATAGTGCTATCTTCTGAACCAGTTTGGTTATCTCCACTGTATGGGCCTATTCCAATATTATAAGATCCCGAATTGGTAACATCTAAACTGGAATATCCAAGGGCGGTATTGAAATTTCCTGCGTTTACAGCTTGCGCGGAAAATGTTCCAAACCCACTGTTGTACGATCCTGTTGATATGCTAGGAAGCGAATTAATCCCTAAAGAAGCATTGCCCGCTCCTGTAATGGCAACATTTCCCGAGCCTGCTCCTACTAAAGTATTTCCATTTGAATCAGAAACATTGAGAGTAATATTAGGACTAGTAGCATCAAAAGATACGGTTGAACCACAATTCTTAATTGCATTATTTGCATAAATGGTCACTGCATTAGTTGCAAATGGTGCCCCTGTATCAGCGGTGAACTCAACAAGGTTAGCGGCAGAAGTTACGCCAAGCTGTCCTGTTGTGTTGTTAATAGTGACAACTTGTGCATTTAATGTTGGATCTTGCGTATTGCTGTAAACACCTTGAATGTAAGCTGAAGTAAGTTGCTCATTTCCTGTGCCTGTGGCGGTACCTATAAAAAGAGCGTTACTGACGCCAGGTATCCCAAAAGAATTGATAAGTATGGTGCTGTTTTCAGTTCCCGTTTGACTTGAACCAGCAAGAGCTCCTATCTGGACATTGTAATTCCCAGTAGAAAGACCAGAACCAGCATATAGACCTAAAACGCTGTTGCTAGACCCTGTTGATAAGCTTGAAAGAGCCCCGGAACCTACGCCAGTATTGCTGTTTCCTGCAATAGTTAAATTACCGGCTAGGGAACCTATGATTGTGTTACTGTTTACATCGGTTACATTTAAAGTACTTACTGTTCCTGTATTTGAAAAATATACTGATGAGCCGCTGTTATTAACTGCGTTATTAGCATATATGGTAACTATTGCACCAGTTATGGAACCAATATCGCCATCGATTATTTGTATAATTCCACTTCCACCACCACCACTTGACCCGAAAAACCCTTCTTGGCTCATGATATTTCCTTTTTAATTTCTAAAAGTTTTGTTCTGCGTAAATCACTTCTAATATCAATGCGCCGGAACTGGGTGCAGAACCGCTCTCTTTAACATAAAATTGAGTTCCGTAAGCCACTTCAAAACCATCATCTTTATTAGGAATCATGTTGCTAGTTAAGTCGTACAACTTGAAACATTTTGATGGGACATAAATTTGCCCTGTTGCATTTGTACTATCTACAGAAAGAATTAAGTCAACGTCTGTTGTATTTGTAAAACATATGATACGAGGGCGTGTAGATAGCGCAGATCCTACAGCTGCATAAGAAGCGGATATGCTTCCAAAAGCTATAGTTCGTAACGTATCAAAATAAACTTTTTTAGCTGACATAAATTCCTCTGTTAAACTGCTCTTACAATTGAATAAGCAAATCCTGATACATCAGTAGTTGCGGCAGCTCCAGCTGCTGAATAACTTGTTACAGAAATTGAAACGCCTGGATTAATTGTATAAATTAGACTTCCTAAAGCAGGAGATGCGTTTAAAGAATTTCTGGCGATAAGAACAATGTCGCCAGCTTTTACACTTGTATTTGCAATCGTTACAGTTCCTGCAACAAGAGTCGCCGTACCTGATCCGACAATAGTATTAGTAAAAGGNACCCAATTACCTGCTCCAGCATANAAATAAAATGATGTGGGATTTTTTTTAGGGCTATAAGCTAGTTGACCTATTTCATAATTAGCTTGATAACTTGTGGGTGGATTTTGAAATCCAACAGGGGGCGGAATTACAGGTATTAGTGCTTGGCCTATACCGTATACTAAAAACATTTTTGACATATAATAAACTCCTTTAACAATTTAAAATTGAAATTTGCTGCATAAATCACAAGGTAGTCAATAGATATCTCTAAAAATAAATAGACCGTTGACGTTTATTGAAGAATATGAAATTATATGGTCATATATAAAACATGAAAAAAGGAATTTTTATGAGCGTAAATTTTTTAACAATAGAAGAGTTTGCAGAAAGAATTAAAATGCACCCAGGAACCATTCGCAAATCTATAAGAGAAGGGAAAATATATGCGACACGCCCCTCCATGGGAGTTCGTGGGCCTTATAGAATTGCAGAAAGCGAGCTAGAGCGGTTACAGCTTCAGGGCATGTGTGAAAAACCTAAGAAANATGCAAATTAAAAAAGATAAAAAATTTAAATTTGAGGATATGTGAAGGTAATAGATTGTTGTATNACTTTTTGCGATGATGATGATATCTTCATGGAGATACTTTCATTTTATTTAAACGAAGAAAACATAGACGATGTTATTTCTAGAACTATAGAATATAAAAAACATATAGAAATATTTAGAAGNCTTCAAGGAGAAAACAATGAAATATAGAATCCCTTGGTTTTTTTTAGGAGTTTCTTTAGGGTTTTTGGTGTTTTTTTTGATATCCCTTATGCTATATTTTCCAGACGAAATTGTTTTACCCTCATGGTTTGTATAAATATGATAAATAAATTTTTTGCATTACATAGAACATTAAGAATATCTGCTTTATCTTTAGCTTTAACAATCACTGCATCAGCATACGTTATAGATATTGAATTTGATGGGCCTGGTCGTCATATCCAAGAAATGGAGCGTGAAAACAATCGAGGCCGTGAAGAGTTTGAAAGAAGATCTAATGGTGATAATCTTTCGGAAAAAGAAGAAAGGGAAGCGAATCATTATGAATTTGAGCACATGGTATAATCATGAACACAGTAGAAGTTTTAACAATAGTCGGTAGTATTTTAGTGCCTATGCT
>JGI24890J29729_1001222_pt1 | contig 12172 bp, 34 predicted proteins | sample FreactcultureFD7_FD_29729 | JGI IMG/M metagenome (IMG submission 29729)
ACCAACAAAGGTGAACATATCAGCGGGGTGGCTGCAAATAACATTTGACAAGAGCTGCCGTGGATGTTACACATAGGCAAGGAGACACTATATGCAACGAGCAATTCTCGAAATCAAACGCATTCGTACCCAACTCGAACTCGACAAATTTCGTATCAAGCAACGGTTGATCTATGAAGCCATGGGTATCGAATATCACCTGGAACTTGACGAACTCAAGAGCGGTGGGTGGGTGGTTGATGTGTGGATCGATCAACGACTGGTTGACAGCGGCGAATACTTCATGAAGATGGTGCTCAGCATACCCAACATGGAGGCTTGCCTCCAGCAATACGATCGCGAGTGCGCAGAGCTGGATGCCGCAGACGTTGAAGCCAAGCTGGGCACTGACGATGCCGTTGAGGCACAGGCGATGGTTGCAAANTTNTTCAATCTCAAAAATTACGGTTGACAACCAACACAATGATGCTACGGTGTCAACACAGGCACAACGCACTGTAAGGAGCATAACACTATGAAATTTGTAACTGATCTCACCTCGGGTATTGTTGTTGATCGCACTGGTCTTAACAGTCTCAAAACTGACGAAATGGCCACTGCACTCTCTGACATCTACGGGCGCGGCAAGGAAGTGCTGGTGGTGGACAATGTCAAGCAATTCTTCGGCGATGTCAACCTGTTCCGTTCCCTGGAAGGCAATGCGCCGGGACTGACGCTGATCCTGGAAAAGCGCGGCATCGCACTTGACGATGAGCAGAAGGCGACGCTGTCAGCGTTCATCGATCTCAAGGCATATATCACCGCACAGATCGTTGCAACGACTCCCCCGCCCCCGCCCTACCCCTTTGCTGAAGTGCCTGAAGGTTGGACCCTCGAGGACAATATCAACATCGGCAAAACTGTTGTGGGGCGGCGCGTTGGTGACACTGGCTACATCATTGGCCGCAAGGCACTGGAAACGATCTGGAATGCTGCTTCCAAGAAGTGGGCACGAGGCGTATCGGGGCGTTATGAGCGCGCTGGCAGTGTTCGCGCAGCCGGCTACACCCGCAATCTGGAAGTCTACAGCGACAGCGTGAACGTGGGTTGTCAGACGATCAAGCGGTTCGAACTGGAACAGGTTGCTGTCCACATGGATTGGGCGATTCCCGAAGTTCCTGCCAAGGACTAATTTACCACTTGACACGCCCCACTGTGTTTGCTAATGCAGTGGGGCAATAACTGCACAGGAGAAGACACAATGAACATTTTCAATATTGCTGGAATTCGTACCCGTACCGCTGAAGCTCGTGTAGCACTGGCCACCCCGGGCACTGCACTGACTGACAAGCAGATTGCAATTCGTGAGGCCGTCAATCGTGGCAGCTGGGGTTGTCAGGACGCCAGCGTTCGTCGACTGGTCACTGCAATCACCGGCGTCGACTGTGTGGCACAGCGCGATGGGCCGGAATTTGTCCAGGGCACACTGATTGTCTTCCAGGACGAAACGTTTCTCGTCCGCTCCAAGGACCATGACGGCGATGCGCGGATCGTGACCTCCACCGGCGCAGACGAAACGTCGAACGGCGAGACCTACATCGAGCGCGACGGTGAATGGCGTTATGCCACTGACGAAGAAATCGATGCATTCTTCGCCTAATATCGGTTGACACGCCCCACTGTGTTTGCTAATGCAGTGGGGCAATAACAAGGAGCAACGCAATGATCGACTTCGACGACAAGCAGGCAGTGATCAAGGATTTCCGTCAGTGGCTCGGCACCAAGAACCCTGACGAAGAATACGACTATGTCAGCAATGGAAACTGCGCATTCGCACAGTATCTCAAGGCTCGTGGCCAGGAAAACCCCTCGGTGGCTGCGTGGTCCTGGGGACGGACTGACGGGAACGGCATCTATCACAGCCTGCATGATCTGCCCTTTGAAATCGATGATGCAGTGCTCAGAGCAGACCCACGCAACTTCGGCAACGTGGCGCGGTATCTGGACATGCACGCCTGATATCGGTTGACAGGTGCCACTGTTTGTAATATAGCAGTGGCACAACAACAAGGAGAAGCTTAATGGCATACATCACTGAATCCACCAAGCTCGCCCGGCGGCACATGAAGAAGCTCAACAAGGGCAATCACATCTTCAATGACCGGCTGGTTGACGGCCGTCGCAGTGTCAAGGTACCCGGCTGGCGCCTGCCTGAATACCAGTCCTTCCAGCAGATGCTCAAAGGCGCTGGCTTTGAATCGGAGATCGTTGATCTTCCGGAGTACCGCAATGTTCGGCGGAATCGCATTCACATTACTGAAAAATAACGGTTGACCGGCTCCTTGCTTGATGTTATACAACGTACATGAAGCAAGGAGCAAACGTCATGCAAAAGAAAGCAAAGACTCGCAATCCCGTCGCAGGCAACATGTTTCGCTACAACAAGCCGCAGGTTGTCAAGGATCGCAAAAAAGAAGATCGTCGTCGCGCATGTCGCGGCAAACAGGAGTTGGCAGCATGAAGAACATGATTTGCATGGTCACTGGTATCCTGCTCTTGGCTGGGTGTGCAGGCACCGGAGATCACGAGCCCAATGCCAGCGCCCTTAAAGTATTCCTGCTGGGCTTTGTTGGTCTGGCACTTTTCGCCTACGGCGCACTGAGCGCAAGAAATGAGTATGATGGATAATATTGTTGACTTCACTAAGTTCCGGCAACATCGGCAGGCGGCAACGCCTGCCCGTAGTGCGTTCGAGGACTGTCTTTTTACTGACACGATTTCTGACGTAATGTCAATCGTTGATATTCTGAGATCAGCAGATTCTGCTAGTGAGCTCAACCTCACAGCCCTTGAGAGAGGGCAACTAGATTTCTTGGCTGTACTAGCCGATGAACTCGCAGAGCACTGGGCCCGTCTAGGACTCGATGAAATTGAAGAAATTGATTGACTGGACTATTTTAATAGATTTCGTTTCTTATGTGCTTCACTAATTTTACGACGAGTTTCATCACTGGTTGGTTTATTGATTCGTTTACGTCGAGCCTCTCTGAGTTTACGTCTCGTAGCCTCACTCACCGGTGGTCTCTGTTTAGCTGACTCACTGAGTTTCTGTCTGGTTTCATCACTAATATTCTGTTTCGATAACTTGATCTTCATACGATGTTCGGCAGTGAAATTAGGCTTGAATCCATTACTACCATCACCGCCGTTAGTCCTGTTTAATAGAATTCCTGTTCCGAGGTCCTTGCGACCATACCACCGAATATATCTACGTTCAAGAGCCAAGGCGCCAATATTCGTTAGGTTTGTCTCAAGGAAAATTATTCGTTCTCGATCTTTAGGCACAGGAATTTTACCGTGTTTCCAGTATGCCCTGCGATCCTTGCCTTTGCCAATATAGTATGGCGAACCTGAACTTTTACTTATATAGGCATATACATAATAGTCAATCATATTATATTTACATCAGTGGTTGACTCTACAGATTATTTTTGTTATAACATTTACGAAAGGAAAATTAAGTGTACACTATTGAAGATATCAGAGAGGAATACCCTGAACTATTTCTTGCAGAAGAATATGAAGACCTTTATTCTCACCACTACGGTCGAATGCCCAACGGCATCAGCTGGGTGAGCCTTGGAGAGTTCAAGGCAGACCTTGAAGAACTGCGCCTTATGCCTCTTGATGAATCTCCGGTTGACGAAGATGAAGAAAGTGCGTATGACATTCTCAGCCTGGATGATCTCTATGAGCAAGAGAACCTGCTCGACGAGGCCGGCTATGATCGTCGCATGAACCGTTACGAGGAGGATGAGTGGTGAGCAAGGGACAGATCTGGGGATTGATCTTCGCAGGTTGCTTGATATTCTGGATCTTTGTGATCAAAGGCGTATCTTATCTCTTGACATGATCAACGTTTGTTGCTAATACAAGGCAGCAAGGAGATGCACAATGCGAGGTATCTACACACTGGGTGGCACAGAACGTTTCAGGATCTTGAACTTCCTGCCGCGCCAAATGTGTCTCATTGAAAACATTGAGACAGGATTCACCACCCGTGTGATGACCTCTGCGTTGAAACCGGTTGATTCAAGAAAGGATCAGTTGTATGGTTGATTGTCAAGAACTCAAGGCGATTGCGGAATACTCACAAGGTTGGTACGACCGTCTTCCCAAGGAGATGCGTGATCAGGTGATGATCTACGGTGCGCGGCCGATGCATGGAGAAACTCCCGAAGCATATCGCACTCGCATGGAAGAGCGCCTGCAGGGCCTGCGCGGAGTCCGTGAAAGCTTCTTGACAGCCATGAGTTAATCTGTTATAAGCAGATATCAAGGGGAATAACGATGATTGTTGGAATTGAATTTGGTACACTTGTCAAGATCTTTGTCTATGGCATGATCACTGGTGCGGCTCTGTTGGCAGCGGCTGAAATCTTCGTCTTCCGCAAGTTTCGGAAGAAAAAGGTAGACAAAGCCGATTAATCTGTTATACACAGACAACAGGGAGACACACAATGAATACTTGCACAAATAACATGGATCAGATATTGTTATATGGATTCGGCTTCAGCTTGCTGGCGCTGGTCTTTATGCTGGTGTTCGTTTTTGCATATATGGTCTATTGCATAATCTCTGGCAAAGGACTCTGATATGCCCTGCAACAGCGAATACATGAACCCCACCGCCAAGGAAAAGATGCTGCAGGAGACTGCACGGCTTCTGATATTTGTGCTGGATGAACTGGACGAGGCGGTGCCCGAGCAGGTCCGTCAGGCGGCGGAGAATCCCTATTGTAGTCTTGATCTTGTGCCCACGCTGTGTGCTCGCATTCGAGGCATGAGCGGTGATGAGATGACAGAGATCGTCTACAATGGATACAACCGCACGTCAAGACAATTGGCTGACTGGTGGGAAACTCACGAGAAGGCTGACATGGCTCGGCTGGGCACAGAAAAATACACTGCCGAGATCATCATGCGCTGGGTACAGGTCACTGGCACCGCATGGCCTTCTGGACATCAACAGCAAAAAATCAACCACAAACATATCATGGATTTTGCCAAGTCTTTGCTTGACAATCCTCCTGTGAAGCCGTAGTACAAGGCAACAAGGAGACAGTGTCATGAAGACGTTCTGGGTATTTGCATACTACACCGGAGAGAAGCCCGGCCTTCAGTGGTCATGGACTGGCACCGGCGATAACTTCATGCAGTCCTTTGCCACACAGGCAGAGGCTGAAGAGTTTGTCAAAGTCGACCGTGAGCGTTCGTTCTACGGTCCCGACACCTACAAAATCATCGACATCAGCCCACGACTCTAAGGAGACATACAATGCTGCAGGTATTGAAAGCAATAATTCGCGTTATGTTCACCAGGATATACAATGTCATTGACTGGTTTGTATTGTTCTATCTGGCCTTTCAGTTGGGACAGAAGTCAATCACAACAGTTGAATTCTTCGTGTGGATTGTTGTCATGTCCTTGATCTCGGCTATTGGCGAAACTTTTGCAAAAACACTTGACAAGTGACAACAAGACTGTTAATATACAGTTAACAAGGAGACTGCCAATGACCTTCAAGAAATTTATCATCGGTGCGCTGGCGGTGCTTGGCGTGAGTACGTTGACATTGGTTGCTGGTCATGCATTTGGCTTTGAGCCGAGGTTCTTGGCAGGTTGGTGGGGCTGCATGGCCTGGTATGCAGTCCTACGGGACTGAATACCTTGCTATCGGGGGAGTAATGAGATGACACAATGGGTGATGTTTTATGTATTGGCTGGTCTGTTCCTTTGGATCACCTTTAAGAAGAGGTACAAGGGATGATCTTGTTCAATACATTGATCTACCTGTCCTTGGCTGTGGTGGTCATCTCCTACGGAACCTACACCGTTCTCAAGATACGACAACTCACAGGGTTTGTCAACTACCTTAGATCGCAGATGGATAAGCGTCACCAGCAGAGATTGGCTCTGATGTCGGAGGGCAAGGATCCTCACGTGATCGAATACCACGACATCAAGGCCTCGTTCAATAAGTTCGATAACCTTCCAGCTTGGTCAAAGAATTTCAAGAGCTGTGAAGTATTTGATACATGGCCATGTGATTATTGATTGACAATGTGGTCGCATTGTCGTATAGCCATGATATAGACAGGAGTCGATCATGGAATTCAACAAAACAGATGAAGCAGGCAGGCGGTACGGTGACATCACCATGCCATCGGGCGTGACCTTCAGAACCTATGAGGACGATCCCTTCACTGCACGACAGGTCAAGCAGACACCTGATGAAGAAGACTGGTTCGAACCAGTGTACCGTCAATGGGAACGTGGTGGCATGAGGAATGATGATGCCGTCCCCGTAAGAAAGAGGACTCGCACTGTATACAGTGGTGAGGGAGGCAGGTCCACGCAGGTGGAGGACTGGCCTTGGATCTACGCGGACTACATAGGACCCAAGCCGGATCGCAATGCGTATATTGCAATGGGCATTGAGTCCGACTGGTTCGGACCTAATCCCTATCCAACATTCAATAAAGATTGATTCACCCGCTGTCAAGTGAAAAGAATGGTTGACTAGCCACATCCATGTTGTTATAAGAGTGGCATAACGAGGAGACAGCAAATGGATGCACTTTCAAATCGACTGCTCGCACTTGTAATGGATCCCAATTCCACCATGGAGCAAATGCTCGCGGGCATGGAGGCGCTCAATGCTGCCCTTGAAGCAGACAATGTGCGTATGCGCCGCATTAACACACAAACGCGTCGCTCGCAAATTGCAAACGCATCTGGTGCGGATCTGCGCAAGCTCGCACAAGCAAACCTCGCCCGCAAGTATGCGCGTTAAACGAGAAGATAATGGTTGACACTGGCGCAGTGATGCGCTAGTAGTCACTTATCAACAAGGAGACAGTGTTATGGTTTAAGTAGGCAGGCCTCAGAGGTGTTGTGGACTCTGAGTTGAGCTGCGTAATAGCTACGACAATCCAGCTAAAACGCCCAATCAAATCCGAGGTCGCTGGCGGTGGGGCACAGGACAGACATATAAAATTTGGGTTTGCAGCAATCCCTAAAACTGCAATCAGCGGTTGACATTGCTATGCCATTTGTTTATACAGGTGGCATAGCAAGAGGAGACGCACAATGACAATGATCGCACTCTATCCCAGCAAGAAGGTCCTCAAAGAAGCAGTTGGTCAGCGCCTGAAGTATCAGGAAACCAGCATGTTCGGCAATGAGTACAAGCCCAACGGCGTGCTCACAGTTGCCAACCGCCCACACATCACGGGCATGGGCAGGGAGTTCTTTGCACAGGTGACCATGAAGGACGGCATCATCCAAAAGGTGAGCTGAAAATAAACGGTTGACATTGCTGTGCCACTCTGTTATAAGGGTGGCACAGCAAGCAGGAGATGTGCAATGCGCAACATGCAATCCAAAGTACTCGCCAAGTTCTCCGAAGTCATCGAGGCGCGGGGCTTCGAGCCCGTGCAAAAGGCACAGTTTGCCAACATGGGCATCATCAGCGTTGAGCACCCCGACAAGCTGGGCAGCATCATGCAGGTGCGCTACGAATTCCAAGACACAACGGCCACGTTCTCCATGAGCGTTGGCACAAAGAAGATCCCAAGTCAACCTGGAAGAGCGGATTATTTCGATTTTTATATCCGCTACGATCAACCCGCGCAGTTCGAATACTTCATCTCGCAGTTGGACTGGCAGTTGCGTTTGTTGCAACCGCAGCCTGTGAAAAAGCGTCGCCGCGCATAATAATGGTTGACACGTCTTGCCCACTTTGTTATAAGGGTGGGCAAGCAAGGAGACACACTATGCTCACAATCCAGAACGTCAAGCGAGTGTACAACGGCCGCAGCGGCTGCATGTGCGGGTGCAAGGGAACCTATGGTGACCCTGTGGAGCAGCCACGCCGTGCCAAGACCCTGCTCACCAAAGTGATCAACGACAGTGAGCGCCGCTATTGCAGCAGCAGCCACAGCGTATATATCGACGACCGCAGCCGCACCACAGTGGTATATCTCACTGATAGCACGCCTGCTCCTGAAGGAATACCGGAATAAATGGTTGACACTGCTATGCTACTCTGTTATAAGGGTGACATAGCAGGCAAGGAGACGCAAAATGTTCGATATCACACATGGCAAAGGCTTCCATATGACCTTCGCCAACGGCTTCAAGGCCTCGGTGCAATGGGGTTTTGGCAACTATTGCGATAACAGGAGCATGTTACAGCACGACTTCGAGGGCAAAACAGCGCCAGCAAGCAGCACCGCAGAAGTGGCGGCGTTCACACCCAGCGGCGAGTTTGTTGCTATGAGCAACGGTGACGACGTCATGGGCCATCTCAACGCCAACGAAGTCCTGGCATTCTTGAACGCCGTCGCAGGCCTGAGCGTGGATTCGGTGTCTGAGGTTTTGCAAATAACCGGTTGACATCACCTGCAACAATGCTATGGTATCGTCGACGAGGAGATACAAGATGCAAAACAAGACAAAGGTCTACTTCACCAATGAGCTAGGCAACCTCATCCTCATAGAGGTCACCAATGTCGGCACCGGCGAGGTGAACTGCCGTGTTATAGGACCCACCAGTGAGATCGAAAGCATTCTCACCTACGAGGAGGCCTGCCAGTTGCGTCTGTGTCTCGAACGGGTAGGTTGTTAAAAATAGTTCTTGACATCACCTGCAACGATGCTATGGTAACAACAGCAAGCAAGGAGATACTCCTCAGCTAATTGTTGCTTGGAGAACATAAATAGTCGATGTTCACAAACAACAAGTATCACACAATTTATAAAAATATAATCTACAAGGCAAGGTCGAGGGTATTACATGGATATGTTGAAAGACATCATGTAATACCTCGTAGTCTCGGCGGTGATAATAGTGAAGAGAACATCGTTTCTCTCACCGCTCGAGAACATTTTATTTGTCATCTCCTGTTAATGAAAATAACTTCAGGCACAGACAAACAAAAGATGACATATGCTGCCTGGACCATGGCAAGAACAAGGTGTAAAAAGATTAAGATAACTTCTAGACTTTACGAACAATTGAGATTAGAAGCAAGTAAAATTCATTCTGAAAGACAGACTGGAATCAAGCGAGGTCCAATGTCTGCTGCACATAAACAAAAAATAAGAGAAGCCACTATCAATAGGTATAAAGATCCTATAGAGCGTGAAAAGGCCTCACAGCGTCAAACAGGATTTAAACATAGTGCAGAAACGCGAGCAAAATTAAGTGCAATGCGCAAAGGAAATAATAACCATGCCATACCCACATATGGCATGAAGGGAAAGACACATTCTCCAGAAACTATCATACGCATGAAAGAGGCTTGGGTCAAGAGAAAAGAAAATAAGAATAACGATTGACTCTTTGAATTATCATGTTATAGTGGTGGCATAGTAAAGAGGAGTTGAAGTTATGGCAAATCTCTCATATTGTCGCTGGGAAAATACTGCAAACGATCTGCAGGACTGCATGAACTCACTGAGTGATGTGCATGACTTTGCAGAGTGGTTTGAAGCTCTGAGCAGCTACGAGCAGCAGGGCGTTCGCAACATCCTGAGCATGGCGAAGACCATCAACGAAGAGCTGGCCTCAGAGTTCCAAGGGGCTGGCGTAGAGTTTTAACAGACTGGGCGGGTTGAGTCAATGATTCCCCGCCCCTTTTTACAGGAGACGATCATGGACCAGGAAATCAAAGATCTTCTTGACAATGGGTGCAGCCCGGAGGAAGTGGCTGACATCATGGGCAAGAGCCTGGATTATGTCTTGGATATCTTCGACTCGCTCTACGAATAACGGTTGACAACTCTGCTCCCTGGTGTTAGACACAGGGGACAACGAGGAGACGCACAATGGATCGAGTAACGGCGATGCGGCCACTGGCAGCTGGCGAAGGACGTTTCACTGTCACCGCAGGCGTATTGATACGCAGTGGTATTCGCAAGGCCTGCTTGGTGGCGGGCCTGGACTACTACGAAGATCGCAGCTTTCTCGAGAGCGTGTTCGTGGTGCGTGGCCCGGCCAGCAGGGTCATTCCCCTCAAGGCGGCGCTCGAAGAGCATTTCGGTTGACATGGACGACGGCCTGAAGATCATGGCAGCAATCATACTGCCCAACGCTCTACTCCTGGTGTTCATCCTGTGCAACCATCCTTGGTAAGTCAAGTGAAAAGAATAGTTGACAGCGCAGGGTGATTACGCTATAAGAGTGGCATAGCAAGGAGACGCACTATGCTCACCAAAGAAAAGCTCATCGAGAACCTGCTCACAGACGATCGTTGGTTGGCGCGGGCATTGGTAGCACTCGCTGCTCGTCAGACAGCAGACGAGCGCGCCCAGGAAGTTACCAAGTACCACAACAATCAAGGCTTCCGTCCTTGCCACGCAAAGCGCGGAACGAACATGGCAGCGTTCTATCAGCGTACGGGCTTCTTGACTCCCAAGCAGAAGGCATGGTGGCGCGCGAGCACTGATAACTCGGGTCCACGGATCGCGGTGTATGCCTCGCAATTGCTGAAGGTTGCAAGCGAAAAGAAAGGTTGACATGTTTAAGGTAAGAGCCGAACTGATGACAGGTCAGCTGATATATTCTGGAAAATCCATTCCTCGAAGCATGGACGTGGTTGAAGCATACGGTGAACCTGCGGTGGTCCATGTTGAAGGACAAAGAACGTCTTATTGGTCAAAGGACCGAGGATGGCATTTTTAAGTTGACACAGCCGCAGAACCTGCTATAGCAGTGGTATAGCAAGGAGACATGCAATGGCCAAGGTTGTCAGTGTTGTGTGGAGTGCAGACGAGAGCGGCGAAGTTGACGTGGTGCTCATTGACGAGATCACAGGTGTCTGTGTCAGCGGCACGAACATTACGTGGTTCGACTTTGACGAGGAAGAACTCCAGTGTGAAGAACGACAGGACGAGTTGGACTGTGTCTACGAGGAGTGGCTGGGCTGGGCGCGAGAAGGTGAAGAAGGATTCGCCATAGTTTAAGGTTGACATTGCTTGGCCATTCCGTTATAAGAGTGGCATAGCAAGGAGACGCACAATGGATAAGCAGGCTCAGAGGATCGCTATCAAGAACAAGTTCATCGCACGGTTGCGCGAAATCGGCAAATTTGACCTAGCCCGTGAGCTTGCCGCACTGCCTGACCTGGAGGCGGTGCAGGTCCTGCGAGATCTCAATGTTCAGCGCCGCCAAGGAGGTTGACATCCAGGTGGTATCTGCTATAGCAGTGGTCAAGCAAGGAGACGCAGCCATGATACGACATATCGATGCCACCTACATGGAAACTCGCAATGTGATGCGGGTGGCTATCTGGGAGTTGTGGGAGTCTGAGTGGCATCTACACAACATCGCCGAGGCAGAGGGTGACGATCATGCCATCAACATCAACCTATGCCTGATCGCTCTGCGTGAAGGAGGTGTGGATCTTGATGCCTGTGACGTCTTTGGGGAGAGCACCGACTGTCTGACCCTGGCCGATGCTCTACTGGAAACCATGAAGCGTGTCAACTGAAAAGAATGGTTGACATCCAGGACGAATCTAGCTATATACATGATATAGCAAGGAGACACACTATGTTCAAGAACGCACTTTTCAGCATTGTTGCACTGGCCTCACTGGCAACCACAGCCCAGCCCGAGATGGCACAGGCGCGCGATGCCAAGACCGTCACTGCCTGGACGCAGAACCTCATGAAGGTTGGTCACGTGGCGCACGACGTCTACAAGATGAACGTGGCATTCTACAATGACACAATCACCGACGGCGACGCAAGCCCCATTGCCAGCAAATACGAGGACAACAAGTGCAACTTCATCCTGCGCATCAGCGATCGCAATCGCTTCCTTGACGTCCTGCAAGAGGGCTTCAACAGCGAAGAGGACCGCGGTGTGGTGGCCTACGCAGCCAGCTTGCATGAGCTTGGTCACTGCCTCACACACAAGCAGGAGTTGGCTTTCAAAGACGATCGCAACAACGAGCTGGCACAGGACATTTTTGCACTGGCCTACATTGCGCGCAACAATCCTGAGATCCTGAGCAAGGCGGTGCGAGTGTTTGATCACATGCGCAACGACCATCAGGAAGAAGGCAGCCACGCATTTGGATATGATTATCGGCAGGCTGTCAACCGGATTCAGGCGATGCCT
>JGI24890J29729_1001223_pt1 | contig 12167 bp, 21 predicted proteins | sample FreactcultureFD7_FD_29729 | JGI IMG/M metagenome (IMG submission 29729)
AGGTATATTTTTTATTAGCTGATTTAATTCATATTTTATATGGGTAGAAGGGTTGATTTATATGGGTTTTGGTGATATTTTACTATATATGTTTTTTTGTGTTAAAATGTGTTATTTTATGGGTTTTTTATTCTCGGTGCCATATATAATTGTTTTAGTATATATAATATATTGATAAGTGTTATATATTATATGATTTTGGTCTGTTATCCCTGATATATCCATTTGAATCTTCAAAATAAATTTCATTATTATTTGAATCATATTCTTGTTTTGACCAATCACCAGTTGAATCTTCAAGATAAATTTCATTACCAGATGAATCGTATTCACGTTTAACCCAATATCCATTTGAATCTTCAAGATAAATTTCATTATTTGAATCGTATTCACGTTTAACCCAATATCCATTTGAATCTTCAAAATAAATTTCATTACCATTTGAATCAAATTCTTGTTTCCACCAATATCCATTTGATGTTTCATAATAAATTTGATTATTATTTGAATCATATTCCTTTTTTTCCCAATAACCATTTGAATCTTTATAATAAATTAAATTACCAAATGAATCAAATTGTTGTTTCCACCAATATCCATCAGATGTTTCATAATAAATCATATTACCAGATGAATCGTATTCACGTTTCTCCCAATATCCATTTATTTCCTCATAATAAATTAAATTACCAAATGAATCATATTCTTGTTTATTCCAATATCCATTTGAATTTTCGAAATAAATTACATTACCATTATTATCCTTAATTTCATATGGGAACTCTGTTATTCCAAGAAACTGAGCTATTGTTTTATCGATTGGTAATTCATTAATTAATTTACCTGTAATTAGGTTAATCAAAATAAATTCTTCATCGTTTATTATATGAATATCCTTATCATTTGAATGGTATATTTTATTTGGTAATGGTTTAAGAAATTCTTTTAGAGTCATGGTTAAATTGTTTTTGGTCTCTTATCTATAATAACACCATTTGAATCTTCATAATAAATTTCATTATTGTTTGAATCGTATTCTCGTTTTTCCCAATCACCTTTTAAATCATATTCACGTTTTGTCCAATCCCCATATGAATTTTCATAATAAATTAGATTACCATTTAAATTATATTCACGTTTATCCCAAAATCCAGTTGACTCTTCTGAATAAATTTCATTACCATTTGAATCGAATTCTTGTTTATACCAATACTCATTTGATTCTTCATAATAAATGGTTTTACCATTATTATCCTTAATACGGTATGGAAAATCCTTTATTCCCAAAAATTGCGCTATTGTTTTATTACTCATCGTTTAATTTATTTAAATGTTCTTTATCTTGTGGCGTGCCAGAAAAATTTATCATTTTAAACCAAGTTATTTTATCCTGGTCAGTTACCTCGTTTTTATTATAAGAATAAAACACCTCACAAACAGGAGAATATGATCTAACTAAATATTTTAAATAATCACTTAAATCGTCATAGTAATATTCAAGACCATTATACACTAAAGGGAACTCACCTTTAATAAAGGAAATCATGGTATATAACCTTTGCTTTCCATCAATTATTTGATAAAGTTTTTCATCTTCCGTACAATCAATGAAGACATATATCTTAGGAATATAAACACCTTTAATTAATGAAATAATTAATTCTTGCTTCTGGTCTTGGGTCCAACATAGAGGCCGTTGCAGATTCATATTCTTTGTTGGTAACCAAACATCAAAATCTAATCTCATGTTTTTTTCAACAATATCACGTATGTTAAAAAACAAATTAACATTGTGTGTATTAAACCTAAATGGTGTAAATATATCTTTTATATCTAGTTTAGTTTCCATAAATAACGTGTATAGTTTTGTTGTTCGATAGTTAGTGTATAATACCATTTCCAAGCATCAGTTCTGATTTTCTCTTCTATTTCTTCTTTCAATCTAATTACTTTCTCCATATCGGTTTCAATTACTTTAGAATCAAAATTAAAAATAGAAGAAAATTTTTCCTTTAATGGGACTGGTATATATATACCATTATTTTTCATTTCATTCCAAATTTTTAAAGCATCAGAAATACCAAGCTCATTGGAAACTTTAATTTTATCTGTTATAAAATCACCATAAGTTCTTATGAATTTTATAATGTCTTTTTTCGTAAAACCATCTTTAATAGATAAATTTGTTATTTTTAGTTGTGGCATTACTTTTTAATTTTAATTAGGTTAACATCAATACCAAATTTTTCTGCTATTTGTTCAAGAGTTAATTCGATTATTTTTGGTCGGTTATCTCTAATAAAACCATTCGAAGTTTCATAATAAATTTCTTTATTATTTGAATCGTATTCATATTTTACCCAAGAACCATTTGATGTTTCATAATAAATTAGATTACCAAATGAATCGTATTCACTTTTATACCAATATCCATCTGATCCTTCACGATAAATTAGATTACCATTTGAATCAAATTCTGATTTTGACCAATTCCCTTTTGAATTTTCATAATAAATGGTTTTATCATTATTATTCTTAATTTCATATGGGAACTCTGTTATTCCCAAAAACTGAGCAATTGTTTTATTTTCCATCTTTTCCTTTATTTGTTGATACAAAGATACAAAACTATTCCGAATAAACAAAATTATTTTTCCTGGGCATATTTAGTTCCGATTAATGTATCATAATGATAACTTCCACAATCGTAATGCTTTTCTATTAAGTATTTTTTAATATCAGATAGGAATACCACTGAATCATCGGTAACTTTTAATAATCCATATCTTTCATAAGTGTCCAAAAATTCTTCTGAAGGAGAACAACCCATAAAATGATAATCAATTACGGCATCAATAAAAGCAATGTCTGGATAACCAAACATTTTTCTTAATTCTTCTTTATGTTCAATGGTAATATTCTCTAATTTATGTAGCAATAATTTTACTGGCCATGTTACTGATCTCCAGCCATATGATATATTATCTTTACATAACCTAATGGTTTCATCAAAAAAATCCAAACCATTTAATGTAAAAACATAATTATCTTCGTTAATACATTCACATGGTATGTATTCTTTATAGATATTCAAAACATCTATATTACTTAATTCCTTTTTCATATCTTAATTATATTTAACTCATCATCCATATAGCCTAATATATCTATCGCACAATCATAATCTTCATCTAAACAATACGAACTATTGCTATAGTAATACAATGTATAAACAATTCTTTGATAATTACCACAATACATGGAATAGTTTTTCATTGTAATTGAATAAAGCTTATCGAATAATGGTCTATAATCATAATTATCTATCAATTTATCCAACCCTAATCCACCAATTTCATGTTCCAAAAGTTGGTCAACGTATTCAACATCAAACAAATAATACGTATCATCACCTTCTTCAATGTACTGTAAATAATATGACGTATCAGATATATGTCCATTTTTATTTAAACAATACTCTGGAAGTAATTTATCCAGATATGATAATTTATAAGTTTCTTTTTTAATCTCACCAATATCATTACCTGTTAATTTAAATAACTTTATTGCCAATATTTGTTTATGCAAGCTGGAGTTCATTCTTCAATGTTTTTTGTAAATCCTTATGTAATTGGGTTAAAACCTTATATTCTTTGCTTCTGCACTTTTCAATAAAATGCCATGGCTCTGTTATTGATTCAAAATCCCTTTGGTATGATTTCTGATCATATTTTGAATCAATAAGGGTAAAATCTAATTGCTTAATAAAAGCATAACTAAATTCACCAACAAAAAAATATTCATCATAACAATTCCTTTGGAAGGAATTAATTATTGTTCTCATATCCTTTTGGAACTCTGGATACATATACCATGGTAATATCTCATCCCTTATATGTTTCCTTAGATTTCTAAAGGTTTTTACGTTATCAAATTCCCAACCACCTAATGATGATATCAAATTTTTAACAAAATAATCACTGTCAATTGATAAAATAAATTCTTCTAACGTAATGGGTATACCATTACGATTCCCCATTGCCCCCCATTGGTAAGAATAATTATCACCATAATTATTTGTTATGATAATCTTACCACAACCAGGTGATTTATTCTCCAGTATTATCTCATAATCATTTATATTATTTTTTTTCATTATTTTAAATTATTTTTATAAAAATATTCATATTTAATAGACCACCATTCTTCTGATGGATATTTATCATGACACTCGACAACATAATCATTTTGTGTTCTAAAATAATATATTGGTAACCCATCCGAAAATTCATAAAGAACATCAGTTATAATGGTATCCTCGTATATTTTATGGGTTCCAATATAGATATATTTACCATTCGAATTAAAATCACCGATAGGTTCATACCATGTACGTATTCTTATTGGTTTACCAATAAAATGATTTTTAAGTTCTTGTATAAAATTCATATTAAATTGTTTTTTATTCGTAATCACGTATACATTTTACTCTTGGAAACCGTAAACTATCACTTGGTGTGTAGTTTTGAAATAATACGGTTGCCATTTTACCAATGTAGCTATTTTTATTGATTAATAATTCTTTAAAGAATTTTTCACCACCAATAATATTGGATTTTGTGGTGTTACCATCAGAATCCAACTTTAGGAGTATCTTTCCAGCCATTCCTGACCTGTTTCCTTCGCCTTCTAGTATGTGCTGTATATACCTTTAAAATTATGGACATTACTACATGAACAAGTCACATGTAGGCTGTATATACCGTTAAAATTAAGGTCATTTACAACCACCTTCTCTATATATATCATGGAACTTTGGTTGTATATACCTTTCAAATTAGGGTCATTTACAACTAGCAAACACCCTTCCTTGCTCATTAATTTGTTGTATATACCTTTCAAATTAGGGTCATTTACAACGAATCTATAAACACTGTGCTATTTCCCTGAGTTGTATATACCTTTCAAATTAGGGTCATTTACAACGAAATGTTCATTTGAGTAGCCTCTTTGTAGTTGTATATACCTTAATTATTTTAAAAAGTATTCGGTGAGTGGATCAAATGTCCCTTGTATTTCTACATTATCATGTTTATTCATGATTCACCATGTGCTGTACAATCAGCACTGTCTTTATTAAAAAGACCAATAATTATTTATTTCAAAGAACTTACGTGGTCATTTTCTTGAACTATCGTCCATTCTTGTGTTGCACCAGTACTGGTTTTTTTGTATAATGTATATTGCATTCTTGATATATGTTTTTTAATTAAAAATTTAGAAGAGTAATTGTGTTTAGTGAGTATTGCTGTATATACTTTTAAAATTAGTATAATTAATACCTAAAAACCACAGTTATTCAATGTTGTGAATGATTTGCTGTATATACCTTTCAAATTAGGACCATTTACAACTTTCTCCATTACATTGAGTTCTATGCTTTAGTTGTATATACCTTTCAAATTAAGGGCATTTACAACTTAAATACTCAGTAATAGTTGTCGTCTTTGCTGTATATACCTTAATTATTTTAAAAAGTATTTGGTGAGTGGATTAAACGTCCCTTGTATTTCTACGTATCATGTTTATTCATGATTCACCATGTGCTGTACAATCAGCACTGTCTTTATTCAAGACCAATAATTAATATTTCAAAGAACCTACTTAAAATTAGTCATTTAATTTGACAATTCCAAATTTTTCATTACTTTTTTTAACTTACCAGCTTTACTTTTTTCTTTAACACCACCCCCTATTTTATTTGCTATATTTGTGGCTGCAACAATGTCAGCATCAAATGTTTTAAGATATTCAGCACAAGATGAGTTTATACAAGCAAACTTAGTTACATCTATTTTAGATCTATTATCCTCATGTATGTTATGACATGTTGGACATTCCCTTGATGTATTTTTTGCTTCTACCCATTCTATTTTAATTCCGACTTCTTCAGCTTTATATTTAATATAATTTTGAAGTTGATAATAAGACCAGGATTTAAAATAGTAATCTGTTGCATTGGTTGTTATACCAGTAAGGTCTTCCATTTTTATAACACCCACACGATAATCTAAAGCTATTTTAATAACAGCTGCTGATATTCTATGGTTAAGTGTTTGACTCCAATTAGCTTCACTCAAACGAAACTGTTCCAGAGCTTTTATTTTTTTTATTTGTCCGTGTCCGCCACTTGCATGTTTTAAAGATTCTTGTATTGTTTTACGTTGTTTCATCATACGTATACGGTCATACTGAATCTTATTATTTATATCTATCTGGTATGGTTGTCTTGTTTCACCTGTAATATAAATGGATACTGGTCTATTTATTCCCATATCAATACCCATTATTTTATTTTGATCAACATTGGATATGGTATTAGGTATATCAACTGTTAGATATAGATATAAATCTTTACCATCATATTTAATATAACTTTCACACATTTTGTATGTACCATCAATTGTTCGGTCAACAATAATTTTATTATTGCTTTTATCCCGACCAAAAAATAAATCAAATTTAACCTCTCCCATTTTTTTCTTTGTCTCCAGGGTTAATGGGAAATCTATTATGTACTTATTATCAAGTTTATATATTTTATTTGAAAAAGATAGAGGAAGATTGGTTGATTTAAAAGATGGTATTGAAACTTTGTTATTTAAAATATCAAAGAAATTCTCCTTAATGGTTTTAAATATTTTTTGATTTAAGCATGTACGTATATTAGATGCTATGTGTGGGTTATTAGTAGTTATCTGATAGCCACTATTCTGTAATGATGTACCCAGATTATCAGATACAATTTTAATAGCCTCAGTTTTGGTACAGGATTTTTCATCCATAATCTTTTTAATATTGAAGTTATTAACCACATGATTACGGATAATTTCATTTCCCATTGTAGCCAACTCCTTAGAAATATCACGGATGTAATTGTAGATTTTTGTTCTACCTTTACTTTCATCAGCTATTGGTATTATTTTTATTTTACGTGTTTTGATACCCATTATTATGTAATTAAAATGATTTTAGTTTAATTTTACCGTCTTCTCCAGAAATTGTAATAGGTTTATTTGATTCAACAGCTAATACAAACTCTTTAAGCCCACTTACATATGCCGAATCATTGGTATAATTTAAAATCGTTTTTTCGTATTTTGTCTGTACGTCAATTGTTTTTTTAATGGCAGACAAGATATTATCCATGTGAAAATGTTTTATATTACTCTCACCATATAACCCAATTACCATTCCTTTATCATTAAATAACCCATTTTCTTTTATGTTATCCAACAAAGTTTTTGTATTATTTTTTGGTCTATTATCCTCAATATATCCATTTGAATCTTCAAAATAAATAAGTTTACCATTTGAATCAAATTCACGCTTACAAAAGTATCCACTTGACTGTTCATAATAGATTTGATTACCTTTTGAATCGAATTCACGTTTAACCCAAAAACCATCTGAAGATTCAGAATAAATGATATTATCATTTTCATCCTTAACAACATATGGAAACTTAGTTATCCCCAATTCTTGTGCTTTTGTCATGATTTTTAATTTAGTAGTTTTAAAGATTCTTGATTAAAAATTTTTTGTGTTATATTATCTGGGTTTTCATTAAAGAAATACATTACGTTATCGACCATTTTTTTTAATGATTTTATGATGTTTTCAAGATAAATAATTATTGATTCATCATAATCCATTTCATGTGTTTCATTAAAAGAAAATAAAAAATTATGTTTTTCTTTTAATATCGGATTAATTCTTTGTTTATCACTGGACTCAATACATTCATATAACAATTTATCTTTCCATTTGTATATTGGTTCATATGTCGATATGTTATTAACAATTTTATTATGTTCACGCCCAGTCATAACTTTATGTTTATAATTATAAACATTTGCAACCATATATGATATTGATAGCCCTATTCCATCACCAGGTAACTCCCAGTTATTTGTATCAAATTGCTTATTATGTTTTTCGTTTAAATTATATGGGGTTATTTCTGATGATGTCCTTACTGACAAAAATATCTTTTTGCCATAAATTTTTGTCTAATACAATTTTCACAGAATTCTTTGCACATTTTCCTTATTTCATCCAATGTATTAGATGATGGAAGTGTATCGTATTTATATTCTTCTGGTATTAGTTCAGTTAATTTTAAACTAAAAACACCAGCTTTATTTAAATGAATTTCTGCGTTACCAAATATTTCACTATATAGCGAATCAACAACTTCTATTTTCATAACGTATTTTATATGATACTTAAATTATTATTTTTGTATATTATCCAGTACATTATCAAAATCGTATGATATATCATATCCAGTCACTTTTTTAATATACTCTTTAGATTTAATTGGTTTTTTATTTTCAAAATCATATGATATTAATGAAGATTCAATTAAAAAAGGATTATGGGATATTGATAACACATTTGCCCCTTTATCAACCATTAAATTTATAATATTAATTACCAATGATTGGTTCTTTAATGAAAGACCATTATCAATTTCATCAAAGACAAACAAGGTTTTACCTGGAATTATTTTATCCAAATAATTTTGTTTAAATCTTCCAATATCAAACAAAGAACATTGTCCATGTGATAAATGCCTTTTGTTAAGTCCACCAGCGTCAACAAATCCACAAGCATCATACGCTACATTAATATCACTATAATTATCCTTAACAGAATCAAAATAATATATTTTGTCATATTGGTGTTGAACATCTATATTTAAAGCTAAAGCTTTAAAATCCGATTCATACAATGAGGATGTCGGATTATCATTCTTTGTTCCTCTAAGTGCATGGAATAAAGATGATTTACCACAACCATTTTCACCAACTATGGTAACCATACCGAATGCTTTAAAAAGTGATTCAAACTTAAATACCTCACCCTCTTTAAAACAACGAAAATCTTTTTTTATTGTTATTTTCATCTTATACTTTTTTAATTTCTAATATACCTTCTTCCATCCACTTTTTAACAAATACTGTTTTTAATATATTGGCGCAAAAACTATCAAATTTTTGTTCATCACTTTTACATTCCTTCCTTATTTCAATTTCCTCTTTGGTTAAAGTTTCCTCAGTAAAATACTCCCTAATTATCAATTTATCATTTCTATATGTTAAAATATATCTTAAATCATATCTAAATTGTTTCATATAATCAGGATGATCACAATGATATAAACCACCTGATATATCTTTTCCATAAATGGTTTTAAAAACATCACAATATATTTTATCACCAATACGAGAATTTCTATCAATAGCCTGTATTGCAGCTTCTTTAGAAGCGTAATAATGATTTTTACCATTAATTGGTTTAACCATCTTACCTTTCCAGAATATTGCCCATCCAGTATTAATTGATTCAAGTTGATTCTCGAATATTTCCATATATGGTGATATATCACCAAGACTTTCAATAGCCTTTTTACGATTAAATTTCATTACTTATTTATATGCGAATGTGTAATTAGATAAAACTTGAGTAAGCGGTAGTTCTACAGTACCACTCTCTTTTGTGCTAGCGTTATACCATTTGTATTCAACCACATTTGTTTTAACATCATGTGAATACCCGTTACAATGTTTAGGGCTTGGAATAGCTCGTAGTACTGCGGAAATAATCTCAGGATCAGCATCCAACCCAATTGGTTGACCATCAACAGGAGTTGGGTATTTGTAATGGTAGAATTGGCAAGAAGCATGTTTTTCAAATACTTTAAGTGAGTTGTTAGACTCCAGGTACTCATTCATCTGATAAAATTCATTTGAATTGCAGAGTTCACGCATTTTTGCATGAAATTTACATGACTTCAAAGATATGCATGTGGTACAGTCTTTCTTTGGTGTGACTGTTTTATTTTCCTTATCAATAATAAATGCCATAATATTTTTTATTTAAAATGCGTTATGAATCGATCAACTTGTTTATATAGTAATTGCCGTGTGTTTTCAATATCCTCATCTGTAGCCAGGCGAAGTTCTTTACCCAACATATCAACCCTTATGGTATCTTTTTCTAGAAAATGTATATTATTGAATATGTCATCAGTATGTTTAAAAGGGTACATCTTCAGTGTGGTGGCATTGCATGAGTTATATATACCCCAATTAGTGCAATTTTTAGCCCTAACTAATGCGAAATGACCCTTATCACGAACCCAAATGAATACCTTATCCTTAATATTAGTATTATAGATATCCTCACGCTTGGCCTCTACAGCTTTTTGGTTTTGGTCATTAAGATACCGTAGTTTATCTTTTACCAAATTCAACCTAACTAATTCAGCTTCAAGTTCGGAACGATGACTTTCATTAATGTCTGTGTACTTGTTCATTTATATATTTGTTTAGAATACAAAGATAATATAAAAAAATCCACATTACCAACTAATTTTTGTTTGATTGCATCAATACAACAACAGATACCTATATTGGTTTTACTTCGATTGATTCTAATATTTCAAAATTAGATTTTCCATCAGTAATAATTTCTATTTCAAATTCCTTTCCTTTAAAACGTAAGCCATTAGTTTGGTGTTGTTTGTATTTTCTAAATACACCATTTATTACAACGCCAGATTTTAGGTCTTTTAATCGCATGAAGTGATTTATCTTAAAACCCATTGACTTTGCTAACTCAATAATTGATTCTTGGCACATACATTGTTTGTTTAGAATACAAAGATAAGACAAATAATCCACATTACCAACTAATTTTTATCTGGATTATTTTTAAATTTTTCGTGCCAATCTGTTTCCAATTTAAATGTTGTGCGAAAATATGTTGATGGGTTATAAAATTTTAAAATAATTCTAGGTTTTTTTAAATAAACAACTTTCATATCACCAACATTATTAAGTAACCACTTATGCAATTCAATGTTTTCTTTAGGTATTAAATAGTAAAAATAATCAAAATGATCAATAACAATAATACCATAATCAGATAATAATTCTTCAGTGGCGCACTCAACTGAGGCAGCATAATTAAATATTATCCTATTTTTTTCATTTTTTGTTACATGTTCATATAATAACCAAAATAAATTATTATTTTTACGATGATGTTTTGCCCATTTTTCATATTTTTTTTCGTTACCACTTTCTATTAGAGAATTGATGTTCTTTATTCCGCAATTTTCATTTATTTTTAAAATAATAAAATCAGATAATTTCTTTTCCATATTTTAACAAGATACAATTGTTGGTTTAATACTCATTAATTCTGGGTTATCAATTATATTTCCAATAACTTTATACCCATACCTATAAGCATTTATCATTTGTTTAGAAAACTGTCCATTAGTCATATAAAAACCACATTGATGATTAGTGTTTTTATATTTAACCAAATTTAAAAACTTGGTTTTTGGTTGATCCTTTCCCTTATAATAATCTGAAATTATTTCAATCACATCATCCTCAAATATAAGTGTATCATTCATATCTTTTATAGGTGATGATCGACATATGGTTTCTGGGTTTATTTCTACCATAGCATATGATAACACCTTTGTGTTTGTTATATACCAGGTTACTTCTTCTGAAGGTGGTTCTACACCATTATAATGTTTTGGAAAACAAAAAATTTGTCCATATATCCATTTATTATCAGATATGGACTTTGCCCTATATAATGTAATCCTATCATTAAAGTTTTTTTCCATATTTTTTCCCATTTGAATTTTCATAATAAATTTCTTTGTTATTTAAATCGTACTCCCTGTAAGCCCAAAATCCGTAAGGCTTTTCATATAAAATCCAGTTACCTTTTTCATCGTAAGTGTGTCTTTCCCATGATTTATCAGATTTTTCACTATAAATAAGTTTATTGTCATTATCATATTCACGTATATTCCAATATCCACTTGAATTTTCATAATAAATTATATTATTATTTGAATCAAATTGAGCTTTATTCCAATTTCCATTTGGATGTTCATGATAAATTATGTTATCATTTTTATCTTTAATTATTAATGGGAATTCACTGATACATAACTCTTGAGATATGGTTGTATAATTTTTTTTAATTCTATCGATTAAATTTCCATTAATTAAATTGATTAATACCACCTCTGGTTCATATATTATATGAATATATTTATTATTTATTTT
>JGI24890J29729_1001224_pt1 | contig 12157 bp, 14 predicted proteins | sample FreactcultureFD7_FD_29729 | JGI IMG/M metagenome (IMG submission 29729)
TCAATCCATCAATATCATTTTTTTTACTTGAGTTTAGCGGTTTAATTACTGATCCATCATCTACAGCAATTACAAATATAGGGTTTTTTTGAAATTCAAATTTTAGCTCTTGAAATAATTTTTCTGCCGCTATACGATCTTCATAAACAGGCATGACAAAGATAATTGTTTGCTTATTCATTTGATTAATTGCTTGAAATATTGGATAGTCTCTTTCAATCCGTCTTCAAGTTTAACTTGAGGCTCCCAATCTAATTTAGCTTTAGCTAGGGCAATATCTGGCTGCCTTTGTTTAGGGTCATCTTCTGGCAAGTCTTTATAAGTGATTTTAGATTTACTGTTTGTTAATTTAAGAATGAGCTCTGCAAGCTCAAGCATAGTAAATTCATTGGGGTTGCCTATATTAATTGGTCCCGTAATAGATTTATCACTTTCCATAAGCTTAATCATGCCAATAATAAGATCGTCAACATAACAAAAACTTCTTGTTTGCGAGCCGTCCCCATATATGGTAATCGGTTCATTTCTTAAAGCTTGGACAATAAAGTTGCTGACGACGCGACCATCATTAGGGTGCATGCGGGGTCCATACGTATTAAAGATTCGCATAACTTTAATTTCAAGTTTGTGCTGTCTAAAGTAATCAAAAAAAAGTGTTTCAGCGCAACGTTTCCCTTCGTCGTAACAACTTCGAATGCCTATAGGATTTACTCTTCCCCAATAGGCTTCAGTTTGAGGGTGCACTTCAGGGTCCCCATAGACTTCTGAAGTTGAAGCTTGAAGGATTCTGGCATTGAGCCTTTTTGCTAAACCAAGCATATTAATAGCGCCGTGAACGCTTGTTTTAGTTGTTTGTACTGGGTCATATTGGTAATGGACAGGGGAAGCAGGGCAAGCCAAATTATAAATTTGGTCTACTTCAACATAGAGAGGAAAAGTAACGTCATGACGCATGAGTTCAAATTTAGGATTTGATACTAAGTGGCTAACGTTATCTCTACTGCCAGTAAAGAAATTATCGATACACAAAACATCATAGCCTTTTTGAATCAAGGCATCGCAAAGATGAGATCCTAGGAAACCTGCGCCACCAGATACAAGTATTCTTTTCATATAATTATGAATGTTACGCTAAATATCTAAACAACTTAATTAAAATCTTGAAAATAAAATAAAATATTGATTCAATATATTATAATCAAATGGTGTTTAAAAAAAATGCTAAAACTTGCTAAATCTATAGTCTCAAAACCTAATTTACAATAGAAGGAAATTAAAATGAATAATGAAGAAGTTTATAAATTAATTGAGGAGACACTTGGTTTGCCATCAGGCTCGATTAATATTGAATCTGATAATAAGAACGTAAGCGGATGGGATAGTCTTGGTCATTTTGCTATACTTGTCGCCTTAGATGGAAAATATAGCGATGTTTCTATTGCTAAACCTGAAATTACTAAGGCAACATCTCTAAAAGAAATTTTAGTCATATTAAATCAACATGGCTAAGAATACTAATTCATTTACAATTGAAGCTATTAAATATAACTTGGGTGAGGTCAGAATAAATGTTGCCAAGGAGTTTCCAGAAGCCGCTGCCTCTGGATTGTTAGACAAGACTGGAATTGCGCATGTCTATAAGACAGAATATGACTTAGTTGATTTCTCTGCAAAACCACTTCAAGAATTGCTGAAACAAACCAACGAACAAATTAACTGTTTAATTACAGTAACCCAGTCTCATAATTTTTTCCTTCCTGGCTTATCAAGTTTTATATTAAGCAAACTAGACTTATCTAAAGACATCTACTGTTTGGATATCAATCAAGGCTGCTCAGGCTTTGCTCATGCACTTTATTTGGCGGAAAAGTTAATTGAGGTTCACCCAAGAATTGCAATCTTATGTGCAGATAAATATAGGTCAAAACTCATTAGTTCAGACAGGTCGACTAATGCAGTTTTTTCGGACTGCAGTACTGCGACCCTTATAAGAAAAGGTTCAGGAATTCAAATTAAAAGTGCAAAGCATAGCTTTGATGGGAAAAAATGGGATTACCTTTATCAGTCAATAGATAATTCAGTTAACGGAGGGTATTTACACATGTCTGGTGCTGATTTATGGGGCTATACTAGATCAATTATCCTTCCTGAGATAAAACAAATTGTGGAAAGCTCTAACATTGAAAACTTATACATTCACCAAGCTAGTAAATTAGTATTTGATGGGATATCTGAAAGCCTTAAAGGTTTTGTTAAAAACATACCATCAAATTTTAGTGAATTTGGAAATACAGTGTCATCGTCAATACCTTTATTATTAAAAGACAGGCTCAATGAAATTAATAAAGGCAAATCACTTATAGCAGGTTTCGGTGTGGGATTGAACTCAATGCTTTTAGAGCTTGAGCCGTCATGAGGCTTTATATAGTCTATGGCTCGGAAGCGTCATTACTTAAAAATATATTCAGTGACAATCACTTCTACATTAGAATATTTAATAAAAATAAACCTGATGTGAAAACTAATTGCACCGATATTTCATCAAATGATATTCATAAACTTTCAGAAATTATTAAAAAATTAAACAACGAAAATAGTTTTGAATCTATTGTATTTATTGGGGCTGCATTTTATGCTGAAAATAAATTATTTGCTATGCTTGAGGAAGATGAAATATCGAGGTCAATTGAATCAAACATACAAAACTATATTTTAATAATGCAAAAAATACTCAAATATTCCCCAACAAAAATAGAAAAAATATTTATATACCTAAGCTCTTTCAGGTCAAAAAATCCAACAACAGGAACTGCCCTTTATTCAGCTTCAAAGGCATATGGGGAAATTTTATTTAAAAGCATAGCTAAAGAATATTCAAAATTGAATGTGAGATCAACTATATTAAGAATGGGTTATTTCCAAGGAAGAATGCTAGAGCTGTTTGATGATAAAAAAATAAATCATCTAAAGAACAAAATTTCAGTTGGAAGGTTTGGAGAATCTGAAGAAATTTGTTCAGCAATTGAATTCGTCATACAGAACAAATACTTATCAGCAGGCTCCATTGATATTGATGGTGGGATTATTTGTGATTGAAAAATTTATAAAATACGAAACAAATTTTTCTATATTAGAAGAAATTTCTGAAGATGATCTGCAAGATATTATCAATATAAGAACAAATAAAAACAACAGTGTTCTTCATCCAATATCTAATAAGTTAACTGAGCAGTTAGCTTACTTTGAAAATTATCAAAAGACAAAAAAAATTAACGGGGAAATATATTACAAAATATACGAAAAAAAATTTCCTAAAATTAAATGTGGTTTTGTAAGAATTACTCAATTAAACAATAATCATAGTTTTTCGTGGGAAAGCTTTATTTTAAAAGATGATGTATCCCCGCACATATCTTATGATGTAATGATATCTATATATAGCATAGGCTTTGACTTTTTCAAGAAAAAATTATGCGGCCCGTGGAATGTCCCAAATAGAGCAATGAATATAATGAAATTTCATGAATTCACAGGAATGGCAGAAATTGTATCTAAGAATGAGCAATTTACATGTTATGAAGTCACAAGCAGCAGCTACGAAGCTAGAATAGATTTTTTTAAGAAAAGAAAATTAGGTATTATTAACACATGAATGGTTTGTTAGAAAAATTTGAGCAAGATGGCTATGTAATTCTTGACTGTAATGAAAATGAACTTATTGAGTCTATCGATAAAAAATTTGAAAATTTAATTAAAAATAATGATTATTCAACAAATTCAGCAATCTATTCATACAATGATAAACCTAGAATAGTAGATGCCTACAAAAAAATACATGAAATAAAAGAATTTTCGCAAAATAACGTATTAATAGATTTCTTAAAATCATTTTACAAATCCAATCCATTGCCTTTTTCAAATATCGCTTTTAAATATGGTAGTGAACAACCATTACATAGTGATTACGTCCATCATGGTACAGTTCCTGAACTTCTGCTTTGCGGGGCATGGACAGCCCTTGAGGATATAAAAAAAGGATCGGGCGAGTTAATAGTAGTTCCAAAATCACATAAATTAGAAATTTTTAAATATAAAAATTATGGCTTACAAAAACCTAAATCATTAGAAGAAATAAAATTTAATTATTCCTATTATGAAAAATGGGTTGATGAGACTATCGCAAATGAAGGGCTTATAAAAACCCCTATTTATCCAAAAAAAGGTCAGACTGTTCTTTGGCAAGCCAACCTTTTCCATGGCGGTGGAAAAATAAATAACTCATTGTTAACTCGTAAAAGCTTTGTTATTCATTACACATTTGATGATGCCACTCTTTTTTATAACCCTAATTTTTCATTTTTTAAGGATAGTAATGATTACTTCGAAAGAAGTTTTGATTTCTTTTAATTTATGTATGCATTAGGACTTCAAGAAAAAGATATAGATTTAATTCAAAATGTGCCTTTAGCAGAAAGGTTGCCATCCAAATATCTCAAAATATTTAAATGCGATCAACCAACACCCAAGGCTGACGAAGTTCAAATTAAAGTTCTTGGTGCTGGTTTAAATTTTAATTCAGTATGGCAGTCAATTTGCCATCCGGTAACGCCCAAAAACTTAATTGATGGGCATGTTAGAAGAAATCCGGAAGACACGCATCATCTTCGTGATTATTATATCTTTGGGAGCGATGGTGCAGGTATCATTACTGAAATTGGGGACAATGTTAAAGATTGGAAGGTTGGAGATGAAGTTGTAATTCACTGTAATGTGGTTTCGAAAAATGAATTATCTGAAGATCAAATGAAATACAAATCACACTCAATCTGGGGTTATGAAACAAATTTTGGTTCATTTGCCGAATACACTTGTGTGAAAGAAACGCAGTTGGTACAAAAGCCCAAACATTTATCATGGGCTGAAGCCGGAAGCTATATGCTTACATTAGCAACTTCTTATAGAATGCTTTTGTCGAAAAATGGCGCTAATTTAAAAAAAGGTGACTTTTGTTTAATATGGGGAGCTTCTGGTGGGTTAGGCTCTTATGCAATTCAATTATGTAACCTTATTGGCGCTATACCAGTAGCCATAGTTTCAAATAAAGCTAAAGCTAATTATTGTGAAAAACTAGGCTGCAAATTCATTATTAATCTTGAAGAAATTGGAATTAAAAATTTTATTCTAGAAAATGGGGAGCCAAACTATTTATCATGGAAAAAATTTAAGAATCAAATATTTTCTCTTATTAAAACCGATGTTGATGTCGTATTCGAACATATTGGAAGGGATACATTAGGTTTGTCTATTTATCTCTTAAAAAAAGGAGGCAAAGTACCAATTTGTGCAGCATCCTCAGGCTATCTTTCTACTATCGACCTCAGGTATTTGTGGATGGATGTTAAACAAATTATTGGCTGTCATTTTGCAAACTTTGATGAGATTAAAAAATCTAACGAACTAGTGCAGTCAGGAAAAATTAAAACTACTACAGATACAATCATTGAATTTGATCATATCCCTTATTATCTCGATAAAATGTACAAAAGAGAAATAGTTGGTGGAAAAATAGGTGTTAACTTTAATGTAACATAACGGGCGTTAGCGAACCTTCTAAATGAGAATCAGTCTGTTTTGTGAAAGTGGGCAATTTATTCTTCCTCGCTCAGGATGTCAATGATGTCGCGCTTTAGCCGCCACGACTGCTGCTCCCTGAGCTCCTTCAATCGTCTCGAGAAGAGTCGTCCTAAGTCCTCGTGTTTCAAAGTAAATAAGAGAAACAGAACTTGAAACAATTGAACTATGAGTGCTTGGAAAACCACCATAACCAATCAAATGGAATGCTAATTTTTTTTCCTTAAAGCAATTTATCATAAATTTTTTTCAATTTCACTTCCATGATGCAATATTCCATAAATCAAACTTATAGGGTAGCTTATTTGATTTTAAATTTGCATTATTTGCTAGTACCGTCATCATTCTATTAACCCATAAATAATTAAATACAATATCAACGCGATCAGTGGCTTTACTTATCTCATTTCTTCCAAATCCCATGCTTATTGAAATAATATCCCTACAAAATTCATAAAATAAAAAATTTATAATCTTTTTATCGAAAAGAGAGTGGTTAGGAAATTCTTCGGCAAAGATGGATTTGTAAAGTAATTTAGTTTTGTAATGAAGGGTTGTATGCCATGTTTTTTTTAGTTCATTGCCTTTATAATTTTTGATGGCTATATTTACATCCAGGTTCAGAATCGATAAGAATCCTAAATTTGAATTTACTATCATGTAATCCGTAAATTCAGTAGCACTGTATTTATCCAATGCTTTTAAATATTCCGAATGGATTAATAACCCAGCAATAACGAAACTTTCTCTATTCTTTAAAATAAGAAAATTCTTTAAAACATTTACGAAAAAGTAATGATTATCTATATACACACGTTTGGCATACTTCACTAAATTTTTAGAAGAGTACTCGTGATAATGGGTAATAGTCAGTATATTTGAATATATAAATTTATAGCCTTGTTTAGTAAGGCGAATTCCAAAATCTAAATCTTCGACTGTTTCCAATTTATATTTAATTTTTTTAAAAACATCGGCACGAACCAAATGATTGGTATCATCGACTGCTACCGCTTTTATCTTTGTTCTAAATGGTAATAATCTAAATAATATTCGCGCAGCTATGTTTGTCTTTGAAATGTTAAAACCACTACCATCGGATTGTGAGCTTTTAAGATAATAATGTAGAAGATTTGCATAAGCATCAGCTTTAGAATCAGTGCATTGAAGTGAAGAAAATGAATCAGCCTTGTAGTACTTAAGCAGTCTAACTGCAGAATAAAGCCATTCACTTTCATCGAAAATAGCATCATCAACGGTAAATAATAAATATTTACCTTTTGCAATTGATGCGCCCATGTTTCTAGAATAGGCATGCGTAAAATCTCTTGGCTTAATCTCTAAGACTTTGAATTGATTTTTTTTAAGCCATTTGACAGTGTCATCAGTTGATCCAGAGTCAACTGCGATAAATTCGATATTTTTATAAGATTGATTCTGTAAAGAAGCAACAAGTCTTTCAATACCATGAGATCTTGCATTATTCACAGGCACAATCACTGAAACTAAATCTTGTTTATGGTATTTATTTTCAGTATAAATAAAATTAAAAATTTTATTTATATCGTTTAAATCCCTGACTTTTGTTATGAGGAATCTTTCCCATATTCGAGGGGAAAAAATAATTCGATTTAAAACAAAATAAAAAGCATTCAGAATACCAAAGCACTCTAGTGTAATTTTCAGTCTTATGAGTTGATTTTTATTGAAAATATTCATCAGACTAAAGTTCTTCTATATTGCATCACCTTTTTCAATCCATCTTCTAGAGGAACCTTAGCTTTCCATTGGGGGATAGTTTTTACTTCATCAAACAGAGAAAATCGCTCTCTCTCCCTATAATCTCTCATACCCAATTTAATGAAGCTAATATCATTAAGCCCTGAGATATTCTGCAGTATGCTTAAGATTTCTTTTACCGTATAATTTTTATCAGTTTTAACACTATATATATGATGATATCGATCAGATGTATTCTTTAATAACAAATAAGTCATTTCAACTGCGTTAATAACATCATCAATGTAAATAAAATTAGCAAGCTGTTCTCCGCCCGTCATACTTAACTCTTTTTTATGAATAAGGGCATCTGCAATCAAATTAATAATTTTATTGCGTTTGTCATTTGGGCCGTATGTCTCATATAGTCTTAAGGTTGCTACTTTTAGGCCATCTAAGGCAAAATGATTCAAAAATGACTCGGCCGCTGACTTGGATGCCGCATATGCATTGAATGGTGAGTCTTTTCCCTTCTCATCAATTTGCCATGAAGTTCCAAACTGTATAAGTGTGGTGTGGGGCGAATACTGTTTTATAAATGAAGTCACAGCCGACGGAAATAAAATATTCGAATTTATTAAATCTTTTAATGATAAATAATCATCTTTACCATTTTGTGAGGCGCCAGCATTAACTATCAAATCAAATTGATTTTGTTTTATAAGAGATTCAATATTAACAACTGAAGTCTCATGAGCTTCTGGTCTGTAACTGAAAGAAAAGACATTATCTTTCTTGTTTTTGTAATACTGAAAAAGTGCATTTCCTAAGAATCCATTTGCACCGATGATGAGTATTTTCATTCGATTAAAAATCCCTCAGAGGTTTTAATTGGGCGTCTTTTTCACTGACGATGGTTACGTTTAAATCATTAAGCTCAGCGATCGATTCCCAAAAAATCCCACCCTCATCACCTGGCGCATAAGGCTTGTCGCAAAAATTCACAATGGTTGAATCCTGGTGCGCAAAAATACCGTGCGCAAAACCTTCGGGCACAATAATACCTTTTCCATTTAAGCTATCAAGCTTCATCCTAAATACTTGTTTGTATGTCTTAGAGTCCTTTCTTAAATCTACGGCGATATCTTCGATCGAACCTAAGAGACAGACAATATATTTTTTTTGTGCTTTCGCCCCATGCTGAAAATGAAGACCACGAAATACACCTTGGTGTGAGAAGCTAAAATAAGCTTCACTCACTTCTCCAAAAATACTCTTAAGTTCTTGCTGAAGCCAAGGCTTTACAAAAATACCTCTGTCATCAGGGGCTCTAAAATATTCCACAATCTTCAAGCCTTCAAATGCTGTGTCAATAATATTCATAGGTTATTTATTCTTTAAAGCCCAACGTAAATCATTCGTCAGTGATTGATTACTAATATGACGTCTTAGGGTATTAAGGCGCATAAAGGGTGAGTCACGGAAATTCTTATCGTTAAACTTCATGCGTTCAAAACCATTTTTGAGTCGAATGATGGATTCGTCTAGTGAGACTTTTGGTAGGAAGTCAGGAGCAAGTGATTTAAATAAGGTGAAGTCAACTTTATAGGAGCGCTTATCTGGTGGCGCATCTTTGTTTATACTGACTGTGGTTCCTGGGATATGTTTTGCAACTGCCTCAGCTAAATCTTTCACCTGATAATTACCCTCATCGCGTCCGGCATTAACCGCTAAAAATTGGCCGCCCTGATTTTTGTTTCTTCTAATTGCCCAAGAAATCGCACGTGCCATATCCTCTACATCAATTAAGGGACGCCATGGTGATCCGTCACTTAAAACAGTAATTTCATTGGAGCTAATTGCGCATGCCACAAAATCATTTAATACCAAATCAAGTCTTAACCGATCTGACATACCGCATGCGGTGGCAAATCGAAGGCTGGTAAATACCATATCTTTAAGATTAAGTTTTTGCACGTCAATTTCTGTGCCAATTTTTGAATGGGCATAGGCTGTTAATGGATTTGAAAGGTCTGTTTCACTTCGAGGACCACCTTCCGCTTGTCCGTACATAGAACAACTTGATGCAAACACAAAGTTTTTGACGCCTGCATCAATCGCCATTTTTGCGATTGACACACTCGCTTCACGATTTATTTCTGAGGTAACTTTTTCAAATTCTTTCCCCATCGGATCATTCGATACGGCAGCTAAATGCACAACCGCATCTATATTTTTTAATAATGCTGAATTAAAGTCACGGACATCTGCATAGTGTTGTTTTGCTAATAAAGTTTCTGGAAGGGCATCAACACCCGTGAGTGAGTGACCAAAAAAACCTGCATCATAACCAATAATTTCTGCATCTAAAAAATGCGTTTTGAGGTAACGCGTTAAAACTGGTCCGACGTAACCCATATTGCCTGTAATTAAAATTCGCATAAATTAAGATTTCTTAAAAAAAATTACCAAGTTTTCCAAGGGGCTTTGTTTGATTGCCAAAGCTCTTCTAAATGGACTTTATCGCGCAAGGTATCCATCGGCTGCCAGAAGCCTTTGTGGAAATATGCATTTAATTGACCTTCTTTCGCCAATTGCTCCATCGGCCCTCTCTCCCAGACGGTTGCATCATCCTTAATGTATTCTCCAACCTTAGGTGACAACACAAAAAATCCACCATTAATCCAACCACCATCGCCCATCGGTTTTTCTGAAAAACCCTTAATTTTGTTACCCTCAAATTGAAGTGCACCGAATCGTCCCGGAGGTTGCACTGCTGTGACAGTTGCTAAACGTTTTTCTTGGTTGTGTAAAAGAATAGAAGCTTTGATATCCACATCACTCACGCCATCGCCATAGGTTAAACAAAAGGCTTCGTCATCTTTCACATAAGGCAGGATACGTTTAATACGCCCACCAATCATCGTGTTAAGTCCTGTGTCAACGAGTGTAATTTTCCAAGGCTCGGATTCAATGTTATGCACTTCCATCAAATTATTTCTTACGTCAAAGGTCACGTCTGACATATGTAAAAAATAATTCTGGAAATATTCTTTAATCACATAACCTTTGTAGCCTAAACACACAATAAAATCATTAATACCGTGTGCGCTATATATTTTCATGATGTGCCATAAAATAGGTTTGTCACCAATTTCAATCATCGGCTTTGGGCGGTCAGCAGTTTCTTCAGAAATGCGTGTTCCCAATCCACCGGCTAATAAGACAGCTTTCATTATGTGGCTCCGTTTAATTTTAAAATTGTTTTCATATCTTTTAGTGGGTCATCGCTTTTTCTGCGATCATCCTGCCAATAGGGATGGCTGATGTTGCGGCTGGTGATGGTGCATTAAATACATGCAACATTCTTCTAGTTTCGCCAAACAAGAAGTCATGCACGATTTCGCCTCTCTTCGTAACTACCTGAGCACGAATGCCTGCTCTGTAAGGTAATAAATCATCGAGTGATAATGTTGGGCAATACTTTTGACAGTCTTTTAAATATACATGCTTCAGTAAAGAGCCTTTGAGTTCATGTATGGCATGAAACCGATATTGCCAAAGTAGTTTCCAAAAACCTGGAAATGTTAAATAGGAAAGCATGTCCTTAGCATTCAATGATAATTTTGGGTAACCCTCCCTCGCAAAACCAATCACAGCATTAGGTCCCACGGTAACACTTCCGTCCACCATACGTGTTAAATGAACCCCTAAAAAAGGGAGCGAAGGATCGGGTGCTGGGTAGATATGATGTTTCACGATCGAATTTTTTGAAGTGGGTAATTTAAAATACTCCCCCCTAAAAGGAATAATTTTAAAATCGATTTTCATGCCTGCGATTTTTGCAAGGCGGTCGGCCTGAAGGCCTCCACACACAATTAATTTTTTGACCTGCCATGTTGAATCATCATCTCCTATCTCAACATGATTTGATTTTTCGGCAATACGCTTAATTGAAGTTTTAAGATGAATCTTTACGCCTTGATCTTTTATTAATGCTGCCATTTTCACGGCTATTTTTCTATAATCCACCATACCCGTTTCAGGACTTAATAAAGCCCTGGTCCCTCTAATATTAGGTTCTAATTTTCGAAGTGTTTTGGCGTCAATTTTTTTTAATTTTAACCCATTCGCTTTGGCTCTTTCAAAAAGCGCATCGATACGTTTTTCTTCCAATGGGTTGGTTGCCACAATGAGCTTTCCACAAGTTTCGTATGGGATTTTGTATTTCTCACAAAAGGACTTGGTGGTCTCTAACCCCTCCCGACAAAGCTTGGCTTTTAAACTGCCCGGCTCGTAATAAATGCCTGCATGAATGACGCCGCTATTGTGTCCCGTTTGATGTGTTGCGAAGTCATCTTCCTTTTCAAATAGGACGATGGAGGCTTTTTTTTGTTTACTTGAAAGATGTTGTGCGGTTGCTAGCCCTACGATACCGCCACCAATAATTGCATAGTCATAAATCATTGAAATTTTTTATTATGAAGTACGCTAACACCGTTTAGCGGGTGTCGTCTAAGGTTTATATTTTTCATATTAGTATCATTTTAGCCGAACTTTAGCCAGGTTTGGCGAGCCCCCCCCTATTTTTAAAAGAAGTTATAATTTATACCTAGATGAAGAACTTACCCCATAGGCTGCAAGAAGGAATTACTGAGATTAAACATGCTCTCTTAAGCCACGAGCAGTGGTTTTATATGGCGGTGCAGGACATCAAGCTTCGCTACCGTCGCTCCATGATCGGCCCTTGGTGGGTCACGATTTCAACAGGTATTATGGTTTTGATGCTGGGGTTTTTGTGGTCACG
>JGI24890J29729_1001225_pt1 | contig 12150 bp, 9 predicted proteins | sample FreactcultureFD7_FD_29729 | JGI IMG/M metagenome (IMG submission 29729)
AAAATGATGAGTGTTATACGTTTGTGTTTGCCAATGAAAACAACATCAGTTGGAAAGCTGGGCAATATATGCAATACACGCTACCGCATGAACCAATGGATGACCGAGGTGACAAGCGTTGGTTTAGTATTTCATCGGCTCCTTCAGAAAAAGAAATCCACTTAACAACACGGATTACTGCTGAAAAAGGAAGTAGTTTTAAAAAAGCACTACTTGCTTTGCAACCTGGAGAAGAAATTACGGCAGATACTCCAGAAGGAGATTTTATCCTCGATACGGTTCCCGAAAATATTATTTTTGTAGCTGGCGGTATAGGCATTACCCCTTATAGAGCAATTCTTAAGGATCTCCAGGCTCGTTCTATCCCGATGAATATAACTCTGCTGTATGCAAACAGAAGCCTGGAGCTTACAACTTTTAAAGATGAACTTGAATCTATAAAAAGTACGAATCCTGGTCTGCTAATAGATTATTTTTTTGGGGAAAGATTNATTACAAAAGAAGATCTTAAAAAAGCAGCGCTGCGTTTCGTNAAACCTATTTTTTATGTTTCAGGTCCGGAACCGATGGTTGAAGTGTTTAAAAAAACACTTCAAGAAATAGGCATTGATGATGAGCACTCTCGTTTTGATTATTTCCCTGGTTATTCGATAGATCTGAAATAGATTTATAGCTCTTGTGCTAATTTTATATTTAGGAGTACAATTAGATTTGGAGATACAAGTTTATTTTTAATCTAAAAAAAGCGAGGCACTATGTCACGAGCGAATATAATAACCTACAAAGAAAAAATAAATAATTATTGCCAAAATATTTTTAGAATTTCAATTTCTCTATTATTTTGTTTTTCCATATTTGTTCCGGCAATGGTAAAGGCTGATTCTATATCCACAACGACCCAATTCCAGGATCCAAACACTCAGGCCGCGGATCTTTTCGGGTACACTGTTTCGTTATCTTATGACGGTTCAATCGCTGTCGTTGGTGCACCCCAGTATTCTTCAAACAATTCTTCGCTTAACGGAGCTACGTATGTTTTTACAAATAGTGGAACGGGTTGGGCTCTCGCAACGACCCTCTCGCCTAATGATAATGCACCTGGAGATGAATTTGGCGCTGCTACTTCAATAACTCCTGATGGATCTCAAATTGTGGTCGGAGGGTTAAATGCAGGGAAAGCATATATATTTCACATACCTTCCGGGGGATGGGCCGCATCTGCAACTTTGGCTCCTACGGTAGTGCTAACTGCGAGTGATAATGTTCAGCAAACCGATAAATTTGGATGGGCTGTATCACAGTCAAATGATGGCAGTACCGTGCTCGTGACAGCAAAATACAAAACAATCAAAGGCGATATATTCTCTGGTCAAAGCTATATATATACTGCACCAACTGGCGGGTGGGATTCGACAAGCAGCCCAGTGAATGAAACAAGAATTTTGATACCACAAACATCAGGTTTTGCTACTTATTTTGGTTGGGGCGGAATACTAAACGTTGATGGAACGAAAGCATTTATTTCCTCGCCTAATAATGGAACGGTATATGAATTTGATCAACCTGCAGGTGGGTGGAATGATTCCACTTCACCACTTAATGAAACAACTTCTATAACAACACCGGGTACTTCTGGAGACTTTTTCGGACAGTCACTTGCAATTACAAGTGACAGTTCTGAATTGGTAATTGGTGCCCCAGTAGAAAATATTGGGTCAAATGTCGGGCAGGGATCTATTTTCGTTTATAACGACATCGCAGGAGTATGGACCCAAACGGGGCAGCTTAGTGCTGCAGATGGTGGGGTTTATGATCAACTTGGTACGTCTCTTTCAATTTCGCAAGATAGCAACACGATTTTAAGCGGCGCACCTAACCATTCTGTGGTTGATCCAGTTTCAGGAGTAAGTTATTTTAAAGCTGGCGCAGCGTATACCTTCACTAACTCTCAAATATCAGGCTGGTCGCAAACGAATGAATCAACTGCCTCAACGCTTTCTGAATATGCTAATTTCGGCTGGTCGGTCAGTATGCTAGATAGCTCAAGTATATTTATTGGCGCTCCCGCAGTCTCTTTACCGCCATCACCCGCTGCATCAGCTAGCAAACTTACCGTACATGCTGCTTCGGTTAGCCCTAAAGTAGGCGGTAAAGCTTATTTTATAAAAAAATCATCAACTCCACCCCCGGTCCTAACACCTACTATTTCTAGTTTCACTGCAAGCGCAGGAGTGGGCGGTCAAGTTACTATTAATGGAACAAATTTGAATAATGCGTCTTCTGTTTCTTTTAACGGTCATAGTACTACGACGTTCGTGCAAAATAATGCCACGCAAATTATTGTTACGGTTCCTTCTTCTGCTCAATCGGGTCCCATTAAGGTCGTGACGCCAAACGGTACCGTAACGTCAACTACGAACTTTACCCTTAACCCGGTCCCAGCACCATCAATCAGCTCATTAATTGTGCCAAATCCTGTACTGACTCATAGCGTCACGATTAAAGGCACAAACCTTTTAAATACTTCTTCCGTAAAGCTAAACGGCCTTTCACTTACTATTGTGAGCAAAAAAGCTACAGCAGTTGTTGTTACAATTCCGGCAGCGGCTACATCGGGTCATTTAGTAGTAACAACTCCTAGCGGAACAGTAACTTCAAGCGGTTTCGTTACGGTACCAGCTCCCGCCATTTCTTCTTTATCCGTAGCTAAACAGCATGTTGGAAAAAACGTAACAATTCACGGAACAACATTCATTGGAGTTACGAGAGTAACCCTTAACGGTGTCGCTATTTCTTCCTTCACTAAGACCGCTACTGCAATAACCTTTACGGTCCCGTCTGGTTCCAAGACAGGATACATAGTTGTCACAAGCCCTAGTGGAACAGCAACTTCGTCTACAAAGCTCACGATCTATTAAGCTTGGGCCTTCATTTTTGCTATACTATCATTCATGATTAGAGAAGCATTCCATTCATTTGATTATGAATCATTAAACTACCAAGACCGCAAAGATATACATGACGCTTTAGCGGAAACAACCCTTAAGCACATTAGTGGCAGTGACGGACTGTTTACCGCCGTTCCGTTTGATGTAGCCGCAAACCCATCACAAAGAGTAGAGCATACTCGTCTGTCCCCTGCGCCTACAACTTTCGAAGAGATAGATATCCTTTCCTCAGTTGCCTCACCACGCCTCTACCCTGCTATAAAAGAGGCCCTCGACAAGCAAAAATCATTTGTGAGTATCGCGGAACAGCGACGCAAAGAAGGTAAGCATTTATTCAGCCTTACTACCCACCAGCAAATGGTAGATATCGCACTGTATGATGCAGCTTGGGTTGGTGCAACAGAGCATGATAAATGGGAGCGAGACAATGGCCTTATTATTAGTCGAGGAGTAACAACGGTCCAGGCATTTGGTATGGCGGCCTCTGAAGTAACGCAGAAACTTGGTAATGTTTTTTTAAGTTTCCCTCGGACTAAAACAATAATGAATCTTTCAGATAGTTTTAAAAAGAGACAAGAAGAAAAACGAGCACAAAATCTTACTGCACCTACCATTGATATCGACCAACTCATCACTACAAATAATCATAGAATGAGAAATGAAATTAAAGAATGGCTTGAAGTGAGCCCACACCAACTTGCAAGAAGATTAGGGCGTCATGCGCTTGGAAGGTATCTACACGTAGCATTTACTGGCAGCACAGATAAAGTGACCTACGGGGATAATCATGCGCCTGAGCGAATTGTAATGGGCAAGGTAGCAAACGGAACTGCAGATATCGTTAAGCATGGTTTAGTTGTTCCGATTGTGTTATGGGATCAAGATGACCCTATTGTCGAAATAGGTGCAGTGATGGAAGTTTCAGATAGACGTGGCCTTGAAAAAGTTCAGGAATGGCAAAGAAGTACTCTGGCAAAAAAACTAGGTATTCCCGATTCAGCAGTGACCGTAGAGCAGTAGTTACGTACTCAAACCCACATACACTATTGATCCCTTGCACGTTCAAATAAGTTGTTTGCTATTATAGTCGTATGATTAATTTAATTGCAGCAATAGATATTCATCGCGGCATAGCTAATAACGAAGGCATTCCATGGAAGCTTCCGCAGGATAGGCACTATTTTAAAGAACAAATAAAAGGATCGACAGTAATCATGGGCAAGCATGTCTATGATGAGCTTGAGCATCCTTTCGAAGGATGTAATAACTTTGTTCTCACCCATCAGGTCGATAATTTACGAGAAGGCTTTAGTGCTGTTCATGACATCAATTCGTTTATCCAAGAGCAAGCCAGCGAAACTATATGGGTGCTAGGTGGCGCACAGCTATACGAACAGACACTACCGTTTGCTGATCAACTGTACATAACCCAACTTGATACAGATTTTTCTTGTACTAAGTTTTTCCCAATTTTTACTAATAATTTTATTTTGCTTAGCGAGACCCTTAGACAAAAAGAAAATAACATCTCTTTTTCATTTCAAATTTGGCGAAAAAAATAACCTATTAAACTGGTTCGTCAGTTTTAACTTGTACGGTAACCTTAGCTGCTGTTTCCGGTTTCTTCTCTTCGTCTGAAGGTTCATCTGTCTTTTTGTTAGCATTGATCGGCAAACGAAAACCGAATATTGAGCCCTTGCCTGCTTCTGATGAGAAAATAGTTCTTCCTTTTTGATCATTTACTACACGTTTGACGAGGTAGAGGCCGATGCCGGTGCCGTTTGGACTCTGATCTTTGGCATTATCTGCGCGGAAGAATTTAGTAAATAACTTATCTTTTGCATCTTCAGGAACTCCGATGCCCGTATCGATGACCTTAAACTCAACTTCATCATTAGCTTGAGAAAGGAATACGTCTACGACTCCGTCTTTTGGTGTGTAGAATATAGCATTGTTGACTAGGTTAAGTACTGCCTGGCGAGTTTTTGCTTCATCGAGTTGCATCATAGGTATTTGCGTTTCTGGTTCGTGGTACGTTAAGGTTATGCTCTTTTCATTTGCTGCCACCGATAGTTCGTCTACTTGATCCTTGACGAGTGAGTTCATATTTACTTCAGATGCTTCAATAACAAATTGTCCAGCGTTCATTCGACTGACGTTCAATAGATCAAAAACGAGGGCTTTCATATTCTTAGTTCGGGTTAGTGTTTTTTGGATCGCAGACATTATCTTTTCATTTGCTTCACCGTAGAATCCTTGAACAATAAGGGTCAAAAAACCTTCCATTGCACTTAAGGGGGTTCCTAATTGGTGAGAGAGCATNGAGATAAAGTCATCCTTAACAGAATCTTTTTCCTGTAGTTCCTTGTTAACCNTTTCCATATCTTTGGATATTTTTTCTAATTCCTCTTTTTGCTCAAAGAACCCTTGAATAGTTGCGGCAAGATCACCGAATTGCGTCTTAGTTGTTGCCATTTTATCTATAGAACGTGGATCTTGGTTCCTTACACTGTCGGTTATCATTTTTAGTGGTTTTAGGATTATGAGCCAAAGGGTAAATGAAATAATAATGACGAGACCGAGACCGAGTAGCCCCACAACCATAAGTTCTTTTTTGTATAAACTATTTAAATCATCTATAGAAGTAACCTTGGTCGTCGATGAGAGATACTGCACTGTTTTGCCATCCCAGTCTTGTAGGGGTGCACTGAAAGTCACTGAGTCGGTAGTGCGACTGTCTGCATGCGCGGCGGCTGCGTCTATAAGGACATTCTTACTTTGTGTTAGATCATCTATTGAAGCTATAAAATCAGTACCGAGAAGTCGCCCAATAATCCAATAGCCACTGGCACTGTCATTATGATTTGGATCATTCCCCGGCACTAAAGTTGCTGATCGAATTTCCATTGTTCCCTGCGTAGTTTGAACATAATAGTGGAGATATTTATTTTTATCAAGGCTTAGGAAATAAGGTTTTGAAACGGGCACGGTATTAATTGCAATGGGTGTTTGCTTTTCTGGAGTGTACTTAGCGGAGTAAACTAATTCGCCATTAGTGTTGTATACCCAAGCAATATCTGCGCCAAAAGTAGGGAGTGCGGTATCGATATTTTGGTGAGCGAAATCGAGGTTATTTGCATTTAGATTTTTCGGATTATCTTTTGCGAGTGAAACCATGCTATCCCAAAAAGAATAGTCGGTTTGGAGTGCTTCAAATGTTTTACCTTCTGAGGCTAGATCTTGACCCAGTAAGGTTTTTTTGGATTTCAGCTCAGACGTGAGCAAGCTTTGGGAGCGCTGTACGTCAAAATAACGCTGTAGCACCACTAATCCGCTCACGGATAAGAAAATAAATAGTAGTAACAAAATAAACCGTGTTTGTAACTTCATTCTGCTTATAGTTATACATTAATTATTCATCTTTTCAAAGAACATTAATCACGATGTATCAGATAAAAATGTTACATTTTAGTCTTAAAAGAATGATTTTTAAAACTAAACGTCAAGAAAATCATCTAAAGAATAAAAATCATTCTTTGTACTCATGTAAAACATGTTATTTAGAATGCCACCTATAGAATGAATCGCACCCTTACTGGGCTGATCAATAATACTAAGTTCAGCATTAGCTGGATCTGTTGTGTCTCTGGAAATCATAATATTTCTGCTAGACAAAGACGCGCCAGGCTCAAGCCCCAAATCGTTTAACCCTTTTTTTAAGCTAAATGAACCGAGCAGTGCCAGTATTCTCCCCTTGGTTGCTTCAAGAATTTCAATCTCTTCAGGAATAGTTAGTTTTTGCTCTACTATCCATTCAGTCATTGTCATTTTTTCTTCTAAATTTTCATGAATAGATAGGAAGTTTCCACCGGCCGATCGGGCAGCAAAAAATTGTTTTGGGACGGATATTTCACTAATGTTATTTCTATCAATGTGATTACCGAGAGTTGTAAGAAATTGAGATTGCAGTATGAGATTTTCTGGGGGTATTGCCGCGCCATACTTGTAAGCTAATTTTCCGGTAAATCCTGTAGATAACTTCAATGCTATATTTCCACACCCGTACACGATTGAATGATTGCCAGTACCGAGATGTTTAAAGCCCTCCACGGAACGCTCAGGGTACCGAGGATTTTCAATGAAGGTGGCAACCGATTGAGTTATCTCTGTTGAATTACGAATAAGAGGCAGCGCTTTTTTATCAAAAGCAATCTTGGTTTGGGTTTCTCTTAGGTATCCGGTTTCAAGCATCAGGTAATTTTAGCAAAAACCTACTTTTCTGTCACAAGCGGAATCAGCGTATTTGCGATAATTCCTTAAAGTTGATTTCTGTTTCTGTAACCCCGTTGCTCAATAGGCTCCCTAAAGTAGCCAGACGAGCAAGCGTTTTTGCAATCGTATCTTGACTCAAAAGTGAGAAATGAGCACCAGGTACCTTTTCGATGACAACGCCTGCGTGATCAGCAAAATACTCTGTATACGTATCTGCATTATTTGCTGGATTTTTATCAAAAAATCTAATATGCATATGTGCGTCTTTGGATACTTTTTTAGCAAGTTCTCCCGCTTCTCCGCTAAAAATCGAAGGGGTGCTGTGGATTATTTGTAGGGCTGACTGAGGGTGGAACTCTATAGTTCTAAGATAATCGATTTTCTTTTTTAATGGTAATTTTGCAACTACTCTAATTAGGTCGTTTGTTGCATCTGGAATTGAGCACAAATATTCGAATATTTGCTTTGGGTTTCGCATGATAAGCGGGAGCGCCTGGCATGGATCAACTATGTCAGAGTAGATTATTTTTCTCTGATTTTTTTTAGAAGCAGACTCGATGCCAAAGCCAACCATTGCTCCTCTTGAAGCACCAACTGTTATAGCCTGCTTCTCATGGTGCCTCCCCTTTTTATCTATGTCGTCTAGAATGACATGGATATCCTCTGCATTTTTAAGAAGTGTTGTTTGTTTGCCAATAGCAGTACTAATGAAAGCTACATCAAAACCAGTATCCATGAGCTGAAGTGTTAAATCTTCGTTAAATCCCTCAAGACCTGTGAGCCAAGAGTTCGTAGCAACAATGAGTGTATCGCATTTAAGTGATGAAGATTGACCATAAAGAACATCATAGGATATTTCGTCGTCAAGTTCGTAACGCGAAACCGATAGGACGCCTTCAGGATGAAATGCATTATTCTTTTTAGTAAATTGATTAATAATTTTAGCGCTTGGAACAGGACTAGCTGATGGTATTTCTGAAAATTCCTTGCGTCTTTTTTCCATAGAAGATACTTCTTATACTTATCATGCTACTTCTATCTTGTGCGCATGTAAAGACAATGATTTAGATTTATGGACGATAGGCGGTCGCATCATAAGGTAGAAAAAATCTTTGTTATATCCGTGCAAATATTGTGGCCCACCATTTTGTAGTGTGTTTAAAATGCTTTCAGTAGCGTAGTTTCCAGGAGTAGTTGGCGTAAAGGTAACGAAACGAACCCAGAACTGATTAATATCTAATTGCATTGCTACGGTGGCACCGGCCAGCTTTAGGGATTGCGCTAGCGTTGCTGCAGTAAGCGAAGGGCCTACAGCATAGACGAGATTACCGGAGGCTGTCATACCAACCCCAGATCTCCAGGTATATACAGAGTTAGTCGTCGTTCGACCCCATACCTGATAGCCGCCGCTAGTAGCGTCGGCAGTTACCTGACCTTTATCTAGTATTAGTGGGCCATTTTGACGAACAGCGGCTATAGGAACAAGAGTTTTTTTCGTACTATCATATTTTTCTATTGTTGATGAGCCATCTTGATAAATTATCAGACTACCAAGTCCTTCAGTCAGCGGAACATACACATTGGTTCCAACCGTCATCCCATAGTGCCCATCCATATACTGAAAACCACCATTAAAAGCTGCTACAAGATTATTTGATGCTTGATCAGCTGCTGGAATTATTCCAGGCCCTGGGTGTCCGAGATCTCCCCCTGGATAATATGTCCCGGCAACGCAATTGAGTGAGAGATAGTGCATATTCATTTGAATGAGGGCCACGATTGCGTATGAACGATCAGGATCAGGGCGAACAAACGTACGGGCCATAATCTGCTGATTATTAAACTGTGGCAAATTAACGATTGTCCACTGGCCTTCACCTTCCAGTAGTGGATAGCCTGGTTGCGCATCATTTATTGTGGTTAGGTTAAGTGATTGGATAGTCGGCTTGGGGATAGATTGGGGTTTTTGTGCAGGTTCGGCATTAAAAATATTGGCTTTTGGTTTTCCGACCGTTCCATAGACGATTTGCTTTAAATGGTCGGATAAAGAAAAAACAAGGTTTTCTAAAATGATGGTATTTTTATTGCCTAATGTTGGGCGTAGTACATTATCTGCAAATTTTGCCACAAAAGAAGGTTGTGCCTCAAGTAGGTACAGACTACCGCCCCCGGTTATCGATATAAGAATAATGGAGATAAACAGTGCCTTAAGCTTTTTGTGGCGAATGATTTTGGGTTGAGCTAGCCGGGTAGTTAGGATCTCGGTTTGCACCTTTTTGATTGGTATATTTTTTTTTGTTATGTCACTGTCCATTCGTCCCATTATATAAAAATATCGTTTTATTTAAAGTTCTAAAGTTTATGAAGTGTTTCATAAAGGAGTTATGGGCTGTTATTTTTGATCACTATTTGTTACAATAACAGATAAGAAAAGGTGTATATATATGAAGCTAGTTATTATGATTCCGTGTCTTAATGAAGAATCGACACTACCACTTACGTTATCTACTATCCCAAAGAAAATTAAGGGCATAGATGCTATTGAAGTGTTAATTATAAATGACGGATCAACCGATAAGACGGTTGAAGTTGCAAAAAAGCTAGGCGTCAAACATATAATTAATCACGCTAAAAACCGCGGGCTGGCATTGTCGTTGCGAGATGGGATTACGGGCGCGCTAGAGCTTGGTGCCGATGTCCTGGTGCTTACAGATGGAGATAACCAATACCCTCAGGAAAAAATACCTGAACTTATTGCGCCAGTGGTTGAAGGTCGAGCAGATATCGTTATTGCTGATCGTCAGGTTGAAACCATCGAGCATTTTTCCCCTATGAAAAAGTTTCTGCAGAAATTTGGCACGCGGGTGCTTAACACTGCTGCCGGTACTTCCGTGCCCGATAGTACCAGTGGATTCAGAGCTTACTCTAAGGAAGCTGCCATTAAATTTAACCTAGTCGGTCGTTTTAATTTTGCCATGGAAACAACAATCCAGGCCGGCAATAAACGCATGGCGATTGAAGTAATTAAAATTAAAACAAATCCTAAAACCCGAGAATCTCGGTTGTTTAAATCCTCATGGGAACACGTAAGAAAATCTGCCGTTGCACTCTTAAATGGCTATACCATGTATAAGCCCTATGTCGTTTTTCTCAGCGCTGGTACACTTTTCTTAGTTGTAGGAGCAGTTCCCTTTATCCATTATATGTATATCTTTTTTACGAATCGTGACCCCTATGGTGCGCATCACTTGCAGTCTCTCATTATTGGCACGGTGTTACTCAATATTTCATTTCTTTGTTTTGCACTTGGTGTGATTGCAAACCTTATACGTATTAATCGTTCTCTTATTGAAGACGTATTAGAAGAACAGCGTCGTACTCGCTATGGAATGCTTGTAGAGAAAAAACTCGATCTAGACAGCTTTAAGTGACGACGTAACCAACCGCAAAAAAGATAACAACATAGGCCCAAATAGAGCCAAACAGTAGCGTGGTGATGAGCCGCAAGGATTCTTTGTTTTGCAAGTACTCATAAAGCATTAATGTCATAGGAAATGCCATCATGGTATAGCGCGGAAAGCCTCCAAATTGACCACCAAGCAGAGGAATCAAAAGAAAAAGAAGCGAATAAACTGAGAAGCTTTTTCTTCGTTTCCACCAATATGTTGCAGATGTAATCAGAAGAATTATTATGACTGCATCGAGTAGACTCATGAGCGACAGATTATTCCATAAACTTGTTTCTAGCCAATGATGTTGTTTTTGAGCAGCTAAAAATTGCAGAGGATTATTAAAGTATTTCCATTGATAGACCATATAACTGAGTAAACCCAGTGATCCAACAATACCCACCTGTAAAATCTTGGTAAGTTTAATTTTTTGTTCAAGTAGCATAAGTAGCATCAAGAGTAGTACGAAGACGCCAGTGACGTGCGTAGCGCAAGCAATAGATACCAGCACAGCACTGAGCATATATTTCTTTTTGGTTAAAAAATAAATAGCAGCAAACGCCAGAATTGCAAATAAACTTTCGGTATACACTGACAAAAGATAAACGCCAGACGGAAAAAGGAGGAAGAACACGACGGCCTTAAAATATTCACTATTCTCCGTTTTTTTCTTAAGGCCTTTACAGAATTCCTTCACTAGTTTTGCGTAGAAATATACAGCGCCTACAAGGCTTGCCCAACTTATCAAAAGTCCACATAGGATGGCCGAGGGAATGAGATAGTTTAAAAGTTTAATAGCGAGTGGGTAAACTGGGAAAAAACCGGTAAAGAAACCGGTGTCATAGCCATCATTTGCGATATGAATATAGTCAGACCCATCCCAGTTGGCAGCATATTTGAGTGGATTATTCGGTTCAAGGTAGTGGTGAGAAGGGATATCGGTATTAAGAATTATTTTATGAATAGCACCTTGGCTTAATATGATACTAAAGATCGCTGTAACGATAACGCATATAATTGCCATTATTCCAAGATGGTTGCGGATGTAATGACTTAATTTTCTTCTTAATTTCAGCAATTTTTGACGGTTAGTATTACTCATGAGTACATTTGATTATACCATCTTTAGCTAGGGCGCTAGCTCAATCGTATATACTATTTTTAGTAATGAAATATTCTAAAATTATTCGAGCAGTTATAGCAGCCATAGTTATAACAATAACGTTCTTCTTATTGAGAAGCTACCTAAAAGCACACCCTGCTTTGATACACCAATTAGGAAGCGTTTCCCTACTGGTAATTATCAGTGTATTTTTATTGTATTTAGTTATGTTTGGCATTATTTTGCAACTTTTTCACGCCACCATTTTGCTATGCCATAAATCAATAAAACGCCGAGAGAATTTCTACATTAACGGCTATTCGATAGGGCTTAATTTTATTTTGCCTGGGCAGACCGGTCCTATTTTTAGAAGTGGCTA
>JGI24890J29729_1001226_pt1 | contig 12145 bp, 13 predicted proteins | sample FreactcultureFD7_FD_29729 | JGI IMG/M metagenome (IMG submission 29729)
TAGAATTGGTCCAAGAGTACGGCAATCCTATCTATATTCCAACTCACCGATTAGTAGGACTAAAAGGAGTTGGTAATTACGCTATAGATTCTTGGAGAATATTTCAGTGCAACGAGTACGACGAAGTCGAGCCCGACGATCACGTTCTTAACTTTTACGTCGAATGGGCTAAAGCAGAAAAAGAACGAATTCTACGAGAGCAACACGAACCAAAAGCAATGACAGTTTATTACGCTCATTACAAGGATTCTAGAGAAGCCGAACCAAATTGGAATAAATTACAAGACTATGTTTGCTGTGTCATGGCTAGGACTCAGGACGAGGCCATAGAAAAAACTAAAAAGATTGCGTTAAAGCGAGAGGGTTCGAAACGCATTAAAATCGCAGGCATAGGATTCGGTAAAATTGAGTGGGTAGACGAAGATAAATGGTTAGACACAGACCCTCAATACTACATAGATCAGACAGATTTGATGTGGAGAAGAATGGAATCAAGAAGACAATTAGAAGCCAAAAATTAAAAGTTATGAAAGTAAAAGAATTAATTGAAGCACTACAAAAAGTAGAAAATCAAGATGCAGAAGTATTCTATGGTAAAGAAAGTGAAGGAAGTATGTACATTTGCCATTATGATTTAGAAGAATATGATACTGATGGTAAATACGCTCACCCTGAATGGAATGCAGATTTTACTCCTAAAGAAAGAGTTGCTGACCATCCATATGATGAACCATCTAGATTGTCAATTTGGTTAGGATACCTATAAATTATAAATTATGAGAACAGCAATGCAATTAATGATTTGGTATTTAGAAAATGAAGGTCTTGAAGAAAGTGGAGCATATTACAAAGCTAAAATGCTACTTGAAAAAGAAAAAGAGCAGATAATAGATGCTTTTGAAGTTGGATACAAGTCTTGCGATTTAGATGAAGCATTTGAAATTAATAGAAAATTAGCAAGTGGAGAATTACATTATAATAAAACTTATAACCAAAACAAATAATCTATGAAAAAATTATTATGTTTTTTTGGATATCACAATTTTGTTGGATTTAGCCATTTTGTTAATGTTAAAGGTGGTAATTGTGATTATATTATTGTTTGTAAAAATTGCTATAAATCTAAAACAACATACCAAAACAAATAACCTATGAACAAAGAATTTATTCCTTATGAACAAGCATTAGAACTTAAAGAATTAGGTTTTGATGAACCTTGTATGGCTTTTTATGAATTAAATAATAGAGAGGTTATGGTTGTTGGTGTAAATCAAAGGTACAATGATCCTTCATTACTAACTCTTACAGATTTCTGTGCTCCACTATACCAACAAGCATTTAGATGGTTTAGAGAGAAGTATAACTTCAAATATTCAATTGGTATCACGAACACATGTGTATATCACATTCCTGTAAGTAATTATCATACAACATTCATGCTTCAGGACTGTGAAAGTTACGAAGACGCACAATTACAATGCATTAAAGCATTTATTGATCACGCTAAACAAAAATAAAATGATTACAGCGAGTCCAAAGTGGATTANNACNACACCGTATTACGACGAATTTTTACGCTATTACCAAATGGCTAAAACACAACAAGAAGAGTGTAACTTAGGTAGAATAAAACATGCAGACAGTTCTGTACCCGACGATTTAATGAAACACGTTGAACTATACGACGTGGTAGAAAGAAAGTACGCAGGATTTTCGCAGATTGTCAACGACATTTTTTATGGTTTTACTGAAGATCACCCTTACTGGGATAAAATGAAAGACGGTCTAATGACAAAACAAAGAGAGTTGATCTCTAATAACTGGACAGGTAAGCGCAACGTGCACGGTTTAAGAGAATGGCTTTATTTGTTTTTGTTTCACAGATTAACAGGTTCAGGTATTAACTACTCGATGAAACCCTCAGGGTATCACAACACGCTTCTGTTCGAGATGCATCAAGCTGACAATATTGATCAGATGAAAGACATCATAAAAGGAGCAACTAAACCATTTTACACATCGGTAGGTTATCAGTTCCCAAGTTTTCCTAAACCTCAAGGCAATTACAAACGTGGAGGAGATTATTTCCTTTGCGAATTCGTTCCACAACTTGCAGAAGACGTAGCTAACTTCTTAGAGAATGGTGATAAAAAAGACTTGAGAGAAGTAGGAGACTTTATGTTTAAGTGGAACACAGACAGAGGCCTTAGAGCTTTCAGATTTCAGTACGCTGCATTTATTGCTGACATAGCCGATTGGTTCCCTGAATTCGTTAATCGTGAAAGTCCATTTTATTACGGTACGAACGCAAAGGAATGCGTTAGCTATTTGGCAAAGAAGTCCACGAAGATGCAAGAAGAAGTATTTTTGGATTCAGTAATGATGAAGATATACGAAGATACCGGAAGCTTTCCTTACAACGCAGAGGACGTAACCTGTGACTCAATTCGATGGATTGAGAACTACGTAAAACCCGGAGCAGACTACGATCACTTAGACTTCGATCATGTATGGAACAGCAGCAGTATTATAGACCATCCATACGGTCGACAGAAAGCAATGTTAGATCTTGGTCTTGTCCCAAGTTTTAACGGTATTACAGAACACCCTTCAGACGACAAGGTAATTAAATCACTTCTTATAACAGAAGAGCAATACAAAGAAAGGGTACAACAATTTTATAAATGAGAAAAGAAAAAAGAAACGTCAATATAAAAATTCAAGGAGACGTTGGTGAAAAAGCTTTATCAAATTATTTTTCGAAAGAAGGAATACGCATAGAGCAAAACACAGATAACTACGGATATTACGACAGTAAATTTTATTTCGATCCTAATAATCCATCGACAGCTCAAGTAAAAACTCTAACACCGTTTAGAATATTCGACTGTTGGGCAATTAAAGCATCGGGTAAACAAGTAGAACACTTATTCAAATGCGACAAATTATATTTGTTAAGCGTACCTACAAACATTCCTCACGAATACGATGCGTGGTTCTTAGAAATTGATTTGCACGTTTTAAGAAACGATCCTAATCACTTAAGAGTATTAAAAGCAGAGAATCACGAAAATATAAATAACGAAGTTTCTTTAGTTATTCCAAGAAGTCAAAAATATGTTACTAAATTATTTAAACTCTCCGACGATGAAAGAGCTATATTAGTAAAATGCGGAACTTCTAAAATTAAAGAAAGAAAATCTAAAACAGTAAAATAATGAGTGAAATTTTATTTCCTAACACATGCGAAGTAGAATTTAAAGGCAAAAAACCAAAGGACTCTTGGATGCGAGATTGGTCGTTAGATCAGCGTATCGAAAAGTTCTTTGAGTTCTGCCAAAAATTCGATCAAAGAAGAGATCCTCTGTTGAAAGACGAGTATCAAATCTTTTCACATCGCTTGCATTGGCACGAACACCCTTATTGTTATTACATGAGGGACAACGTAACAGACAACGAATTAAGAATGTTTTATACTCTAGTGTTTAGTTTTAGTAACGAACATTGGGGAACTTTCATGAAATTGGCAAAAGAAGGCTTAGATTCTACTAGAGAACATTTCGTTAATAATCGACACGCAAGAAACGATTTATTCCAAATCTACTATCCAAAAGGCACAGACGTTAAACATTGGTTACTACACGGACCTAGAATTGCCGGTCAGGAATTGGCCTACGTTTTACAGGACGTTGAAGACGGTAAACGTGGAAAGTACACAATGATGGAGTTCGCAAAGATTCTTGAGAAGTACTTTAAAGAGCATCAAAACTTTAGAAGTCCTTTGTATCCATGTAAGAACGCCGCAAGATACATCGCAATGAGCTATCCGCACTTGGTAGACCCTGAATCTATTCTATTCGGTGGAACTGGTCACTTCGATGGATTGCACCAAATATTCGGTGGTCAGAATCTAAACGGTAAAGTTAAATACACCATCAACGAAGCTGGAGTGTTCGTTCCTGAGAACAAACAGGCAGAGCAATGGTTATATCAGATGGATCTGCTAGTGAATCACCCGCTGAACCCGATGACTGAACAGAAGTATCTGAACATAGAAGACAAGACATGTTTCTTTTGGAAGCACATCGCAATCTCGCATGGTGAAAAGAAACCGACCAAGAATATTCCTTACACTTGGATATTCCCCGATACGTTTAGTTTGGCCAAACAGGATCAAGCGGAATTTTTAGAAGGCATACAGCACAGAAGCTTAATGTATTAGAACAGTATAGTTAGTAAATAAGAAAAGGAGCTCATTTGGGCTCCTTTTTATTTGTTCTTAATATCTTATCGTAATTGTTACTACTCTTCGACCTCGAGCTCGGGTGTGATTGGATTCACGTCCCTGCGGTACCATTTGCCTGCTATATTCTCGTTATAGCTTTCTACCTCTAAAACCCTAAGTGTCATTTGATAGTAGGTCTCCCAATAGCTCATCTGTTTCTTTGCGGTGCAGAGTCTTAGTATCTCTCTTGTGAATACTTCTTTGCCCAATAATTTAATATCTTCTGTGACTAATTTACTAGAACCGTAGTAGTCCGCCCAATTGCTTTCTTTGATTTCCTTTCTTTTCTTTGGAATACGACCTGGTTTTACCCACTCTGAAATTTCTTTCTTTGTGAGTTTCTTTGTTAGTACGTTTCTGAGGATTTTTTTGCCGACGTAGAATTTACCGTTAGTAGTATTTGTGACTTTATAGACAAAGCCAATAGAGTTTTCTGGAAAGTGCTCTAATCGAGTGTATTCTTTTCCTTCGTATAACCAATTTGACATAGACTGTTTTCTAATAAATATGTTAGCTATCCCATCTAATTACAAACGTCATATCCGTATGAGATGGAATTGGGTACGGAGTCGCTAATTTACCGACCACCAATAATTCGTCCTGATCGTTGTATAGTCCTACAGTAGTTGCGTAAGGCGCAAAGTCAGATCCGGTTACAGCGTCTATCATTTTTCCTGAAGTTCTGTAATAATATTTCCCCTTCTGTCCTTGCGAAGTAAAGAATGGTCCAATGCCAGATCCGCTTACGTAAGATCCTGTAGCGAAGCTAGCACTATTGAACATGGTAGGATTCAAAGAGTAATTAAAATCGTTCTCGTTAACATGACATCTTACTTCGTTTTGGTAGATGGTAGATTCACCTGCTACTGTAAGACTAAATGGTACGTAAGATATTGCCATGGTTATAATTATTTTCTATTAACATTGTGAGCGAACTGTAGTAATAATACCAGATCCGTTAATATTCCAAATAACGTTGCTATAAGAGTAATTAGGATTAGACGTAGGATCGTAAATAGAATTATATGTAACTAGAGTTCCTGATCCATTGCTATATAACGTCATACCACTAGTTAAATTATTACCGTTAGAACTAAACGTGCTATAATCTGCAGAGTTTAAATATATTTGCACAATCGGTGAAGATGGAGTACAAGATAAGTTAGTACCTCCTATAAAGTTACCAGATGGAGGAACAGCGTGATTAAAAGATCCAACTGGTGCTGGAGTAGCAGGCGCCGGTGTTGGTGCAGGACACGCTGCCGGTATACCCGGAGTACCCCAATTAACAATAAATCCTGTATTGTCTATTCTATAATAATAACCCGCTCCATTAGTGTAATATCCATTTGCGTGAGTCGTTAAACCTGGGTCTGTAAAGTATTCAAGATCATCTCCCCAATTTCCTGCGCCAGTCCAATATAGTGTAACAAGAATTGTTTTAGCGCAAGCATTACCAGCTGTAGATCCATAATAAACGCTATACGCAGTATAAGGAACGATAGGAGCCGGTGTAACTGGAGCTGGTGTAACTGGAGCTGGTGTAACTGGAGCTGGTGTAACTGGAGCTGGTGTAACTGGAGCTGGTGTAACTGGAGCTGGCGTAACTGGAGCTGGTGTAACTGGAGCTGGTGTAACTGGAGCTGGTGTAACTGGGCCTGGCGTAATTGGAGCCGGTGTAACTGGGGCTGGTGTAACTGGGGCTGGTGTAACTGGAGCTGGTGTAACTGGAGCACTACTTGGTGGAGGTGTATAAGGAATTACAGAAAAAGTTTGAGATTGATTTCCGCAATACGAACTTTGATCAACTACTATAACCGCGTAAGATTGAGTAGGAATTTGTATTTGTAAACCCGATAATAATGTAGTAGAGCTAATACTGCCGGTGATAAAATTACTAGAGCTTACAATATTATAGTAAACATTAAAAGGACCAGAATTGTATCCTACTGATGTAGCCTGTAATATTTGTGTATAAGTTGCCATTTATTATAAATATTTTTATATTAACATCCTGATACTGCTACGTTACCTAATAACGCAATGTTTTGAGTGCCTGAAACTGCGTAGCTAAATGATTGACAAGTTCCTGGAGGTGTGCTAGGACAGGTTGCTGACGCATTACCTGCAGTTGCTAAGTTATTGGCTTGGCCAGCTGTGCTTATTAAGAAGATTACAGTAGTGCCACTAGCAACATTGAAACTTCCTATAGAATTACAGGTTGTAGTTACTTGAGTGGATGATAATTGAACGTAAGTGGATCCATTATCTGTACTATACCAAACAAATTTACCTGCACTTGTAGATGTTAATTTAGCATAAACTGTTACATTTGCTAATGAAGTTGGAGCCGGTGTAACTGGAGCCGGTGTAACTGGGGCTGGTGTAACTGGAGCTGGTGTAACTGGGGCTGGTGTTGGTGCAGGACAAACTGTACAACCACCACTAGTTACCGATACTGTTGTAGTTGGAGCACCACTCACAGTTATATTAATAGTATTTCCACCATAAGAAGCATAATAGTTACCATTTGATAAAGACGCCAAACCTGCGCCTGTTAATGAAGTAGCAGTACAGAAATTACCTGTATTAGCTGTTACGTTGGTTGTTAATTGAGGCGCATTACACGCTGCATAAGCAGTAGAGCCAACTTGTATACTAATTACAGGAACGACAGGAGCTGGTGTTGGTGCGGTTGTTGGTGCAGTAGTTGGAGCTGTTGTTGGTGCAGTTGTAGGCGCAGTAGTTGGAGCTGTCGTAGGAGCAGTAGTTGGTGCAGGAGTTGGTGCTGTTGTTGGTGCAGTTGTAGGCGCCGGTGTAGGTGCAGTAGTTGGTGCAGTAGTTGGAGCCGTAGTTGGAGCTGTTGTTGGTGCAGTAGTTGGAGCCGTAGTTGGAGCTGGTGTAGTTGGTGCAGGCGTAGGTGCAGTAGTTGGAGCAGTAGTTGGTGCAGTTGTAGGCGCAGGAGTAGGTGCGGTAGTTGGAGCCGTAGTTGGAGCTGTTGTTGGTGCGGTTGTTGGTGCTGTTGTAGGCGCAGTAGTTGGACTAGGAGTTGGTGCAGTTGTAGGCGCCGTAGTTGGTGCAGTTGTTGGAGCTGGAGTTGGTGCAGGAGTGGAAGACAACACAGCATAAAATCCACACTGAGCTAATACTTTTACAGTTACTGCAGCTACATTGCTTGTCAAATAACAACCTCCTATATTACTTTGGACTGTATAGTAAGTTATATATGTTCCAGGATTAGTTGTATTTAAAGTTATTGTACCGTCTAAATTATTTGTAAATAGCGAAGTATTTCCTCCAGATAAAACTATAGAGCTAGGAACTAATGTACCAGGCCCAGATATATCATTTGCTATTATATTAATTGTCTTAGGGCTAAAAGAAGACGAGAATGCGCTAGAATCAGGTACGGCAGTAGGCGCGTATGGAAGTATATTAGTATAATTCTGATTAGTTATAATTCCTATACCCTGATTGTATAATAAATTTCCTACGTGAATAGCAGGACTAATCGCATAATCTAATAAATTACCGTTACCGTCATCGGATATAAAATAAGCTGAAGAGGAAATTACAAAAGTATTACGCCCTAAATTATCTCCAAAAACATTTCTAGGAATCGACAACATTAAGATCTGAGCGTTAGACTCTGTGGGAAAGTATCTAACGTCCGCATCAAATGTTCCTGATGCTGCTGTAGATTGCAAAGAATTATCGAAGCTAGAACTGGTCGATAAGAAGGATCCGGTAGTAAAATTAGAGTAGAATAGTTGTTTCGCTGAGTAGTAATTCAATACATTTTGAGGCACCGAACCGGTAGTACCGATTGGCCCATTTGTACCACTCAAAACCGTTATGCCATAATTTCCTATCGTACATTGAGTATAAGAAGACGTATAGCGTAATCTGATTGGAGTGGTAGAACGGTCAGATGAATTAATCGTATTTGATGCTCTACTCATTTTTAATTATTACCAGTCTAATTTAACTCTTACTAATGCTTCTTTGGTGAAATCTTTTACTAAAGGCACTGACATCTTAGCTACTGCCAAAAGATCGTTATTATTATTATATAATCCTACAGTTGTGATATACGTTTGAGGACTGTTAACCAAGATTGGATATACCAAACCTCCGTTAGATCCAGAAGTAAACGTAGGATTAGAACTATAATTGTACTGGGCGTTAGCGATTCTTACAAATACGTAATCAGAAGATATTGTTTCGTAAGAGCTTAATTGAAAACTATTTCCTCCAACTATTGCGTTAAACAAATTCGTATTGCTAACAGAAGAGTACGGAGTAGATGGGTTAATTGACTCGTCCACAGATAAAGAGATACCGCCGTAAGATGGAGACAAAGCCAAAGCACCAGGATTTAAAATAATTGCGCCGATGTCGGGTAAAAATAATCCATAAGATCCTAAAGCAGTATAACCTGCTTGAGTCGCGCCTGTAGGAGTTACAGCAGCAGCGTAGCCATTAGATCCGGATACAATGTTAAACACTCTTCCACAATCTAGATAATTAATAACGCTAGAATTATTACTATTATCGGTAAGTTGAATTTGACCGCCTGATCCTGATAAAGTTAGGTTAAAAGATCCAGGTAATAAACTCTCTTTGTATCTATTTCTGTCTATGTTTATCGCGTAGATATATCTTGCGTTAGTAGAGCTACCGCCGAAGTTAAATCCTTGAGAACCTGTAACAAAAGCTCCGTAAACTAAATTCTTGTATTGTTTGTACGTAGTATACGAAGGAGAAACCCCAGGCACCAATGGATTATAGTATTGAGAGCCTGATCCATAGGCGTGACCGTATGCTATAGAGAATTGAACCGCTGCCCCAGTGGAAGAAGATCCAGTTTGATACACGTTTAGATAAAATGCATCAGAAGTAATAGCGGTAGATACTGTTTGAGATCCAGTATAAAAAGCGCTAAGGACAGGAGCGTTAGTACTCCAAGCAGGCGCCGTAATGGCTTCAGAAGATACTACAAAATCGGTAGGCGCTAGCGATGTATATGACATAAGTTATTTTTTATTTAGTTACTTTATTGATTTGTACAGGAACTGTGATTCTTGCTCCAGAGTCTCTACCAACTACAGTTAATAAAGTATATAATGTGGCGTTTGATCCGAATAATGTGTTTACAGTTGTAGCTGTTATGTTTAAAGTAGTTCCAATTACAGTCAAACTAACGTTAGTACCCAAAGTTTGAGTGCTGTTTGAAGCAGCCGCCGCAGGAGTATTAATACCAACTCCAGTGAAAGTACTAGTAGTTCTAACGTCTCCAATAGTAAACGTGTAACCGTCTGTCTCGTAAGTAGAAGTAGCTCCTAAGTAGTTTAATGTTTGAGGAGTGATAGAAATAGAGCCTCCTTGTGGTAATGTGATCGTACTGTATCCAATGTTAACAACCGGCAATTGAGATGTACCTCTAGGCAAAGTAACCAATCTGTACTTCATAATCTCGTTATCGGTAGGAAACGCTTGTATAATTGGCATATTTGTGATAGCCTCTCCGTAGAAAGCCGAACCCGAAGGGTGATTTGGATTATATAATGTGTAGTCTACCTCGTCGTCTGATAATGAAAACTGAGTGATTTGGAACGAACCGTCGTTTCTTGCTAATAACTCTCTACCTTTTTTTGTAAGGATAGCGTCTATAACAACCGATGTGTTACTTAAATATGCCATGTTTTTAGTGTATTTTTCTCTTTATAAATATAGTGATATTAGAAATCTTTATTAATTTGAATTTGCTTGTGTAGACAATAATTGCGCCTGAACCTGAGATTGGATAGTATTGATATTGGCCAGTACGGTCGGGTTTATATTCTGGGGGATTAAAAATCCATACGAAGTTTGACCCTGTCTCTTAGGAAAAGTTAACTGTAAACTCTGCTCGTCCTTATATTTTTTTACTAGCAAGAATTGATATATGTTAGTCGGAGTCTTTACCCAGTTACTTAATATTGTAGGTAAAACTGATATGTTGGCTCTATTATTTCCATCTATGTTGTATCCTATTACATCTAAAACTTGAGTCAATCCTGAAATATCTGAGATTACAATTTTATCTCCCAAAGATGGTTGAAACACGTAAGTAGTATCTCCATAGGACGCTGTAGTACTTGAAAAGGCATATAAGCTACTTGAATATATAGATGATCCAGATGTAAAATAAGGAACAAATTGATATCCTATGTAACCAGATAAATTAGAGCTTAGTACGATAGATCCTGTAGCAGAACTAGAAGCCGATATGTAACCGTTTGCTGCAGAGTATATAAAATTACCATTATCAACACTAGATGTAGCGTAAGGATATCCACCAGCTCCTATAGAAACCGATCCCAAAGCAAGAGAGCTTATGCCGGTAAGACTCGCTGTATAATTAGACGTAGACATGCTTCTTTGCACCAATTGAAATGATACTTTGTCATTCTTAGCTAGAGATGCCGCAGGCGTAGTATAATTTATGGTAAACGTTTTACTATAAACTGATGTCGCAGGATTTGTGGACGCTGGTATAGGATTGGTGATAATTGTAGTGTATCCTGGCACAGGAGCTCCGCTATATGCACTAATATAACTAGAAAAATTCACATCTACGTAAGAAGCCAAACCTCCAAATTGACTACCAAATCCAGGTACGTACCAAGAATAATAGGCAAAAGTGATGTATCTTCCGGCTCCAGTAAGATACTGAGTAGTGGTACCATCATACAAATCAATGGGCGCATAGAATGTAGTATCTGCTCCGACTTTAGTAAAATTAGTGGCCGTAGCCGGTAAAACACTACTTGCTGTTAGTCTATTATTAAATGATGTCGCTGTGGTATAACTAGACGTAAAGTCCATTATTTGGGCACTACTACCAGGTAATACCAAACCATTTGGCCCAACTACTTGATATAAGAAAGATCCTTGATCAGTGCTTTTAACTGACTTAGTTAAAGGGTCTTGAAATTGTAAATTTAAAGTAAATTGAGTCGAGAACGTATTTTGGGCCGCTGCTACTGCAGAGTAGGTAGGAAATTGATTGGCAACACCTGACGTATAACCAGTAGAAGGATTAGAAACCGTAAATATATTGTATACACTACCGCTTCTTGTACTAGATCCACCCGGATTAATGGTTACAGGAAATGATGGGCTAGAAATTCCAGTAGGAATTCCGTTAATATACGGATTGCCAGAAGTATCGTTTTGCGCAACGAATCCCGTAACTAAAGCATTGCCCGTGTTGTTAAAAAATAAAGCTGTATCTGCACCTGACAAAAAGTACAATTGAGGAGAATAAGAATATCCGCTACTGTAAACACTCTTAATTCCATCTGTACTTTTTTGATTTCCGTATTTTCTATTATCAAATTGCTTTACAGTTAGAGTGTTTCCTGCGGTAAAAATATTTTGTATATCAGTCCAATGTGTATTGTTCTGGTTCAATTCTTGCAATCCACCAGACACGTCCACTAAATAAGCCAATGCTGCGTTAACTAGACCTGGTATGTAAGAACTCGTTTCTACTTGAGTAAATAGAGCCAATTTATTTGTATAGTAATTGATCATTGGATCGTTACCGTAACTTATGTCTCCACCGTAAGTCACGCTTTGAGTAGTGTATACGTTGTAAGCAGCCGCCCTAGAATAAGATCCACTGTATCGAGGTATAATACTTCTTCTTAAATTATAATTATAATCTTGGATGCTTGCGTATTGACCGTTTGGATTGTTTTGATAACTTGGACCGAACGCTATAGACTGAGTTATTAATCCATAATTAGTTGCGGTATTTTTAGATACGCCGCTGAAGTCCAATTTGTAGAACAGTTTGGACTTAACTGACCC
>JGI24890J29729_1001227_pt1 | contig 12139 bp, 19 predicted proteins | sample FreactcultureFD7_FD_29729 | JGI IMG/M metagenome (IMG submission 29729)
GAGCCCTACAACAAGCACCTAAATAAGACCTACTGCCAGATGCAGGCCAACTGGAGCGGCTTCAACGTGGATGCCGAGAAGGACAACCAGGTGAACCGCGAATGGCTGGACAAGGTAAAGGACAGCTTCCCCGACAAGGCAGGGGTGGAAGCCCAGATACACCGGATGTTTGCAGCAGAACGGGCATTGAAGGGCGCGGCATTTCTGACGGCATGGGCGGCGGTGCCCGAAACCGACCGACTGGCGATGAGCCCCACCGACTACCTGCTGACGCTGGGCGAGCAACTTGGCGAGCGCACCAACAGGGTGACTGGCGCGGGCCTGATCAAGACGCTGGACGGGGTGAAGTACCACTTTGACAGTTTTGACCCGGAATGGCGGGCGAACATGCACCGCGACTGGGTGCTGATTGGCGACCGCGAGAACTTGGAGACCGTACTGGCGGTGAGCGGGGATGGCACCAAGCGTTTCCTGCTGACCCAGAAACGCGCGCTGCCGATGGACGTGCACGGGATGACGCAGGAAGACCACGACGAGCTGGCACGGGTGCGGGCATTCAACAAGGAGATGGTGGAGACCGTGATAGCGACCAACGGCAGGAACGCCGACTTGGCGCGGCAGGTGGCGGAAGAGGTGGCGGTGCTTGGAGCCCTGACCCCTGACCAAGAGGCCGGACTGAAGCTGATGTTTACCGTGAAGGGCCAGCAGAAGGAGCGGATACAGGATGCGAAGGGGCTGGGACGGCAGCGGGCGGCTGTTGCGGGGCCGATTGCGACCGCTGCCCAGTGCGAGGCGGTTGGCGAATATGCGACCCAGCAGGCTAAGCGCAAGGACACCGCCGAAGAACGCCACATGGCTTGGGTTATGAAGAACCTTGATTTAAGCAAATACAGCGACGAGGCTTTGGCCGAATTGTAGACCAAAAAAAACGCCCCCGTAAGGAGCGGGGGCGCATTGATAACCGATAACGAATTACCAACTAAAAAAAAGGAGACACAAAGTTATGACGATTGAAACAAAAAAAGCCATAGTAGAAGCCGCAGCGGCATGGATGGCGCAACACGGAATGACGGCGGCGGCGATAGCGACCGCAACGGGCATCAGCAACAGCTACCTGAGCCACATGCTCAACGGGAAAACCGCACTGGAGGTGGGCGGCAAGGATGTGGCGATAGCCGACAAGTATTACATGACGCTGGCCGAGCACATAGGCTTGAGCCTGCGCAAGAGCGTGTGGGAGCATGTGACCACCAAGGAGTTTGCCCAAATAATGCACATACTGGAGGACGCGAAGGCCAGCCAAGAATGCAGAACGCTGGTGTGCGACAGCGGTGCCGGCAAGACCTATGCCGTGAACCGCTTCCAGAAGGCCAACCCGCAGCACACGTATGTGCTGACAATGAACAGCCTGGTGGGCATTCACGACATACTGAAGGAATTGTGCCAGAAGCTGGGGCTTGCCGATACCGGCGGCAAGGTGGAAAAGCAGGTGAACCTGCTAAGGAAGCTGCGCGAAATCAAGAAGAGCGGCGGCAACCCGATAGTCATCATAGACGAAGCCGAGAACATGAACGGGCAGGCCATGAAGATGCTGAAGGGGCTGTATGACGGGCTGGAAGGTTATGCGGCAATAGTGCTGGTAGGCACGGAGCAGTTGTGGAAGCTGATGGAGAAGGCCAAGGTGAAGGATGCGCAATCGGGACCGCAGTTTTACCGGAGATTCAAGCCGGGCACGCGGCACATCCGCGTGAGCGACAACAAGCTGGTGCGCTTCGCGCCCTTCTTCGACACCCTGGGCATTGCAGACAAGGCATTCCAGCGGCTGCTCTGCAACACCTGCGACAACTACGGGGAGCTGCACAGCTACCTGATGCCTGCGCTGCGCGCGGCACAGCGGGACGGGGTGCCGATGGATATGGAACTGTTCAAGACGGTAAACAACATCAACGACTGAGCGCCATGAAGCACAACGAGAAGATAACGGACAACATGGACAGGGCCATGAGGCAGGCGATGCGGAGGCTGGGATACAATGTGGAACAGTACTTCGACTTCAAGGAGCGGTGCGGGTTGGAATACCTGCGGCTCACCCTGCCGGGCGACACGTGGATGCAGGAGCAGATGGCCATGGAACGCAGCTACTGGGGATGGTGGAAGGTGATGTGGTATGCGCGGGAAAGCGACTTCCTGCTGCTGGCGGAGGTGGCAGGCGACAACATCCATCAGGCACGGTGGCGGTACAGGCAGATGCACAACCCCTCCTTCTTGGCAGATGGACGGACGGAGCCGGGCAGGCAGATGGAGGCAAGCTATGGGAGGGATTACATTACGGACCTGGTTAAAGAGAAGACGAAGCGTGGCGACAACAACAACAACAAAATGTAGGGTAATGGGACTGGCAGCATTGGCACAACAGAGGGCTAAGACGGTTGGGGAACTGCCCGAGGTCATTAAGACAAGCTTCGGCGAACTGGCAGAAGGGTTCACAATGCTGATATGGGGGCAGAGCGGCCACGGGAAGAGCCATCTGACGACGGAGCTGGTGAAGGTGATGGGTGCGGCGATGGGCAAGGGCCTCTACCTGAGCCTTGAGGAGGGATTCGAGGTGACTCTACAACGGAGGGTGCTGGCGCACCTTGACCCGGAAGCTCACAAAGGGTATGTGGAGTTTGCCGACCACCGCATGACGGTGGCTGAGCTGGATGCCAGGCTGAGAAAGAAGCGCCGACCGAAATGGGTGGTGGTGGACAGCCTCCAGTACTGGGACATCACCTACCCGACCTACAAACGGCTGAAGGAGCAGCACCCNGGGGTGGCGTTCGTGTTCATAAGTCACGCTAAGGGCAAGAAGCCGGACGGCAAGACGGCGGAGAAGATAAGGTATGATGCCGGAGTGAAGGTGTATGTGGACGGATTTGTGGCATCGGTGGCCAGCAGGTATGGCGGGAACAAGCCCTACGTGATATGGGAGGAAGGGGCGAAGAAGCATTGGGGACGGAAGTTGAAAAAAATGCTGAGCTGACGAGTAAGAGTAAGAGAAACACCAACAAAACAAATATTATTTATGAATCTACAAAGGATTACTTACAGGGATAGGCTGCGGCGGTGGGTGCTGCACCCTTGGATGCGGAAGCATAAGGCCGAGGCAACGATGGTGGTAATGGATGCCATCATCTACCAAATGTGGCACGCGGGCATATCGTTCGCGAACATCAACAAATGGCTGGCCGTGAATGGCAAGGAGACGATTAAGGCATACACGGTATTGCGGCCGGGTGAGCTGAAGCTATTTTTTAAGCGCCCGACGCAGGAGGAGCGGAACGCGTGCAAGACCCCAATAAACATTGTGATATGAAAGCTAAAACGAGTAAAAAGAAGTTTGCTGTGCCGAGACGCGGCACCATTGAGGACGAGAAGCGGGGAGCCGAGCTGATGCTGGCCATATGCGGGGCACTGGCGGTGCCGGCAGAAGCACTGGTGGGATACAGCCGGGCGCACGGCCTACCGGATGTGCGCCACATGACGGCCTACCTGATGCGGGACTTCGTGCCGCAGCTCAGCTACCGGCAGATAGGGATGCTGATAGGCAGGACGCACTGCCACGTGATATACGGCATTGATGTGGCCAAGACCCGTATAGCGGTTGAAGACGAACAATTTATGGCAGCGTTCCTGATAGCGCACAAAGCAGCGAAAAAATGGCACAAAAAATCAATGTAAGGATGAATGCCGACCAACTGGCAGCACTGATAGGCATCTACGAACTGCGTGTGCGCGAAGACATCGACGACAAGGTGTATGGGCTGCGGGAGCTGCACGCACAGGAGCTGTGGGCACGGCTGCGGATACTGCAACTGAAGTGCAGCCTGCAAAGGAGCATAACGGTGGGGCTGCGGCTGATAGAGGCCAAGGCATTCCTGGACTACTGGGAACTGGACGACAGGCCGCTGAATGCCTATACTGCAAATGTGGTAAGGATGGTGCTGGAGCGCGCCAACAAGGCGGTGTCGGACATGAGGCCATATATGCATTGCTGAGGAACAAAAGACACCGAAATGGTCAACTTCATCATCATTGCCCCGCCCATCGGCGACCCGATCAACGACTTTATCTTCTTTTTTGAGGCGCGCGGCCAAGCTGATTATGGGATTGCACCCATGTTGGGCACGTTGCGCGGCAACCCCTATACCGACCCGGTTTTTAAAAAAAAGCTGGAAAGATGGCGCGGCAGGCTGCTGCTGGCGGGGGTGGACTTCACCTCATGGGTGGCGAGGCCGAACCTGAAGGAGGTGAGGCGCATGGACAACGAGGAGAAGTATAGGAGGAAGGTGGGCAAGGTGATGCGGGCATATGAGCACCGGAAACGCGAGCTGCAAGCCACATCGCTCTTCGCCGACCAGCAGATAGCCGAACTGGATGCAGACCTACAACGGACGATCAAGGTGGCAAGGGCAACCTACGGGATTGAAGAATAAGAAAGCAGTGTTCAAACCAATTTAAACATTTTTTAAACAACAATAAAATGGCAAAAAGAGAGAAAAAAAGCATCGTCACCGGGGTGACGGAAAAGGAGTTCAACGACAGCATTGCGGCCTATGCACTGGCCGATGCGGCGCAGGAGAAGCTGACCGCGCAGATGGATTTGGAGGTCACGAAAATCCGTGAGAAGTATGCGGACAGGCTGAGCGAGCTGGACGACATGAAGGAACGCAGCTTCGAGACGTGCATGACGTATTGCATGGAAAACAAGGCGGTACTTTTTGCAAAGGCGCGCAGTATGGAGACGAGCCACGGACGGCTGGGCTTCCGCACGGGGATGCCGAAGTTGAAGACGCTGCCCAAGTGGAACTGGGACAGGGTGCTGGAGAAGGTAGGGATGCTGTATCCGGATTTGGTGCGGGTGAACAAGGAGGTGGATAAGGACGGGATACTGGCCAAGAGGACGGAGGCGGCATTCGCCACCGAGCTGCCCAGGCTTGGGGTGTATGTGGCCCAAGAGGAGTCGTTCTTCATTGACCTTAACAAAGAGACGGCGTGAGGAACCTGCCCGGGGATGCCGGCGAGACGCCGGGCGTTTTGGTGGGACGAAGCGGACGCTTCGACCAGAAGGAAGAGCCGGGGAGAACGACGGTGGAGCAGTTGCCCGTGTATGCAGGGTGTACGGGCAACTGCAACCTGAAGGAGACGATGTTTTGCACCATATGTGCGACCTGCAATTGGGACGACTACGGGTGCAGTTTGGAACTATAACGACATGAAAAAAATACTACTGATATCGGAGCAATTGAATGGGGCAATCGTACTGCTGTACTCGGCAATGGGTGAGCGCGGGCTGATGAAGGTGGACTTCACGGAGTGCTCGGCTACGGAGCGGCAGAAGGCGTACATCTTACAGATTGTACCGCTGACCTACGGAGCGGACTTCGAGAAGCCGTTCGCGGCTGCGCGGCTGCGGGTGGTGGTGGAGGATGCGGAGCCCGAATTTGACGTGGACTTTTGGGACGCATACGGCAAGAAGATAAACCAGGCAAGGTGCGTGAAGCTGTGGGGGAACCTGACGAAGGCCGATAGGGCGGCGGCATGCATGAGGCTGCCGGCATACCTGCGTTACCTGAGCCAGCACCAATGGCGCAGCAAGATGGACCCGGAGAGCTACCTGCGGCAGAAGGCTTGGCTGACGGACTGGGACAATGCGGATTGAGCCTGCACGGGGATGCAAGCGGACGCTTGCGGATTTGGGGGACGAAGCGGACGCTTCGACCAGAAGAAGGGATTTGATTTCGGAATTTAAAAAAAAACGGTTGGGAGGCCGGGAAGATTATGGGTAATGATATTAAGGTTTATGACATGGCCGATGGCGGGCAGGTCAAGGTGACTCGGGGAGTGGATGATGAGGGACGGGTGTATTACGAGATGGAAACGGAGGTGTGGGGCATAGGGGGGTGCTCGCGGTTTGACACGGGAAAATTCGGTTGGAAGGAGCTGAACATGAAGAAGGCGACGGCATTTTATGAGCTACACACGAAAATGGTTAAAAGTGCGATGAATATCGCGTGGACGGCCAAAAAAAACAGGGTTAAAAACACATAAACAACCTAAAAAAGGCAAACAACAACAACAATGGGGAAAGAAACAATTACCAAGGGGAATGCGGTGGCGGGCGGCGATGGGGTGAGCAAACCGCAAATAAGGTGCATCAAGGCGATGGTGGGCAAGCTGGGGATAGCGGATGCGGACGTGCTGGTGCTGGGATTCACGGAGATGCGGACGGGGAAGGTATCGGAGATGACCGGGAACGAGGCGCGGCTGCTTATTGGGCACCTGAAGAAGCTGGACCCGGACGAGCGCAATGCGGACACGATGCGCAAGAAGCTGATAGCCATGGCCTATGAGCGGGAGGGCTTGGGGCGAAAATGTGCGCCGGAACAAAAGAAGGAAGTGATAGCGAAGCTGAATGCCTGGTGCAGGAAGTACGGCTACCTGCATAAGGAACTGGACGGTTATAGCTATAATGAACTGCCTGCGTTAATTTCGCAATTTGAAAAGGTGTGGGAACATACCGTTAACGGGATATAGGATGATACGGGGAAGCAAATCGATAGGTAGGAACCTTTTTGGCGAACTGGCACAGGTGCCGGAGCCGGACATGAACAAGGGGCGCAGCGCGAGGCTGATAGCGGATAGGGATGAGCTGCTGCTGCACCGGTTCTATTGGTATATGCGGAATCCGCGTAATGCCTATGACTGGGTGGTAAGGCAGGTGGGCAAGGAATTTGCATTGTCGGAAACGACGGTGAGCACGATATTGACGCAGAAGCACGGGCAACTGGCGGCGGTGCGGGACGCGAAACCGACGGTGGAAACGATGCGGACGCAATGGCCGTGGATGAGCTGGCAGGAGGGCTGAGTAAGAGTGAGAGTGAGAGAAAGAGTGAGAGTAGGAATGAGAGGTTTTTTATGGGGATGCGGCTTTTTTATATTTTTGCTAAATATTTCAACATTTTAAAAAATCATTGGGGAATGAACTACTGCAAATGCGGCAAGCTGATAGCCGACAACGAGAAATATTGCGATGCCTGCGGTNATAAGTACAGGTTGCGGGATTGGATGCGAAGCCCGTACGGCAATGAGCACTGGTCTCAGAGGAAGGCTAACCGAATGTCTGTAATAATGATGATTCTTGTCCCCGCCGTGGTGATAGTGACGGTTCTTGACCGGGAGCGAAACAGCAATAACGTATCTGCTGCTGCCAATACAGAAGCTTCGGCACCGCTTCCGGCGCCAGCCCCTACAGCATCAATCACTGCTGCGGGACGGGTAAGGGCGAAGCAGGTGATTGCCCACGCGGTTGAAAAATACGGCAAGGATGTTAAGTTTGGCGAGCAGACGATGGAGGCGTATTACCCAGCCACTACGGTGTATGTGACCAAGTATAGGATAAGGGTTGACGGGCGCGGCTGCTTCGGCGTGGCCAGCCTAAAATACAATGGGGGCGAGCCGTTCGTATTGGGGAACTGGAGCGTGAATTATGCCGATGTACAGGAATAGAAGTAAGTTTTGGGGCGTAGAATAAATAGAGGGGCTGCGGTGTAGCCCCTCTATTTATTGAGAAAAAAAATATTTCAAAAAAGCTGCCCGAAAAATAAAAAAAAGTTTGCGCGGTATCAAAAATGATACTAACTTTGTGTCATCAAAGCGGGCGGCAACCGGGTAAATACGGCGAAAAACAAAATGACTTTCAATAACATTTCCATCAGCCAAGACAGGGTAGCAGTAGAATTAACCAATGGTAGCACTGCTCAATTCGTAGTATGGGATTTGCAAGAATCCCAACACAAAGATTTGAAAACCCAATTCCGTACCGCCTTCGCAATCTGCCAGACATTTGATGGTATAGTTCATCACCTCAGAATCAATGGTTATGATGCATCCTTAGAAGACATTTACAACTCATAGGTTGAGACAGACAGCGAACACCCGTTAGCTAAGGATATGCGGGAAGCAATGAAGAAAGTAAACAGGTTCAAAAAGTCAAACGATAACTAAATTTAAAAGACGCGGCACGTCTATAACTCCGGCGCAAAAAAAATGAAAAATCCAAATGAAGTAAAAACGCTTTCCGATTTGTCCGAATTTATTAATTCGATGGGACACGAGGACATGTGGCCAAATGAAGCAATAACCGAAATTTGCCGCCGCAACGGTTGGATAGATTGCAGTGAAGTAGACGGGTATCGTGTTGTTGACGTAGCAAGGAATGGAGATTGGTATGTATACTTGGATGGATCAGGTATCGCCGTGGAATCCCTATTCCCGGGAGAATAAACGAATAATAGATGAACGAGGAAGTATTGTTCGAAGCGCGCAAAATGATTGCCGGCTTTCTTGCCCAGAGGCGGGCGGAGCTTGGGATGACGCAAGAGGCTCTGGCCGAGCGCACCGGGATGGGGATAGCCACTGTCAAGAGATTCGAGTCGGGGCGATTCTGGCTGTCTTCGAAGCACCTATTGATGCTCTGCCACGTATTGGACTGCTATTTCTTCTTGGAAGCGAAGGGATCGGATTCGCCACACGCAACCAAGATGAGGGAAGCGATGGAGCAGGCCAACCGATTCAGGAATCCAAGCGAAGGGCAAAAAAATTGATTTAAAGGGCTGCGGGATGCAGCCCTGATTTTTAAAAATAATTGTAGGGATTTGGTGAAAGCGTATATTTGCAATGCGAAACCAATTTTACCGTGATTACTTTTTCATTTCCATTCATCAAGACACCCCCCGTGAACCGGTAGGCAATCCGGTTAACTTCCCCCTTTTTGGTTGGTTGGTTTCGCACACGGGGGCCATATTAGCGAAGGCCGGTTTTGGGTTAACGCCCTGCCGGCCTTTCTTTATTTCGGTTTTATTTTTTCAATATAAAACATATGCGAGACCAACCAAACAATGCCCAATTCCTGAAGTACAGTAGGGGAAGCGGCGCGGGTGGCCCACGAAACGGGCAGGTGCGGGAAGTTTTCCTATCGGCACAAGCTATAGGGGATTTCCCCGTAATTGCTGGTGATGGGGGAAAGCGAGTGGAGGGAGTCCACAGTATGGACTCCTTTGTGCTGATGTCACCGGTAGTTACGGCAGAACAAGGGCTGATGTATATGATATATACATCAGCGGCTAACGGACAAAAAACAAAAGGAGGGGGTGATGAATAGTGTCAAGAAAAATGCAACACCAACAAACGAATTTCTGCAATTCGAGTTTGGCGACCATGAAGTTTTTGTAGAGATGAGGGCAGGTGAACCCGTGTTTTTAGCCTTAGATGTCTGTAACGCATTAGGGATTGCTAACCCGCATGATGCGATTGCGAACCTTCCCGAAAAACAGAAGCTGACCTCGGTAGTGGCGAGGTCAGGTCAGGCCAGAAACATGAATTTTCTTAACGAAGCAGGGCTATACAAGCTTATTTTCCGGTCGAGAAAAATCGAAGCGGAGATCTTCCAAGACTGGATAGCCGAAAACGTTTTGCCATCCATCCGGAAGTACGGCATCTACTGTGCAAAGTTTGAGGCTGTTAATGGATTTGAGGAGGACGGCAAAACGTGGTTGAAGTACTCGGAAGTGCTCAATACATTCGAATACTCGCATAGTGGAAGCCGCTATGCCATTACGGAACGCTACCCGGATGAATTTTTGTGGCACCGTGACAACTGGTGGGTGTCGGAACAATATGCAAGGGGTATGGCCATTTCAAAGTCTTTATCGAAGTACCGCAAGCAGTTTAAACGGGTACCGAAGCTGAATGGCCGGCAGCTGCCCGAACTGCCATTTGAGGACGCAGACAAAAAAGAGGGAGGTGCGGCATGATACGGTATGAACACGACAAACTGGTGATAGAGCTGGCGACGCGCAGCCCCGAGGCGATGCACGACATGCTGATAAGGGGGCTGAACACTGCGGTGCGGATGGGGATGCTGACGCCCGACCCGAGGAACGGGGATATGGACAGGCTGGTGGTGCTGACGGACCTGCTGGACGGGATATTGCCGGACGAGCGGCAACTGAAGGGAGCCCTGAAGGGTGGCGTTTTGCGATAGGTTTGGAAAGTTTGAAATTAAGGAAAGGGCTGCGGGATGCAGCCCTTTTTTTTGTGCCGGGGAGGCAAGCGGACGCTTGCGGATGTGGGGGACGAAGCGGACGCTTCGACCAGAAATGGGTTGGAATATTTAGGATCCGAAGATGTCCGGCGGGTAGAAGCTGACATAGACTACTTTGGTGGCAGAGGCTGTGTCTTGAGAAACGGTTGCACTGTAGACGTCGAGGCCGATGGAGAAGGTGAGCTGGCGGACGCGGAGGAGATCGCGCCTGCGCTCGGTGGCGGAGGAGGTGCGGACGGGCGAGCCGAAGATGTCGGCAAGGCCGGGGATAGGTTGGTTGTGGAGGGCGAGGAAGAGCACCTGCTCAAGGTCGTAGTAGGCAATGGCCATCTGCGCATAGGCATCGGGGGTGGAGGCGGAGGTGCCGCTGTAGGGCGGGAAGCCGAGGCGCAGCACCACTTTGACGGTGCCGAGCTGTGCGGCATCGGCCATATTGCGGAAACTCATCTCGTCGATGTCGATAAGCACGCACGGCCAGAGGACGGGGGGACGCTCCATTTCGAGCTGGCCGAGGTCTTGGTCGACATAGCGGAAGTAGGGGTTGCCCTGCCCATCGGCGAGGTTGGCGATGAGGGTGCGCAGGGCAAGGAAGAGGTTTGCGGCGGGAGATGTCATGTTAATTGGTTTTAAACGGTTTTCAAAGCTTCTTGAATGTGCTCGCGGATGAGCTCGTGGAGTTCGGATTTCAGCCCATCGTTAAGGCCGAGGAATTGGCGGCGGGGCATGATGCGGTAGTGGGGGGTGCCGAAGGTGCCACGGCTGCTGCGGACGTAGTCGGACTCGCCTTCGTTGTGGATGCGGGCATAAGGTACATCTGTACCGATGGTGACGGATGCGCTCCCTATACTGACGATGCGGATGCTGTTGCGCAGGTGGCCTGTCTTGACGAGGATGGCACGGCCTTTGTCCTTTTTGCCGTCGGTTTTGCGGGAAGCCCAAGGGGCACCCGCGAAGCCTTGGCGGCGGAAGTTCTCCTTGGCATCGTTGACGGCTGCGGTGCCTATGACGGGCAGCAGCGATGCGGCAGCGGCTTCGGCAGCGGCTTCGAGCTTGTGCAGTGGGGCTTCGAGCGGGTTGTACATTGGGCAGGTCGCGGTTATTTTTTCGGTTTTTCGGGCAATGGGGGCAGCAGTTCCAATGCGGCTTCCCGAACATCTTCGGGGCACGCCACGAAGAAGGCACTACCCTTGGGGAAGACGAGGTTGTGCTCGGCAAGGTTGACTTGGAACATCTTGGGGATGTCGACATGGGGTATCTTGTCGGCAGGGGTGACCGTGGATTTGCCGGGGAGTTGGTAGGTGCTGCAGCGGCAGTTCCACGACAGCGGCGGGTAATGCGTCTTCCAAAAATCATCGTCGATGGGGCGGACGGTGCCGTCCAATATGCGGTGGGCTTCGCGGACGCGGGCATCGCCGACGGTGACGTATTTGAGGTTGGGCATGAGCTTTTTATGCTCTTGGTAGCCGACCCAGTTGGCGGCATTGAGTGCGCCCGAAACGGCGGTGTTGTACTCGGTGCGGGTGTATTTGGAATACTCCCCGACGATATTGGAGGCCACTTCGCGGAATTCGCGGTAGGTGCGCAGGCGTTTGCCGTCCATGAGGGCATCGGTGAGCTCGCGCAATTGGGTGTAGTTTTTGGCTGCGGCGAACTGGTAGACGTTCTTTTGGAGGTTGGCCAACATGCGGTGGTTGGGGGTGTCGTAATCGAACCTGTCGAAGTTGCCGCCATAGCCCTTGAACACGCCCTGCATGTAGTGCTCTGCCAGCGCGACGGTGGTGTCGGGGTCGATATCGCCTTCGATTTTGCCGTCGTAGACGCGCTTGATAAGCCCTTCATCGGCATCGTTGGGCTGCGGGGCATCCGTATCGCCATCGGCAGACATGGCGATGTGGCCCGAGCAGATGGCGCAGGTATGGGCGTAGACCTTGGCGGCGAGCCCCCTTACGGCTTGGGGGCGAGACCAAAAAAATCGGACAGCGCATTTTGGAGGTC
>JGI24890J29729_1001228_pt1 | contig 12137 bp, 22 predicted proteins | sample FreactcultureFD7_FD_29729 | JGI IMG/M metagenome (IMG submission 29729)
GAACTCAAGAGGAAACACTGTAATGGATATCAGACAAATCACTCATGCCATCAAGTTTAACGGCTTCACCAATGCAGATCTAGACCAGGTCATTGGTGCAGTGAAGTTTGCTCGTGCAGAACTTGTTCAAGACAACAAACGAACCATGATGCCCGGCAGTCAGGTCAAGTTTACCAGTGCTCGTAATGGTCGTACCTATCTTGGCACAGTTAAGAAAGTTGCCATCAAATACATCACTGTGGACACTGGGTCCGGTCTTTTTAGAGTGCCTGCCAATATGTTGGAGGTAGCATGATGAAACTCATATTACCGCTCATAGCAATTGTGGTTATTCTTGTGGTGATTGGGCCGTTTCTGACCATTTGGGCCTTGAATACTCTTTTTCCTGTGTTGGCAATTCCCTACACCATGGAAACGTGGGCATCCATGATTCTACTGGGCGGGGTGTTCAACGTATTCAAAGTTTCATTCCGGAAGTAAAATGTTTTTTGTGGTATATCAAGTCAAAAGCGGCAAGTGTGTGTCAACCTATGAACGCGAAAGCTCGGCCAAATCACAAGTGACTCGCAACAACAAAGCCATGATGGTGGATATACTACGGGGCGAACATCGAGAGGTTTGGTGGAGAGACCGCAAGGTTGAATGGGCTTATTGCAGTTATACAGACTATGCACCCCATTTTTACAAGGCCTACAAAGCCAAATAACTGTGGCATAAAAACAACACCCAAAGATTGACCAAAAATACCCGTTTTGCTATAATAGAAGTATAGTAAGAAACAAGGAGTCTAAGATGGATCACAAAGAATTTGAAAGCAATGTATCTTACATTGTTCGTCCGTTGTTAAATCACAACGAACATGCTGGATTTTTTGGGGATACTGGCACACTGTTTGCGGCCTGTTCTAAGGCAACTGCTGACAATATTTTTGACAGATTGACCTTGGAATTTGGTGTGGGAAAAGTACAACTCAACGGTCCAATTCAAGGCGAATACGCCTATGATTTTGTATAAAAACGGTTGACCCAAAATAGCCAATTTGCTATAATAACAGCATAGTAAGAAAACAGGAGCAACCCATGCAATACTATATGTCAAGAAAATATCCCCAAAAAGTTCGTGCAGTTACACCCGGTACCAAGTACTCCGTTGCCATGGTCTGGGCCGCTGCTATTGCAGCTCATCGTATCAATGACAATCGCTATGTCAAGACTCCTGAATGGGATACTGAAGCTGAACCTCCTGTGATCAAATATCGTACCAGTCGTGAGGTGTTTGCAGAATTACTGGCCAACCCTGATCGGTTGGATGCTGGTGACATCCAGGCCGGACAAGAATGCCTGGACTGGGTACGTGGTGACTTTACAGTCAAGGCCCTGAAAGGTCAACTCAGTGATTTTGATTTGAGTGTGCAAAAGGTCATTGCTGTGGAAACAGAGTTTGACAGCAACCTAGACCGGTTGGCCTTGGCAGTGGTACCATGCTTGCCGGCCAGTCAGGCCCGTGGTCAAGCTCGTGCAGACACAGATTCAAGACTGCGTCAAACTGTGAATCAGCATGTAGGCAGTGTAGGCGACAAAATCACCCTGGATATTGAAGTGTTGAGAACCAATTACAGTCAAAATTTCAACACATGGTTTGTGACTGCGGTAGACAGTGAAAACCGTAGTGTGTTTTTCAGCTATCGTGCTCCACTTGATACCGGAGCCAAGGTTCAAGTCCGTGGTACTGTCAAAGCTCACCGTGACAATTCAACCACTCAACTCAACAGGGTGACAGTTTTATCTTAAGGAAATATCATGCAAATTTTATTTGTACTTGTTATCGAAGCCGTGATTGTGATTGCAATAGCACTGGGAATAGGTCGAATTGCAGACCGCGCGGACCATATGAACATTTCAACTCAGGACGTACAAAAATGAACTTTGTATATGGTTTCGTATTTGGTTTGATTGTGTCAACTGTGGGCTTTTCGGGTGTGGCTCGAATGATGGACCATGGAATTGAAACAGTCAAATCACAGGCTCAAACACTGGCACGGTGATTTTGGGCAGATTGAAGAATCTAAATAGCACAAAATGATTGACTACCAAACCCAATTGTGTTATAATTTAGATATGTTAGAAGAACTAACATTAATTTTATTAACAGGCAACTTAAAAAGGCAACACTATTATGTCAACAACTGAAAAAACTTTCTCCGTAGCAGGCACAGCAACTAATCCCGATGGCACTACCAAAGCTCGCTTTGCGAACGACTTGGTGGCCCGTCACAAGATTTTGAACAAGGCTGGTTGCACAGATATCAACTTGATCGAACTTCCACATGCAATGACCAAATTGCAGGCTCTGCAATTCTTGCAAGAGCAAGGCATTACCGACGGTGATGCTGGGTATGCAGTGGCCAACAAATTGGCAGAAAAAACCAAAATTGCCAAGAAAGGCGAATTAAAAGTTTCTGTGTCAACGGTGAAAGCGGCCAAAGCTCCTGCCAAAACTGTCAGCGCAGCGACAGCAGTAGAAGCTTAATTGCTGTCTAACTCCGTACATGGCACTTCGGTGCCATTTTTTACGATTTAAAAATACGTCATAATTAATTGTATGCTCGACGAAGAAACACAAGAAGAAATAATACGCATAGCTACCATGCATCTCATGTTGGTGTTGTATCGAGAAGGTATCAGTAAAATTCACATGGGCGGGCTCATGCGTGTGCTAGGGGTGCCCAATGAAACTGCAGCCAAGCACGACCACGAAGAAGTCGAGATGGACGATGACTTTGCTAAATATGTTGAGCAGTTGACTGAGTTCGCTCGGATTCACCCTGCCAACCAATCCCTACATTAAATGCCCCAACCTCGAGACAAACATGGCGAAGCCATGTTTATAATAATTTTAAGAACACCTCAGGCTAGAACTTTATTCACCGCCTGGATCAACGCAAATAAAAGTGCTCGCGCTCGAATTGATGATGGGCGTATGCACCTGTTTGATCATAATACCTTGAACTTGTTCATGGTTACCTGGCGGCACAATTGGGACGATGTCACAATATGGGACACGTGGAATCGTCGGCATATATCTGGTTAAACAAAATTTGACAAGTGTGCAAAATGCCGTATAATTACTATACATTTAAAGGAAACACAAATGACACAACATGAACAAATCGTCGCCGCATATGAATCATACATTGCTGAAAATGAAAAATTTACCGGCAAAGGTGTAAAAGCTGCTGCCGCTCGTGCTCGCAAAGCTTTGCAGGAAATGAGCAAAGGTATCAAAGAACGTCGTAAAGAAATCACTGCAGAAAAAGAAGCCATGACCACTGCCAAGTAAAATGGATTTGGATGATTTAGCTATCAGCACAGGAACATTTCCAGGACCTGCAACACAGATTTCAGCTGCGACCAACCAGTGTGTTTATGCTTCCAATGGAACATACACAATCTCACCTATCACTTCAACTCCAAGCGGAACTCTTGAACTTCAAGGTGAAGGTGCCGATGTCAAAATCAATGGCGTCAGCCTAACTGGCGTGCTAAAAAACATTGAAGAACGACTGAATATTTTACGCCCTAACAAGGAATTAGAAGCTAATTGGGATCAACTTCGAGAACTTGGCAATCAGTATCGTCGATTAGAAGCAGAACTAAAAGAAAAATCACTGATGTGGAACAAACTTAAAGCAATGCCTCCAGTGATCAATTAAGTGTGTAGATAATGACAGAACTAGGCCAAAATACCAGGCATTCAGGCCCAGATTCTAATCAAGTACTAAGTATTTACGGGTGCAGAAAACACATCTGCTGATTTCGTATCGGCAATAGATCACAATCTCTATCTGCACCGTCTTAACACCAATTCAGGTAAAGGAGAACAAGTTGACTGAATCAACCAATCGCATTGCCACCACTATAGCATGGTGGGGCAGCAGAATAGTAAAAGTAATAAGTCTTTGTATGGTCATGGCCGTAGTAGTTTCGGTCACCAGCAAACAATTTGCAACACTAAAAAGTCAAAACGAAGCATGGCAATTAGCACATGTCAGTGTAGAAGAAAAATCTCGCCAATTAGAATGTTTAACACGCAACATCTACTGGGAGTCAGCCAGCGAGCCATTTGAAGGAAAGGTGGCAGTGGCACAGGTCACAATGAATCGTGTGGCCAGTGGACATTTTCCTGCAGATGTATGTGGCGTAGTTTATCAAAAGAACGTGGTTTATGAAAAAGTCATTTGTCAATTTTCATGGTACTGTGAAGGCACCTACAAAACAAAACCAGTGTACGGAGTTCTTTGGCACGAAAGCGAAGAAGTAGCTAAAAAAGTTCTATTAGAAGGATTCCGTTTGCCCAGCATGAAAAATGCCTTGTACTATCATGCTGATTACGTAAACATACAATGGAATAAACCTGAAATTGCTCGAATCGGGCATCACATATTTTACGGAGATAAATCATGACATTTGGTCTAACTAACATTGAATCTGGAGTGCAAGGACTCAGAAAATTTATTGATGAACATTTGCCTAACATTTCAGCTGAAACTCTGGGATGGTTGGCCACAGTTATTATACATTGTGCTACTATACCGACATTGTTGAGTTTGCTTTCTGGACTGAGTGATCGCACACCCAATTTGGATATTGTGCTATTCATGTGGGCAGGACTGATCTTAATGTTTGGTCGGGCAGTTATACTCAAAGATGCACTTAATATCATCACAATTGGTGTGGGTTTTATGATACAAGCAGGACTAATGGCGCTGATTTTATTCAAATAACGCTTGACATTGAGCAAATTTTGTGTTATAATATAGGTATATTAACCAGCAGGATAATCCTATGACTATGCATCTTGAAGGCCCTTGGCTAAGTTTAACCGGCAAGAAAAAAGGTCGAGTAAAATTCCGTAATGCTGACGAAGCACGTAAGGCTCGTGAACTAGAAGAATCTTGGAAAAAACTGCTTAAAGCACAAGGAATTGATGCAGAGGAAAAAAAACGTAGTCGGGCGCTTAAAGCAGAACCGTTAACTTACAAACTTTCTACACCAGCTGGTCGTAGTAATACCAATCATATTCCCAGTTTAAATTCTGGAGCAGGTGTTGCCACACTGGCACCGGCTAAAGTGTACACCGGAACCAAAGTCAAAGGTATTGCTACCATGCATAAATCCAATGCAGTTCCTGTATTTTCTGATGAAGAAGCCATTGATATTTCAAGGATGAGAAGATGACATTTGACCCAGAAGCATTCAACAAAAGCGAAACATGGAGAATACTCCAAGATGAAAAAGGCAGTTGGTACCAAGAAACAGATGACACCGGCCGCCAAGAATTAAGAGATTGGTTGTACGGTGTTCTTCAAGAAAGCCAAGCTCAAATTGAATTTACCAAAGCCGACGGAACTCACAGATCAATGACTTGCACTTTAAACGAGTCGCTGGGTGCCAAACCGGTAAATAAACTGGCCACAGAAAAGCCCGCAATTGCAGATAAAAAAGAAACTTGTGTGGTTTGGGATTGCAACGCCAATGGTTGGCGTAGTTTTAGGTGGGATAGATTACGAAAGATAGCGTTCTCAATTGAGTAAAGAAGATGTGATAAAAATGGAAGGGGTAGTAGTAGAAGTTTTACGCAATACCACATATAGAATTAAAATGTCAAATTTTGAATCACCTGTATTGGCCACACTAAACGGTCGTATGCGGCAACACAATATCAAAGTACTGGCTGGTGACACAGTAGAAATGGAATTTAGTCCGTACGATCTAACTCGTGGACGTATTGTTAGACGTAGATAAATATCCGTATGCGTGAAATAATTGATCTAGTTGAAGCCTCTACCCGTCCAGCCAAACTGGAAACTACTCCTTTGCCCTATCCAGAAAAGGCATTGGAGCCTGTGATGAGTAAGGAATCCATAAATTATCATTATGAACACCTGGCCAAAGGATATGCCAAACGCTACAATGCCGGTGAGGGCAATGCCGATTTTAACCGTGCAGGTAGTTTTTTGCACAACAAATTCTTTCCTCAATTGAGAGAACCCAAGGGTGCTAATCGTCCTCGAGGTGCAGTACTAGCCTTAATCGAAGAACATTTTAAAACTTACGAAGATTTTAAAATTGCGTTTAAAGAAATCGCAATGAAAATACAGGGTTCAGGTTGGGTGTATCTAAGCACCAATGGCACTATCAAAACCATACCCAACCATGCAGTTCGCACCGATATCTGTGTGTTAGTAGACTGGTGGGAACATGTCTGGGCCCTAGATTACCAATGGGATAAAGAACGTTATTTAGATAACATTTGGAAAATTATTAACTGGGACGTTTGCAACGAAAGACTATGATGACACTAACTGACTCAGCTACAGCAAAACTGCATGAACTTATCGCCGAAGAAGGCAACCCCGAACTCAAACTACGTGTGTTTGTGCAAGGCGGCGGCTGTAGCGGTATGCAATATGGCTTTACATTTGACGAAGTTGCCAACGAAGACGATTGGGACTTAGAATTCGGTGGTGTAAAAGTGCTAGTAGATTCAATGAGCAGTCAATATCTCACTGGTGCAACAGTAGACTACAAAGAAGACCTACACGGCAGCAGTTTTGTAATAGCCAATCCCAACGCACAAACTACCTGCGGTTGCGGCAGCAGTTTTAGCCCTCACTGATATATACGTTTTTAAAATTTAATAATGTTACCAAATCATTTTACTAGTATGTATTCAAACCAAACTACTCAATGGAGTGGTATGGATTCCGAAAAATTATTTTTATCTCATATTAATAATCCTAAGAAAAAAGATCTATTAGAAAAATGGGGCTGGCTAGAATCAAATTGTATTTCCTATAGGCATAATTCACATGGATTCCGTTGTGATGAATTTGATTCAAGGCCAGCCGGAATGGCCTTAGGATGTAGTTTTACGCAAGGTACAGGAATTAATGAGCATCAAGCTTGGCCTGCAGTATTGTCCGACCTATTAGACATACACATTTGGAATCTAGGTGTATGTGGTGCTGCATACGATACTGTGTTTAGGTTGCTTGATTTTTATCTGTCATTAATAAATCCAAAATTTGTAGTTATTTTCGAGCCACCAAAATCTCGATTTGAGTTTGCTCGTGATAAAAATAATTTTGAAGTATTGATGCCAGGGCATGCGCTTTATGATAATATCATCTACAAAAACTGGATTGCTAACGATGAAAATTTGTTTTTTAATCATAGAAAAAATCAACTTGCTTGTGAATATCTTTGCAAACGGCACAATATTCCAGTATTTCAATGGTCATGTGAGGATTCAGTCCATTCATTAAAATGCTTGACAAATTTAGCTAGAGATTTAACCCATCCTGGCCCGCAAGAACATGAGCGGCTGGCTAATCTCATGTTCGAAAAAATACAAAACTTGTTATAAAACTACTTTGATCAGATATAATAATCTGCTAAATATTAGCAGAGGACGACTATCTATGACTCAACAGATTATCTATGTAGGTGCTGCACCCAACGACGGTGACGGCGATCCTATACGCACCGCGTTTATAAAAACCAATGACAATTTCAGTGAGTTGTATGCTCGTGTGCAAGTTGATGCACCATCAACGTTGATAGGTAAGGTAGGAGACGAAATTGGCTATTATGCTCCTACTGCTGATTATTTTTACTATTGCTTTGCCAACTACAACGGTTCTTCTGTGATTTGGGCCCAAATCACAGCTCTTGGAAATATATCTGCTACCAAAATACAAAATGGCACCAGTGTTGTACAAATTGTTGACCCCAATGGCAACGCCAATGTTAACATAAACGGCACCAGCAATGTGGCAGTTTTTGCAAATACTGGAGTATATGTCAGCCGACTCAGTGCCATTGGCAATATTTCCACTGCCAATTATGTTCTTGGTAATGGCGCATTTTTAAGTGGGCTTCCTGCAACTTATAGCAATGCCAATGTGGCAGACTTTTTACCTGTTTATAGTGGTAACATTGCTGCTGCATATGTGTCAGTGTCAGGCAATGTGGTTGGCGGGAATATTTTAACATTGGGAAATGTATCAGCTCAAGGCACAATCAATGCCACTGGTAATATTGTTACCAATGGATATTTTGTTGGAACATTTGTGGGCAATGTCACTGGCAATTTTGTAGTGCCAGGATCTAATACTCAAGTTATTTTTAATACTAGTGGCAATGCTGATGCAGTCGGCGGAATGACATACAATAAAGGATCAAACACATTTTCTATACTAGGAGTTATAACTGCGCAGGCCAATATCATAGGTGGCAATTTACTAACTGCTGGATTGATTTCGGCTTCGTCTACCGTAACTTCTGCAGCAACAATCACCGGTGGTAATTTAGCAACAGGTGGCACTGCCAGTGCCAGTGGTAACGTAACTGGTGGAAATTTATTAACTGCAGGGATTGTTAGTGCCACAAATACAATCACAGGTGGTAATTTGGCCACTGGAGGAACAGTCAGCGCCAGCAGTAATATAACTGGTGGAAATTTGCTCACTGGAGGATTACTTTCGGCCGCGGCCAATATCTACTCAAATGCCACGATACATGTGACCAATGACATAGATGCAGGCGGCAATATTGCAGCCACTAATTATACAGGAACATTAGTCAGTGTTATAGGTAATATAACTGGTGCAAATATTTTTGCAGGCATAGCAAGTGCGTCTGGTAACATAACTGGTAATTATTTTCTTGGTAATGGCGCTTGTTTAACTGGAGTCATAACCAGTGTAGCCAACATCAATAACGGCACAAGCAATATCAATATTCCGTCCACCGACGGCAATATTATTATCAGCGTTGGCGGTAATTATAACATAGTAACTTTTACCAACACCGGTATATTGGCCAATAGTACCGTGTCAGTCACTGGTAATCTCACTGCTGGTAATCTCACTACTAGTGGATTGATCAGTGCCACAGGTAATTTAACTGCTGGAAATTTAAATACCACCGGAAATCTTTATTTCAACGGTAATATTTTTACTCGGTATCTTGTGGTAGGACGACGTACAACACCAGTTAGTATAACATTGGCCTCAAATGGAAGTTTTAATGTGCTTGCAAGATCGGGTAATGTAACTGTGTATACATCAGCATAAATATTTTAGAATTGGAAAAACATCATGGCAACTTGGATACCGTTAATTATAAATTCTGGAAGTTCTCAAATTCAAGAACTGCCCTCGGGAAATGACATAGATTTGACTGGCAGTAATATATCAAATGTTGTTTCCATTACTACATCTAGTACTGGAACTGCTATTATAAATGGCGCCGGTAATGCCAGTGGAAACATTGGTAGTTCTAGCTCATATTTTAATACTGTATTTGCTAAAGCAACGTCGGCCCAGTACGCCGACTTGGCAGAATGTTATTTAGGTGATGCATACTATGTGCCAGGAACTGTTGTTAGTTTTGGAGGGCCTGCTGAAATAACATTCTGTGATAGCGATCAAGACCCTGCAGTAGCAGGAGTGGTATCTACAACACCGGCATATTCTATGAACACCGGATTGACTGGCGAACATGTTGTTAGCGTAGCCTTAATGGGCCGAGTCCCGTGTGAAGTGCAAGGCCCAGTTACCAAAGGAGCATTAATGGTTGCAGCCGGAAATGGTCGAGCAAGGGCACAATTGAATCCGCCGGTCGGAACCATAATCGGCAAGGCATTAGAATCATTTGATGGCGATGTCGGGACAATAGAAATTGTAGTTGGAAGAGTTTGATCACTATGACACAACCAGTTTGGGTTACACCGCCTGGCAATTTAGGAACAATACCAGAAGGAGTATTTTACTCTATCCCGTTAGTTGCGGTTGCTCCAGCTGACACTGTTTATTATCAAGTTATTGCAGGTAGTTTACCCGTTGGAATGTATGTGGATGAATCGGGCATATTGGGCGGCAATCCTTCAGCACAGGCTACTGCACAAGGTATTCCTGCACCTGTGCCAGTCGATTTAACCAGCAAGTTTGCAGTCAGAGCTTATACAGAAAGAGTTGTGTCGGGTCACACTGTGATTGATAGATTAGCAGATCGAACATTTACCATAACTGTAACAGGTCAAAACACACCAACATTTGTGACACCACCTGGCACTGTCGCAACCTACTATGATGGCACACAAGTCAGTGGCCTACAAATTCAAACATTTAATCCAGACATTTATGTTGCCTCAGTGGTGACACTGATCAGCGGATCACTGCCACCAGGACTTACTATATCATTGTCAGGCGTGATTTCAGGATTTGTTGGCCCTAATACCACTGTCACACCCACGCCAACTGAAACTAATTATCCATTTACTCTTAGAGTCAGCAATGGTGCTGCCAATGATACACGAGCATTTAATATTCTTGTGTATGCACGTTCTGCCATGACGGCCGACAATACAGTGATCACTGCAGACAGCACATTCATAACTGCTGACGTTAGTCCAACGGTACCGCCAATCATACTGAATCCCATTGGGTCCATTGGCACGGTTAGAAGTGATAATTTTTATACCTTCCAGTTTACAGGAGTTGATTTTAATAACCAACCATTTAAATTTATAGCTAACACAACTCCTGCAGGATTAACACTAGATCCTAATTCAGGATGGTTATATGGATACATTCCTCCATTGGGGCTGGCATCAATAACATATCCATTTTCAGTTAGAGCCTACGAAACTGCAAATCCGGATGTTATCAGTAATCCTTATAACTATAGTTTGACTGTGACAGGCCCATTGAGCAGTGACGTTGTTTGGTTGACACCAAGTAACTTAGGCACTATAGACAACGGGACAACCAGTACATTATATATACAAGCTGTTAGCACTTCTGGGTTGAGTTTACAGTATCAATTGGTTTCGGGAAGTGCAAGCAATTTACCCCAAGGTCTGGAACTACTGACTTCGGGAGACATTGCTGGACGAGTAAGTTTTAATACCTTTGCATTAGATGGTGGAACTACTACGTTTGATGTTTCAAATAATCCTTTATTCAATATAGTTATAAATCCTGCAACCAGTACCACAGAAACAACATTTGATCTCAGCCACACATTTACAGTTCTTGCGTTCAGTGTCAATGGTGTTGTAAATGTCACCAAAACATTTACCATAACTGTAATACGTCGATTCAATGAGCTATTTGACAATCTTTATATCCAGGCAATGCCTCCGCAAAATGATCGAACATTTATAAACACATTTTTGCAGAATTCCACAGTGTTCACACCTGATTTGATTTACAGATACAACGATCCAAATTTTGGTGTTGCTCATAATATTGTTTATTATCACGCTTATGGGTTAACAGCAGACACATTGGATGCCTATGTGGCCAGTTTAAATTTAAATCACTACTGGAAAAATTTAGTGTTAGGCAGCATAGAAACTGCACAGGCATTAGATGCCCAGGGCAATGTGATATATGAAATTGTGTATAGCAAAATCATTGACGATCTTGTGAACAATCAAGGTCAAAGTGTGGGTAAAGAAGTCACTTTGCCCTATCCTGTGACCGATCAAGATATCAACACAGTGTATCCTAACAGTTTGGTAAACATGCGAACTCAGGTCATTGATGTCATTGGCCAAATCAGTAATGTGCTTCCACGCTGGATGACCAGTAAACAAACAAATGGACAGGTGTTGGGTTTTGTGCCGGCCTGGGTGATTGCTTATTGTAAACCAGGACAAAGTGGCCAAATTGCCTACAACATCAAAACCACCATTGGTGATAGTCTTAACACAATTGACTATCAAGTTGATAGATATGAGCTGGACAATTTACTAACTCATAATTGGAACAGGACCGAGCAACAATGGACGCCGACCCCACCCAGCTGGGTAAGCTTTGATGTTGAATGCCATTATCAACTACCGGTACCCAATGATTCCAGTTTGATCTTCGACGGTGGTACGGGCTATGCCATTGGTGATAAAATCAAGATTTTTGGGTCACAAGTCGGTGGACAAGATGTGTTAAATGATATATTGCTTGTAGTCAATACTGTAGATATAAATGGCACAATAGAATCAGCTTTCTGCACAGGACAAGCACCACTTAATTCCGCTGGCGAGTTGTTTTATAACATAATAGGCAC
>JGI24890J29729_1001229_pt1 | contig 12131 bp, 21 predicted proteins | sample FreactcultureFD7_FD_29729 | JGI IMG/M metagenome (IMG submission 29729)
CGGGAAGAACTTATTCCATTTATTCGCATACAAAACGAAGATGACCCGGACATAGACTTTCACTACGTTCCAATCAAGCTCGCATGGGCCGTGACGATCCACAAGTCTCAGGGGCTGACCCTTGATGCGATTGAGATTGACATTGGAGCTAACATCTTCAGTGTCGGTCAAGCTTATACCGCGCTTTCTCGTGCCCGAAACCTCAAGTCGGTCCGTATTCGAGATGTGGCCGCGCGGTCGTTTTGCGCGAGCCAGGACGTCAAGGAGTTTCTAGCAGTGTAAAAAATCTTGCGTTAAATTAAATGCCCAGTCCAAAGAAAGCGTCCCCCGCGCAAGTGGCGAATGCCGTAAGGGTTCTGTATGCCGGTGGATTTTTGACCCTTAATAGGGCAAGGAACATACTGAACAAAGCACGTCCTACGAACCAGGGGGGCAACGCGAACCGGAATCGTGCCAGTGTAGTCATGGTTGGCCCCTTCAACTTTCACAGGAAGAAAGTGAATAATGGTGGAGTTCCAAGAATGGGTGGTGGCTTCGGCTTTCGCAACAAGTAGTGTAAAAATGTGTTCTGTGCCTGCCAGTGTCCCCTAGATAATTAAATTCTTGAGTTAAATTAAATGGAAAAAACTTTTCGACAGGCTCTGAAAGAGTTTCGATATGACCTCCTTGAAGATCCATATCGCAACAAACTGCCATATCTTCCTATGTATCAGCTTGACAGGTATTTCCATGCGCACAAGAACGAACTTTCTAACGCTGATAAGAATGAATGGAAAAAGCTGTATGGATATTATGTAAGGCTTGAAAGAAAGCGCGGGCTACAGGAAACTGCTCGACGGATGAATGCAGCCAAGACCATCCAGAAGGCCTACCGAGCCCGTATGGAGAACCAGACTGCATATTCAGCATCTGTTCGACGGACGAATGCGGCCCGAGCGAACCTAGAGAAGGCCAAGCGGAACCTCGCCAAGGCGCTCTCGAAGCGCTAAAAAATTCGTGTTCTGTCCCTGCCAGTCTTAGTCGTCCCGCCGTCACCTCACCAAACAAAAATGGAGCTCAGCCCTACATGGTCGCATGTGCCCATCGAGTCTCTGATCGAACAGGCCGCCGAAATGCGGCGGACCGGCGGGGCTTGGATGACTCAGCGGGCCGAGCTGATCGAGGCGGAGATTACAGCGAGGAATCGCTCTATAATCATCATGGTCGGCTACCCCGGTTCCGGGAAGTCGACAATCGCACGCGAGCTTGGTGGGACCGTCATTTCTGGGGACGTTTTGAAGACGTCCGCAAAAATGATCAAGGCGGCCGAAGAGGCTCTTCGGCGCGATTCTGAGCAGTCGATCATATTCGATGCGACGAACGCGACGAGGGCAAAGCGCGCAGAGTATGTGGCCTTTGCCCGGCGTCACAATCGCTCCGTGCGATGCATCCACGTGGCGACCCCGATCGAGGTTTCGATGGACCGAAACCGTGGCCGTGAAAAGCCCGTTCCTAATATCGCTCTTTATCTGTATAGAAAGAAGTTTGAAGTGCCAGTAGAAGAAGAGGGATTCACCGTTTCTTAACTAGATTCAAGTTTAATGAATTCAAAATCATTGTGATCCGTTTCCGTGTCGAATTTCGCATTTCCGGGCTCATGTTTTGGGTGAGGGCCGACACGAATTGATTTTTAAGACTTTGGTTTTTCACTTGAGCCTGACGCGCGCGCTGTGCGTTGATCAGTCTCTTCGTCTGTAGCGCGGCCGCGGCAACGTTCGGTCGGTTGAACACCATAGGAACTGCAGCCAAACGCGCGTTCCTCTCCCGACGCAATCTGTTCCAATTTATAACAGGAGTTTTGTTCGCTCCAAAAAGTTTTTCTATTACATCAGCCATTAATATACAAAAATAGTTTTTTCGCCCGTCTCAAAAACCGCCGTTATCTTCTTCAAGAGCTTGCTGACGCCAACCTTCGGGCCATCGTCAAACCCACCCTCCTCATAAATCTCGTCTAGAGTCTTGGCATCTTCTGTCGTAATCACCATCGGCTTATTTCTCCAGTGAATTGCATAGTCGTCGTGTGAATCATACGCCTTATTAAACGCATCACGAGTCTTGAAAACTTTGGACTGGTAAATATTGTCGACCCAGCTCAGCACGTCCGGATCGCTGAACTGGCCCATCTTGTTTCGCCATTTAGGCATTGCGAAATTCACCATCTTGACCTTGGGGGCGTAAAGAGTAGGGATCGATGCGAACTTGATTTCCATTTGGTCGGACACTCTTTGTGCCTTTTCAGGCCCCTACAGAACATCTTAAAAAAGATGTCGTCCGAGAGCCAAAATTAAAAGATTGAAGTCGTTTATAAGAAGATGTATCAAATCCAGTATACCGGGCTCAGTGCCCCCGAGGCCATCCCGATTACATACGAGTTCTTCTCGGACGCGAGAAGAGATGCTGACATTATGAAGCCCGAGCGATCCAAGCAAATAGTGAACCTCAAGACAGGCGAGACAGTCTGGAGCACCCCCACTCCCCTGGCTATTCCGGAGTTTCTTAGATTTTAGAGTTAAAGATTTTAATCATTATTATATTAATGTATATCGCTTGTTCCGTCCGGGGTGCTCTGCACCCCCGGTGTCCCGTATGGGCCTACTGAAAATAGTTTCATGTGTTGCGCCGAGAGAATTCTTCTCGCGAAGCTTCACCACCTGGCAAGACGCGAAGGCGTGAAACCGGCCCGGTTTGTTCACTGGGCCTATAGAAAATTTGGTCCACTTGTGATTGAGAGGACACGTAAAGATGGATTGCCCGGAATTTCGCTGCCTTGTGTAATTTGTCGCAAGGCTCTCGATCGAATCCGACTTCCGTGGACTGCCCACGTCGATTGCAAATGGTATAATAGCACGGACCCAGATGTTCCAGATTCAAAACCGACGAATAAACAGCGGACGCACCTTTGGAAAAACGTGTCATGGGTTCGCCAAGAGTGAGCTTGAGTTTGAACCACTTAAGAATGAGGGGCCTTAAGAATTTAGGAAATACCTGCTATTTTAATGTCGCCGTGCAATGTCTGGCTCATGCACCGCCCTTGGCCCATCACCTCATGCTCAACGAATATACGGGGCTCTGTGCAGTCACCTTTGAGTATCAGAAAGTCCTTAAGCAGCTCTTCACTCGTGATACGGACGAACCCGTTGATCCGACGGACCTTCTCGGCGCCTTCCGAGAACTCTTTCCAGAGTTCGAAGAGCGAAAACAACACGACGCTCAGGAAGTTATTCTCAAACTTATTGCAGTATTTGAGCGATCTATTGGTATCAAAGCATTCGAGGGTAAAGATGTCACTGGACCAATGACGACCCACCTCGTGTCGGTCATGGAACCGGCCAGTTTGGAAGACCTGATCACGGTGCAAGATGTGATCGAGTGGCCGATGATCACGAGTTTTACATTTATGATGTATGATCATAAATTTCCAGTAATTTTACCATTCGAATTCAAAAATAAAAAATTATATGCGGTCGTTATGCACAAAGGGAGCTCTGAAGGGGGGCACTATGCACTCCTCGTCAAAGTTCACGGAAAATGGTTTATAAAGGAGGACTCAATTGTTTACGAGTTACCTTGTCAAGTCGAACTTATGAGGGGCGACTTTTATATGGCCTTTTACAGGCCCGACAAATGTATCACGTGAAAATCGAGCTATAGATCGCCGCACCGAAGACGCACAGCATTGCTAGGCTCGCACTGTAATTTACTACTTTTGGAGTAACTAATACTATATTGTCGTTCATCATCTTTAGACTCGAGTGATCTGCCCGGCACATAGGGCATTTCAGCTTCTCCTTTAAGCACCCTAGAATGCATTCAAGGTGAAATACCTTTTTACAGCATCCCATAGTCGTGAGCGTCCCATCGAGTTCTGAGAGACAAATGGGACACTCTGATTCCATTTTATAATTATTGTTTTTTTTAAATTATCGAAAGTGCTCGCGGTGCTCGCCGTGCTCTCGGCGCCGTCCCCAGTCACCCCCTCCACCCGATGGCCACCCGCCCCACCCTCTGTTATAGTCCCAGTCCTTCTCGAGGGGCCGACCGTTCCACCGAGAGTAACCCCGTTCTGGGCGGCGGGTCAAAATAAGCGCGCCAATTATAAACACAATTAGCAGAGCTACAAGCACAGTATTATCCATTTGTTATATTATAACATTTTATTCCTCCTTGGACTTGTCTACAAGGTCGGGCACATCGTCCTCCTCCTCCTCGATATCCTCTGTAAAAAGCCGCTCGGCCGTCTCCAAAATCTTCTGAATTCGCCAGAGCATCAGACCTCCCGCGGTAAAAAACACAGTCCCAAAAATGAGAGAAGATACAATCAACTCTGCTGCCTGGGCCATTGAATATTCAACGCACTCAATCTTTAAACAATGTCGATCCTCCTATTATCAAAAGAAATTCCATTAAATTTAGTTGTTGCGGCCAATGTATAGGCTCCCATATTTTCCCATACTATCCAGTTCCCTTCGTCGAGTTCCACGGGCATTGGATATTCCTTGTAAATTATGTCAGCTCCGTCACAAGTTGAGCCGAAAATTGTAGTTAGCCTTGTGGAACCCTCTTCAATTTTGTTACCAAATTCATCCAGAAATTCCTTGATTTGAGGCTGGGCGTGGTCAAAGAGGATACAATTAAATGACCCATAGAGACTCTCGCTGATTGTTAGACCTGAACCCTTGACTCCTATGATTGGTGTGTAGAGAGTCATGGCCCGCTCGACAAAGAAGCGGCCCGGTTCGGCAATAAGCTCGAGCCCCGGTGGGCACTTGAGGTTCTTAGGCAATCCATGAACGGATGAAAAGCCGCCACCTATATCTATAATGCGGGGATCAAACCCATTTTTACGAGCCAGTTCTATTGCCCTCTCGGCCTTTCCCAAGGCGTCGCTGAAGACGGATGAACTCGATGCAAAAGACCCGACGTGAAAGGAAATTCCAATCAGGTCCAGTCCTAGGATCTTGGCTGTTAAAAAGAGAATGTCCCATTCGTGTTCCGGGGCCCCGTATTTTACCCCAAGATTACACCTGGCCGATGGGTCATCGGCCCGAATTCTCAAAAGTAGTTCCGGGCGTTCGAGGGCTCCCTCAAACGCGCGCGATATCTTTTTGAGCTCGCACACGCTATCAAACGTGGTCCGCAAAACTTTTACATCTTTCGCAAAGCATATGTCTTCTCGCCGCTTGCATGGATTTGCATATAGAATTCGCTCTGGCTCAACCCCAAGGGCAAGCACGGCCTGAATTTCAGCCGGGCTCGCGCAGTCGAAATTACTTCCCAAATCGGCCAGCCACCGTAGTATGTCTGGGTTCGGGTTGCATTTGACCGCATAGTATGGTTTAACCTTGGGGAGAGTATCGGTCCACTCCTGATATACATTTTCGATGACTTGTCTATCAAGGACATAAAAGGTGTCCGACCCAGAGCCGACCATCAAGTGGTAAGGTGTATGGACATTTTATTTTTTATGTCATGCGAGCGCCAGGTTTTGGGATTTGACGGAGAAACAAAGTTGCAAAATGGACCGCTCCATCATCTTCATCCTGGATCGCTCGGGTTCTATGGAGTCTTGCCGGGCCGACACGATCGGTGGTTTCAATGCCTGCCTGAACGACCAGAAGGCACTCGGGGGCAAGATTTCCCTGAACCTTTTCGACCACGAATATACTCCGGTATATTCCGAGATGGACCTGGCCGAGGCGCCTCTCCTGACGATGGAGACCTTCCAGCCTCGTGGTATGACGGCCCTTCTCGATGCGATCGGTTCGACCATCAAAAATTGGACCGGTTCCTCAAGTCCAACGGTTATCATTTTGACCGATGGATTTGAGAATGCGAGTAATACCTACACAAAGGCCCACATCAAGGACCTGATCGAGCAGAAGACCAAGGAGGGCTGGACCTTTGTATACCTCGGCGCTAATCAGGACGCCTTCACGGAGGCTGGAAATATCGGCATCGCCCCACACTGCACTATGAACTTCGACACGCGCCGAACGCCCGAGGCTTTCGGAAGGCTGAGTGAGACCCTGTCCTCTCACGCAGGCCCGGCCGCTGATACCTTCAACTTTGCGAGCTGATCGAAGAGTTCTGAAATGGTTCCGTCATTACGGACCTCGAAGGTGGTCTCCAAGTCATCTATGTAGTCTTCGTGCTCGTGAACTACGGTCGCACCGTTTCTTATAAGTTTAATAGTAATTCCGTTTTTTTTGTGAATCTCGTCTATATCGTGTTGATACCGCACGTCCGTTATAACTAGAGGGTGCTCCTGCGTCTCCAAGAGTTTGTCGATAAAGAAATACTTACCGAAAAACCGCTGCATAATCTTGGTGTGGCGTATCATCGCGTCGCGTGGTGTGAAACCGTATCGAGGGTCCTCCATATCCTTGAGTTCTTCTATGGCCCGGTCATCCCAGCCATATATCGATTTGCAGAGATCCTTTACAGGTTTGGAAAGTTTACATGGCCGGTGGGTCTCGGCGAAAAACTGGGCCGCGGTGTCTTTACCTGATCGGGCCCTTCCGACGAGCCCAATCATTTAATATCTTACAATTTTCATCTTTAATATCTTCTCGGTTCTTCGAATCGCTGCTGAAAGCGAGGGCTCGGACCACAATATCCAGCGTGACCAAAACCCGGGCGTCCGTGCACCAGAAAGCTTCCAGTTCTCGCGCGTCTGGTGGCGGGTAATGTAGTGCTCCATACGGTTACGGTCTTTGTGCTTGGTGTAATCAGAATATCCCTGGCGACCGAACCGGACTTTGTGGCCATCAGGGAATACGGCCATATACTTGTGGATTCCGTTTCGGGCCTCTTCGAGCCGAATATGCATCCTTAGTATTACTTGAGAGAAATTCTTATTGATATGTAAATTAACAGGGCCAAAATAATTATGTTAAAAATTAGGTAGCCCGTTATAAATGTATAAATCGCGCTATTTTCAAAAATCATATTTAGCAGTTGCTTAGAAAGAGAATCATCTTCTTCTGTCATGGATCGTTTTATCATAAAGGGTCAAAAAAATGACACTATTTTTACAAAGTTTGGGAGGGCCGTCTGTGTGCTGGGTCCAACGGGCATAGGCAAGTCCTGGTTGGTCCATAAGCACATGGACCCCTGTATCGAGATAACTTCTGATACTTTACGAAGTAAACAAGATACGATAAACTTGTTAGAAAAGATTCGCGGGACTGATATTCCAGTCATAATTGATGAATATGAGGCTGTATCAGACCTGGCCGGCATCCGAGAATTGTCTGGACCTCCTACGAATGGAATTTTAATTATAATTTCACAGGTCCCTCTCCGTCTTGACTTTGATATTCCCGTCTGGCAATTTCCGATTAAAAATGAAGAAGAGATTATGGCGCTGTTTCCAGGAGCGGACCCGGAGGTCGTCCGTGAGTCCAAGGGGGACCTCCGGCGCGTCAAGCAAAGCCTGATTTTTCAGTCGGATGATTGGGACGAGTTTCAGAGTCCAAAAGAATTCATAAAGTCTCTGGTCTCGGTCGGATATGACGAACCACCGTCGCTCTACATCGGTCACATTATGCCCGAGCCCGGGAATATAGTTTCAATTTTACAAGAAAATTACGTAAACAATGCAAAGGCGGACCTCGATCTTCTGGTCCGGATATCAGATTCTTTCAGTTCGGCGGACATTTTTGATCGAAAAATGTATGAAGGGAGCTGGGATCTCATGGTCTATCACACGATGTTTGGGTGTGTGATTCCGGCCATAGAATTGAATCACTCATTAGGACCGGACCTCAGACCCGGGTCGCTATGGACCAAGTATCAGAACACCTGTATGAGAATCAAGCGCCTCAGGACTCTCTCGAGACGTCCCAAAAATGGCCAGAGCCTCTCGCGGTCCGCTCTATCCATGCTCAGGACATATATTCAGGAGGGAAATTTTGAAATTATAAGTGAATATGACATCCAAGTTCAGGACGTCGACACCTTCAACTACTTGAGCCCTTTGGCCAAGATAAAACCAAAGGTCCTGTCTTCACTAAAGAAATGGCTACAGGAGAGGAGCTCGAAGAGTCTTACGTAAAGGTCCAGGGGTCCGACATTTACTTTCATTGCGAGGTATGCGAGGTCACCGTTCTCGAGTTGAATATGAAAATCAAGAAACTCGAGAACGAACTGCTCCATAAATTTTTGGATCTGAATTTAACTTCTAAACCAGAGATCCGAGTGTGGATCCGCTCGGACGGTGGCGATATGCACTCGGGTCTGAGTGCCATGGACTGCCTGCGGTCTCTGACGCGCGTCAAAGTTCGGACGATTGCCGATGGCGTCTGTTCGTCTGCGGCCACCTTTGTTCTTATGGGCGGAAGAACCAGGCACATGACGAAAAATTCATATATACTTATTCACCAACTAAATATGGATGGAACGTGGGGGAAATTTGAGGACTACAAGGACCAGATGGAAAATTTAGAGCAATTTATGGGAAGATTTCGCGAAATTTATTCTGAGTATACAGATATTCCAGAGAAGAAACTCAAGAAGCTTCTTCGGCGGGACCTCTACCTAGACTCGGACCAGTGTCTGAATTGGAAGATTATTCATTCTCTGTGGTAGGCACATCCGACTCTGCGTCCTCCGAGGACGGGGGCGGGGCTGCCGGAGCGACCAGAGGCTCCTGAAGAGGCTGGCGCACAATCTTGGCAGTGAACTTTTTATACAAAAAGTAAGAAATTAACAGAATTGCAACAATAGCAACGATGTTGAAGATGTTGAAGCTGGGCATCTATACTAAAAAAAGGTGTTTTTTTAGAGCCAAGTTCGCGCGGCACACCATTCAACTCAACAATGGATATCGAACAGATCTGGGCCGATCTTGATTCCCTCCGGGAAGCGCAGCCTGAGGCCGCACCTTCTGAATATCTATGCTCGTTTTGTAACGTGCCCAAGGTTATTTTCGATCTTCCGACGTGCCTGGAGTGTGGACGGGTCGACTCTGAGTATATTTGCGAGGAACCCGAGTGGCGGTCTGGGGCAGGTGAGGGTCCTGACCCCTCTCGGGTCGGCGCACCAGTCAACGTTGACCACTTTTCGGAGGCCTGGGGACGAACAACCTATATGACCGTGAACCGCAACGCGTCATGGGACCTGAAGAGGCTCGCTCGGATAAATCATCATTCAACTATGAATCACCGAGATCGCGCCCTCTTTCACGCCTATGCCCAAATGGACCTCGTCGGAAAGCAGATACTGAGTTTACCCGATTCCGTTATGTATTCGGCCAAAATCAAGTATAGAAAATTCAACGAGGCGGTCCTGACGCGTGGCGCCGTTCGAAACGGCATCAAGGCGAACTGCATCTTCCAGGCGTGCCGCGAGTCGGGGGTCGCTCGAACAACTCAGGAAATTGCGTCCGCCTTTGGAATCCCGGCTCGAGACCTGTCGAGAACCTTTGAGATTTATCAAGAACAGGTCCCGGAGACGGTCGTTCACGTGACGACCGCAGCGGACCTTGTGAGCAGATTCTTCAATTCGATTACAGGTATTCCAGAATCAGACCGAGGCCGAGTCAAGGCGGGGATAATTAGAAAATGCAAAAGCCTGGAGGACCGCGTCGAGCTTATGGGTCGGACACCCAAGGCGGTCGCTTGCGCGGTCATAGCAATGAGCTTGAAGGACGTCAAAGGGACGCCGAGCCGGGCCGAGCTTTGCAAAATCTGCGACATCTCCTTGCCGACGCTCGGAAAGATAGAAACTTTAATAGGAACTTAAAAGATATTATAGTTTGAAATATAATGGCATTATTCGTAAGCACGCCCTGTTATGGGGGTATTTGTCTGCAGGCCTACGCCGAGTCGATGCTTAATCTTCATAGGATTTGTTTAGAAAGAAGGATTCCTATGATGTATGACTCGACCGAAAACGAGTCACTGATCACTCGGGCCCGAAACGTTTCGATCGCACGGTTTTATAAAAACACGCAAGCGAGTCACTTTCTTTTCATAGATGCCGATATTCACTTTGATCCCGAAACGGTCATTCGTCTCATACAATCGAACCATGATGTGGCCGTGGCGGTCTATCCAAAGAAGTGCGTTATGTGGAACAAGGCCGAGGCCCGCATAGATTCAGATAATTTAGATAGAGTCGCGGCGTCGCTCGCTCTCAATTTCAAAGGATACAAGACGCCGGTCGTCGATGGCTTCGCGGAGGTTCTTGACGGCCCGACCGGGTTTATGCTCATCAAGCGCGAGGTCATAGCCAGACTATATGAAGCGTATCCAGAGCTCAACTGTGTAAATGATCACGAGAACAAGGACCTGGACACATATTGTGCAATTTTTGATTGTATGATAGATCCAGACACACATCGATACCTATCGGAGGATTATGCATTCTGCCGAAGATGGCAAAAGATTGGCGGAAAGATTTTTGCCGATGTCACAGCCATATTAGGGCACGTTGGAAATATTCGATTTCAGGGCAAGTTAGAGAATAGACTTTCTTCAACATAAATGACAGTCGTCCATGTCTGCGTCCAGACGCGAAGCAAGGCCTTGGCCGCGTCGGCCCTTCATTCTCTTCTCCATATGACGACGGTTTGTTTATCAAAAAATATAGAATTACAATATCATTTTGCCGAAAATAGGTCTTCAATTATTCCAGATCTTTTGAAGACCGGTGAGCGCATCGTCTGGTTCGACTACGGCTTGAGTCCAAATAAGGAAATAATTGAAAAGATGATTCAGCCATTTGAGAAAGATATTCAGGTCCTCGTGTTTCCGTGTGTTACAGAGGGTGTGAATTGGGAGCAGTTTCGCAAAAAGACCAAAGAGGGTTCGACCGAACCGGTTCATCAACGTGGGCTCTCTTTCGACACAACGGTCGGGCGCAAGTTGGGTCCGGGTCTCTATTCATGTGAGCGGAGTGCCGCGCGCATATGGGCGATGGATTCCAAGCCAGTAAACAAGAAACTCCGGGCCGGGAAGGAGCCAATTAAACTTCCAGAAGATCCAGAGGCTATGTTCGCCCGCCTAGCGCAAATTGGCGTAAAAATAGGGGTCGCGTCAGAGGCAGAGATTTTGTGTCACTTTGTGCACGAATGCAAAGGAAACATCCTAGAATCTTCCGGACTTGAATTTAAAGCGTAGAAACGTGAAATACTTATGGCATTAGAATTTATAAAAGAATCGTGGGGGGACCGTTTTCCGGGCCCTCAACCGATTTCTATAGAGCGGAGACATTTTCCGTTACTCAAGAAACAGCCCTATTTTTTGTGCGAAAAGACCGATGGTGTTCGGCACCTGTTGGTCAGCATTGCAGACGGCGTTTTCTTGATTAACCGAGCGCTGAGTCTGACTCCGGTCCGTGGGGTCCGAATACCAAAAGAGACCCTTCTCGACGGGGATCTTGTGGAATCCAAAATTGGAAAATTTATTTTTGTTATTCACGATGCGGTTCGGGTCAAGGGCGAGGATCTTCGACTCGTGCCACTCAATGCCCGTCTCGACAAAGCGCGGGGACTCGTCAAGGGCGTGATCAAAACGGCCGGGGCTCCATTCGAGATTCGGGTCAAGACTATGGTCCCACTCGAACAGGCCCGAGAGTTTCCACCGCTGGATTCGTTCGAATACGAGACTGATGGCGTCATCTTGACTCCCGTAAACGAACCGATCCGAACCGGGACCCACGAGACTATGTTCAAGTGGAAACCGCACGACCGGATAACTATTGATTTTGAATTAAGAATGGGAAATGAACTTTATATTCAGGATCGGGGGAATCCTATCAGAATGTCAGAGATGCATCTAGGGAACAGGCGCCCGGACCTTCCGAGTGGGACGATTGTTGAATGTGGACACGGGAGTCTCGGGTGGTTTGTCGAAAAGGTCCGAATCGACAAGACCCATCCGAACAATCTCCGAACTTATGAGCGGACTCTCGTCAACCTTCGAGAGGACATCAAGCTCCCTGAATTGTTTTAGGTTAGCCAAGGGAACGGGCGGTGATGGCGGTGGCGGAGGTGGGTATGCGCTATAGACACTAGCGCTAGGATTGGTATTGAAAACACAGGTCGCTACTTGGTCAATAGTGAACGAAGAGTTATAATAGAAACATCC
>JGI24890J29729_1001230_pt1 | contig 12126 bp, 9 predicted proteins | sample FreactcultureFD7_FD_29729 | JGI IMG/M metagenome (IMG submission 29729)
ATGCCTCCCATTATTGATACAGTCTGCTCAAATAAAGTGTAAAAATTAATTCCGTATGCCACCTTTGGCCGAAGGAATCCTTTCGGGTAAACGTACTCGATCTGAAGTGGGATTTTATAAGAGCCGCTCTTTTCGCCATAAACAGCAGTAGTTACGGTAGAATACAATACTCCTGTTCTCAAGAATAATTTTTCATTTGTCCGAGGCATCCAGAAATGCATTAGTACGCCACCTTGAAAGGAACTGGTATTGTTATAAGCAACTAAATTTTGAAAACTTATTATTCCACCAACGACTTCAAGATCAACCTTCAGCAACGGCAATTTTTTCTCGTAGACAATGCACGCTCTATCGTTGCATACGGTGTTATGATAGACTTCGGCAAGTTTGATCAGGTTGTCGTGCTCTGGTCTTTTCATACTGGCAATTCGGGATTGAAGTGCGGGAGCGTCTTGCATATAGAAATTCAATATTCCAATATGCCTGTTCGACCTATAAAGATAAGACATACCGTCTTTATTCCTGATTTCTTCTTCATACGGGAGTTCTATCAACTTATCGTCTTCTTTCTCTAAAAAATAATGATCTCCTGTATCATCTCTTAAATAATAAATATTGATGCGGCCCTTAATAAGAAATTCAAGAAATACATTTCCTTCGTTCAGCGTTCTCGAAACAAAGTACCTCCCATCTTTAAATCTGTAACCCATGATATCACCGGGTGAATACTTAACTTTCTCATCTTCGTCGTTTAGCCTGAATCGACAGCTCTTTCCCATTGACAAATCTCCGGCATAATCGATCTCTCCAGACAGTGTATCGCCATTCATCTTGATAATATACCCAGGCCGAAAATCGGCCTGCGCGTTTGCCAGCCTGGTGGAAAGAAGTATAAGCAGTAATAAAATAATTTTATTATGCATTGTTTTTACCATTAACTTTTTAACAGTTACCATTTAACTTTTTTCCAATTGACATTGAGCTTTGTTGCCTTGATGATTTGGAAATGGAACCCACTTGACAAAGTAAGGCTAACTAGACTAAGTAAAACTACTCACCGCTTCCTCCTTATACGCTTTTCTCGGTTTCAATTGCAGTACCTGGAACATCTCCTGATCTTTTACAAAACCCGGATTCGGTGTGGTTAAAAGTTTGTCGCCGGCGAAGATGCTGTTGGCGCCAGCCAGAAAACAAAGGGCTTGTTCTTCCAGCGTCATGCGCACGCGGCCTGCCGATAAACGAACCATTGCTTTTGGCATAATGATTCTCGCCGTCGCGATCATTCGTATCATTTCCCATACGGAAACTTTGGGCTGGTCTTCCAGCGGCGTTCCTTCTACCGGCACCAGGGCGTTTACCGGAACGGATTCGGGATGCTCAGGTAAGGTGGCTAAGGTGTGCAACATGCCGATGCGGTCATCTTCCCTCTCTCCCATACCAATGATGCCACCCGAACAAACGGAGATCTTTGCCTTGCGAACGTTCTCTAATGTATCGAGACGATCATCATAGGTACGTGTGGTAATGACGTCGCTGTAAAATTCTTTACTCGTATCAAGATTATGATTATAAGCATACAAGCCGGCGTCTTTTAATTTTTGCGCCTGCTCAGGTGTAAGCATGCCGAGCGTACAACATACTTCCATGCCCATGGCATTGACGCCTTTTACCATGTCGATCACTTTATCGAAATCGCGGTTGTCGCGCACTTCGCGCCAGGCCGCACCCATGCAGAAACGGGTGCTGCCGGAATCTTTTGCTTCCTGTGCTTTTCCCAAGACTTCACCGACTTCCATCAACTTGTGCGTTTTCACGTTCGTGTGATAACGCGCTGCCTGCGGACAATACGAACAATCTTCCGGGCACCCTCCGGTTTTGACCGAAAGAAGTGTGCATACCTGTACTTCGCTCGGATCGTTGTGCTGGCGGTGAACGGTCGCGGCTCTGTAAATCAATTCAAGAACCGGAGCATTATAGATTGCGGCAATTTCTTCCCGCGTCCATGTATTCTTGGATGGCATCTCTGTAGGATTTGACATGTGTCTTCGTATGATTAATGAATTAATGGATCTCCAATGTAAACGGCATGCGCGCCTGTGCGCCCTGGAAATTTTTCAACTGCTGATATTGTTTGTACAAGCTGTAATGATCGCCGAGTTCGGATTGGATCGTGCTGGCCTTTGTATTTTCTCCCAGCTGAGTAACCAACTCCTCCAAAAAAGATTTTTGCTGTGGATAATATTTGACTTTATAGTCGCTTGCAACATTTGCTTTTTGTGCCGCGATCACGATGGCATCATTAAAATCTCCGAGTATGTCTACCAGGCCTCTTTCTTTGGCCTGCTCGCCCGTCCACACACGACCGGATGCAACTTTCTTGATGTCTTCAATGGATAAGTGGCGGCCTTGTGCAGCTTTGCCGGTAAATGTTTCGTAGTGCTCGTCGAGGTCTTTCTGCCAGAATGCTTTTTCAGCATCATTCAGCGGACGCGTTATGGTGTACATCTCTCCGAATTCTCCTGTCTTCACTTCATCGAATGTAACGCCGATCTTATTTCCGAGAAATCCACTCATGTCGAACATCATTCCGAATATACCGATGGAGCCTGTGATGGTGTGCGGCTGTGCTACAATCGTGTCGCAGGCCATCGCCATGTAATATCCGCCGGATGCCGCGTAATCTCCCATGGAAGCGATGACAGGTTTTGCCTGCGCTGCCAGGGTTAATTCCCGCCACATTCTATCCGACGAACGGAACTCTCCCCCGGGAGAATTTACCCGCAGTACAATAGCTTTGACATTTTTATTTTCTCTCGCTTTCCGGATTTCTTCGACATAGGTATCGGCGCCGATAACCGGGTCCGATCCCGATGATTTGCCCGGCGTAATGGTGCCCTCTGCAACGATCACGGCAATCTCATTGCCTGAGGTTTTATCCGTTGAAAACGATTTGAGGTATTTGCCGTATTTCACGAAGCTGATCTTATCATCCGCGCCAAGCCCAAGATGTTTTTTTAGGACCGACCGGAATTGATCTTCATATAATAAAGAGTCTACGAGGCCCAACTCCTGGGATATGCCGGCATTTCTAACCAGCATTTTATCCGAAATTTCTTTCAGTTTGTTTTGCGGAATATTTCTGGATTCCGAAATACGGCCCAGTACATGATTATAAATGGAGTTAATTAATTCTGTGAGCTGCAGCCTGTTTGCATCGCTCATCTTCTCCAGGATAAAAGGCTCGACGGCGCTTTTGAATTCGCCCACACGAAACACTTCAGGTTTGATCTCTAATTTATCAAACAGTTTTTTATAAAATCCGATCTCCACCACGAGGCCGTTGAATTCTACTTCACCTTCAGGATTCAAATAGATCTTATCCGCGGCAGAGGCCAGGTAGTATGCTCCTTCGGACATTGTTTCACCATATGCGATAATCCATTTTCCTGATTTCTTGAAATCGAGCAAGGCCAGCCGGATCTCCTCCAGGGTTGTATAACCCGTCATCGGATGGCTGATGTCCACATAGATGCCCTTTATCTTTGAATCAGTCTTGGCGTGCTCAATAGCTTGTTTTAATTGCACCAGCCCGATATTTTCTCGGTCGCTCCCAATTACCGGCAGATCTGCAAACGGATTCTCGCGCTGCAGCTCGGTGATCTGAGCGTCTAACTTTAAATGCAGTACGGAATTGTCTCCGATCGCTACCTCTTTTTCCGATGAGGCCGAGGCGATAATGCCAATAAAAAAGAGAACCGTCAGCACCAGAAAAACAATCATGGCCAACAGCGTAGCAAAAAACATCTTAAAGAAATTCATACGGCTAACGTTTAAGTTTCAAATGTACTACAGATAGGAATAAAAAAGTATGTTTGTAATCGCATGAACGATGGTATTTTTCTTTTGTTGGGCACAAATGTGGGGAACCGGGCCGATAATCTGGATAAAGCCCGGCAGGCGATCAATAATCTGGGAAAAATTATCTCCCTTTCGCCGGTTTACCAGACAGAAGCCTGGGGGAAGACCGATCAGGCGGCGTTTTATAATCAAATTCTGGAAATCACCACGCCACTTGACCCGCAGGCCCTTCTCGAAAAAATTCTTGCCATCGAACTCGAATTAGGTCGCGTACGAAAAGAAAAATGGGGTCCACGCATAATGGACATCGACATTCTTTTCTATGGCGATTTACTATGGAATGAAAAAGATCTGAAACTCCCCCATCCCGGCATCGCCCTGCGACGTTTTGTACTGGTCCCGTTATGTGAAATTGCACCCTACCTGATACATCCTGTACTGAAAAAAAAAATCACAGACCTTTTACAGGAATGCCCCGATCCGCTAGATGTTAAAAAACTATAGTACTCACAAACTTTGTATCTCAGCTTCCGGAGAAATCTTTTTAACCAGGCCCTGCAGCACTTTTCCCGGTCCGCATTCGATGAAAAGCCGGGCCCCGTCTTTCGTCATATTTTGGACGGATTGCGTCCAGCGGACAGGCGCCGTTAATTGTGCGATCAGGTTCTTTTTGATAATGGCAACGTCTGTGGATGGCCGTGCATTTACATTCTGATAAACCGCGCAGACGGGCTTACCGAAGGTTGTGTTTTCAATGGCCAAGGCAAGTTCTTCCCGCGCCGGTTCCATCAAGGGCGAATGAAAAGCGCCGCCGACCGGCAATGGCAACGCACGTTTGGCGCCGGCAGCTTTCATTTTTTCACAGGCTATTTCAATTCCTTTATTCGATCCTGAGATAACCAACTGTCCCGGGCAATTATAATTCGCGGCAACCACCACTTCTTCCTTTATGGAAGCGCAGATATCTTCCACTACTTTATCATCCAGGCCAAGAATGGCAGCCATGGTGGATGGATTTTTTTCGCAGGCATGCTGCATGGCTATCGCCCGTTTGTATACCAGTTTAAGAGCATCTTCAAAGGAAAGCGTTTTATTCGCGACCAACGAAGAAAATTCTCCCAGTGAATGGCCAGCGACCATATCGGGAACAAACACATCACTCGACAAGGCAATGGCGACAGAATGAATAAAGATGGCCGGCTGGGTGACTTTCGTCTGTTTCAATTCATCGGCTGTACCACTGAACATGATATCGGTAATTTTAAAACCCAGAATATCGTTAGCCTGATCAAAAAAAGCCCTGGCTTTTGGATTGGCATCATAAATATCTTTTCCCATACCACTGAACTGTGAACCTTGCCCGGGGAATACGTATGCTTTCATTCGTTATTTTTTGTTGGTGCAAATTTTATGCTGGTCGCAAAAGTAATAAAAATAGGGACGAGTTGCGAGTTACGAGCCACGAGGCGTTTCTGACAAAAAACTCGAAACGCGTAGCTCACAGCTCGCAACGTTACAGTAGTATCTGACAGATTTAAAAATTACTTACTCATGCCGGCGACGAGAAGTTGCAGAAACTGATTGTGTATTGTTAATTGCGAATGTATTAACCTGTTTTTCACGTGCTTTGGTATCATACATTCGGAACGACTGAAATTGTTTTTATTGCCGCGTTTGTTCTGTTCTACATATTTTACATCATCCGCGTTGTACGGATCGCCAGAAGCCTCAACACTCCTTACGTAACCGTCTTCGTTAAACTCATCTTACGTTCCGTTATTTTCGCGCTTCTGATCGTAGCCTTTCTGGGTCCGTCTTTCGGCGAAGCAAAGCGCGAAGTAAAGGCCGTGGGCAAGGATATTATGATATGCGTCGATCTTTCCAAGTCGATGGATGCCTTCGATATTCAGCCCACCCGGCTTGAGAAAGTGAAATTTGAAATGAAAAAAATCGTCAATGCTTTCAACTCAGACCGTGTAGGCGTCATTATTTTTTCGTCGGAAGCTTTTATGCAATGTCCGCTGACCTACGATCAGAATGCGCTTAATCTTTTTATCGAAACCATGAACTCAAGCCTTGTGCCGTCGTCCGGAACGGATTTTGCCCCCCCGCTGAAAATGGCATTAGACAAGCTGGAAGACGATAAATCACTTGCCGGCCAGCAAAAATCAAAAGTCATTATTCTGATAAGCGATGGAGAAGATTTTGGCGAGGATACGGATGAAATTTCCAAGGACATTGAGGAAAAGGGAATCAAACTCTTCACCCTCGGGGTGGGAACCGAAAAAGGCGGTAACATGTATGCCGGTTCCGGGCTGAAAACCGATCGCAATGGAAATCTGGTAGTTTCCAAACTTAATGTAAAATCCCTTCGTTCTATTGCCAACAAGACCGATGGACAATACTTTGAGATCAATGCGACGCAAAACGATGTTTCCCGGTTGATCAATACAATCGACACGATCGAAGGCGAGCTTCGCGATTCAAGAATGGTGGATGTATCGGCAAATAAATATTTCTATTTCCTGGCGCTGGCAACTGCGTTGCTGATGCTGGATGTTCTGATCAACATTAAAACGGTACGAATATGAAGGTTCTTATGTCCGTTATTATGGTTTTGCTTCTGTGGACCGGCCCGGGGAAGATCAGCCAGATCAACACGGCAAAATCGGAAGCTAAAAAAGCATTCAACGACGGTCATTACAAAGATGCCATAAAAAAATATCGTTACCTGGTCGATTCCCTCGGGGTAAACGAAGATGAGGTAATGTTAAACCTGGCGCATGCCTACTATCTCTCCAACGACACAACGAATGCCAAAAGCGCCTATCAGGGATTAACACAAAGCGCCAAGAATGCCATTCGCTCGAAAGCGCTTCAACAACTCGGTCTGATGAACAACAAACAGGGAAAATCCGAAGAGGCCCTGAATCAATTCAAACAAGCCATCAAGGCCGATCCAACCAATGAGGACGCGCGCTACAATTATGAAATGCTGAAAAAGAAACTCGACGAAAAGAAAAAACAGGACGAACAGAAAAATAAAGATCAGAAGGACCAGAATAAGGATCAGAAAAACAAAGACGATCAGAAAAAAGACGAGAACAAAAAAGATCAGGACAAGAAAAACAAGGATCAGCAGAACAAAGATCAGAAGAACAAAGACCAAAAAGATCAGGAGCAAAAGGATAAAGAGAAAAAGGATCAGGAGCAAAAAGATCAGCAGAATAAAAAAGATAAGCAGGATAAAGATCAGAAAGACAAAAAAGAAAGCCAGGAGCAAAAAGATCAGGAAAAGAAAGACAAAGGAGAGCAGAGCAAAGAGGATCAAAAGAAAAATGAAAAACAGAAAACGCCACCTCAGGTTTCTGAGAAACTGAAAGAGATGAACATCACCGAAGAAAAAGCCAGGATGATCCTCGAAGCAATGAAAAACCAGGAGATACAATATCTGCAACAGAACAAACGCAAAGCCACCAAGCCGAAGGACAAGGGTAAGCCGGACTGGTAAAATCTCATACCAAATACTCCTACATTATTTCGAAACTAAAGCCCTCTATGTTAAAACGAATAGTCGTTATTTTCGCCATCACGTTCGTGGTAGTTTATGGCACAACCCGGTTACTGATTTCAAAAACTGATTTATTTTCAAAAAAATACTACGATACCATTCGATTTGATGTGTACGGAAATGTTGTTGTTGTACCCGTTCAGATACATGGTAAAACACGTCGTTTCATCTTTGATACCGGCGCCTGCACTACAAGCATATCACCGGAGTTGTTTGCAGAATTAAAGCTGAACGATCAGGATTCTATCGACATAACAGACTATTATGGAAACAAAAAAAGAGCCGCGAAGGCTATACTTCCAGAGTTGACTGTTGGCCATACTGCCGTGCAGAATATTCACGTTGCTGTATTTCCGCCCATACCAATCGCACAATGTAATCTAACCATAGGCGGCTACCTGGGGAATGACATTTTTTCCAAGGGGATTGTTCAAATTGATATTGAAGCAAAAAAGCTTTTGATGGCCTCCAGCATTAAAAATGTAGCTATCGATAACACCACTTCCGTGGATGCCGAATTCAATCAAAATATGATTCCCTATTTAACTATTTCATTTCCGGGTAAAAGCGCAACAGAAAAAGTAATGTTCGATACGGGGTCTTCCAGTTATTTCTATCGATTGGAAAAAAAGATCTTTCTAAAAATGCTGCACGACGGGCTCCTAAAAAAAGACGATATTCTCGATACCCTTGGCACACAGAAAAACAGTTCGGGCATCTTCGGAAAACAAAAAGATACCGAGATCTTTTTTGTAAATTTTGATAGCATCAATTTTATCGGACAGACGATTCACAATTGCCCGGCATATACCTATAGTTCAGGAGGGTCTTCAATTGTAGGATCTCCTTTTTTGCGATTGGGTATCATAACAATCGACTATACCCATCATAAATTATATTGCAAACCATATAATCAGCTAAAACTCGATTTGCATCCTTTTCTTGGTTTCACGATGACGGGAAATAGGCATGGACAGCTGTTGGTAGAGACCGTTTTACCCGGTTCCGCCGCAGAGAAAAATGGGATCAAAGAAAACTATATACTGAAAGAACTAAATTCTGTCGTGCTTGATTCTTTGAGTATGTGTGATGTTCTCTTGTTTAATTGGCGTCATGAGTTTGATCAGGATACCGTAAAATATTCTTTCTTAAAACCAACGAATGACTATCTGAACGTTAAAATAAGAGCGAAATAAAAATGGTGTTTCAAACGCCCGGGCGTCCGTGCACTGTTGAGTTTTTATTATATTTAGTAAACATAACATCAAGTCATGAAAGAGGTCTACATCATATCCGCCGTCCGAACACCGATTGGTAGCTTTGGAGGAAGTCTGGCATCTTTGTCGGCCATTACATTGGGTGGTATCGCGGTGAAGGGTGCTGTTCAGAGAGCAGGCATCGATCCGAAATTAATTCAGGAAATATTTATCGGCAACGTTCTTTCCGCCGGGCTCGGTCAGGCACCGGCAACACAGGTTGCTGTTGCTGCCGGATTTGGATTCAACATTCCGTGTACGATCATCAATAAAGTATGCGCGTCGGGAATGAAGGCTGTGATGACCGGTGCACAATCCATTATGCTCAGCCAGAATGATGTCGTAATTGCCGGTGGAACGGAGAGCATGAGCAACGTTCCCTACTATCTTCTGAAAGCGAGAACAGGTTACAAATACGGAAACAGTGAACTGATCGACGGACTTCAATACGATGGCCTCACCGATGTGTACAATCACTGCGCGATGGGTGTATGCGCCGATAATACGGCCAAAGAAATGAACATCAGCCGGCAGGATCAGGATGCTTACGCCATCAGTTCCTATAAACGCTCCGCCTCTTCGTGGACTTCCGGAAAATTTAAAAATGAGATTGTCCCTGTTGAAGTTGTTGATCGTAAAGGAAATGTTTCACTGTTCGGAGAGGACGAAGAATATAAAAATGTAAACTTCGATAAGATACCGTCGCTAAAGCCGGCCTTCACCAAAGAAGGAACCGTAACAGCGGCGAACGCTTCAACGCTTAACGACGGCGCTTCCGCCTTGCTGCTGGTCAGCAAAGAAAAGGCGCAGGAACTGGGATTAAAACCCATTGCCAAAATCCTCGGCTTTGCCGATGCAGCACAGGATCCGATGTGGTTCACCACCACGCCATCCATCGCCATACCGAAAGCCATCGAACGTGCGGGTATACATAAAAAAGATATCGGTTATTATGAGATCAACGAAGCCTTCGCAGCCGTTGCCATTGCCAACAATATGAAGCTTGGCCTGGATCCGGAGAAAGTAAATGTAAATGGAGGCGCTGTAGCGTTAGGACATCCACTCGGCTCTTCCGGTTCGCGCATTATCACTACGTTGATTAACGTGCTCGATCAAAACAAGTCAGGTATTGGTGTTGCCGGCATTTGTAATGGCGGTGGCGGGGCTTCTGCTATCGTGATCGAAAAATTATAATTCTTTAACAGGATGGATTCAATTACCCACCTTGCCATTGGTGCCGTTATCGGTGAGGCGATCATGGGAAAAAAAATCGGGAAGCGCGCCATGTTTTTAGGCGCTATAGCAGCGAGCCTTCCGGACATCGATGTTGTTGCTTCATTTTTTTTACCAACAGCAGAAGATCTTTTGGCACACCGCGGATTTACGCACTCCTTTCTTTTTGCAGCGTTGGCCACCGCACTGCTGGCCTTATTATCCGAACGGTGGCACAGGCCGCATTCCATATCCATTCAGAAATGGATCGTGTTCTATTGTATTGAGATCTTTACACATTTATTTCTGGATGCCTTCAATAGTTATGGAACCGGATGGCTGGAGCCATTCAGTCACGTAAGAATTTCATTCAACGCTCTTTTTGTAGCCGATCCATTTTTTTCTGTTTGGTGTATTGTAGCTGCCTCGGTCTTGGTTATTCTGAAAATAAAGAACCCACGCAGAAAATACTGGATACGGACTTCACTGATCATCAGCGCCTGCTATCTGATGTATGCGCTCTATAATAAATATACCATTAACTCCGTGGTACGAAAAAATATTGAACTGCAGCAAATCACCAGTCAGCGTTTCTTTACTACGCCCACAGCGCTCAATAACTGGTTATGGTATGTGGTGACGGAAGATGATGGAGGCTATCATATCGGTTATCGGTCGGTGTTCGATAAAAATCCATCGATTGACTTCCATTATTTTCCCCGCCGGGAGCATTTGTTAAAAAATGTAAAGCAACAGGAAGATATGCAGCGGCTGATACGTTTCTCCCAGGGATACTATACACTCGATCACATCGGCGATACATTGGTATTCAACGATCTTCGTTTCGGCCAGGTCATGGGCTGGAATAATCCACAGGCGGGATTTGCGTTTCACTACTACGTCGAGCGCCCGGATGCCAATTCGCTTGTCATACAACGCGGAAGATTTACCGGTTGGAATCGTAAAACGTTGAAATCTCTGGTGACAAGGATTGAAGGACAGGAATAAAGTACGAGGGACGAGAAGGAAAAAAGTACGAGGAACGAGGGACGAGATACGAGGGACGAAAAATACAAGGACGAAGGACGAGATACGAGGGACGAGATACGAGGGACGAAAAATACAAGGACGAAGGACGAGGAACGAGGGACGAGATACGAGGGACGAAAAATACAAGGACGAAGGACGACGGACGAAGGAAAAAAGTACCGATACGAAGGAAGGGAATAAAGTACGAGGGACGAGGGACGAAAAATACAAGGACGAAGGACGGGGAATAAGGTACGAAGTACGAAAAATACAAGTACGAAATACCTCCTGATACAATCAGAGTACGAGCGAAGAAGTAATATGTACTACGTAGTAGCTAAGTTCCTGGCTAAATTAAATTCTTTTTATTTGTCACTTCGTACCCAGTATCTTTCTTCCTTCGTCTCTCGTACCTTTTTCCTTCTCGTCCTTCGTACCTCGTATTTTTTTTTCTCCTCGTACTTCGTACCTCTCCCCTCGTCCCTTCTCTATTCTTGTTGTCGGAAATAAAATGTAAACAGAAACAACGCCGTGCGGAAAAAATTATACGACATGCGTTGATGAATTCGCCTGAAGATATTGGTTTGACGGTTGTAAGTCTCTTGGGTAATTTGAATACAATCTTCTTCCATGATCTTCTTCAATCGAAGCTCTACTTCCTGCGCAAAATGTTTGTTGTCTACATCCAGGTTTAATTCAACGCTGGCATGCGCGCTTAAATCATTTACATTATACGATCCTACGGTGATCCATTTTCCATCGCAGACAGCCATCTTTCCGTGTAGTACGGTTTTCTGGTATTCGTAGATCTCGATGCCCTGGCGTAAAAGCCAGCGATAGAGATAGCGTTCGGCATCTTTACTGAAGGCGATGTCGGAGATACCCGCCAGTATCACCTGTATTTTAACATTCCGTTTTCTGGCAAGCCTCATTTTTCTTTTGAACTCACTACCCGGTAAAAAATACGGCGACATGATGATCAAATGAGAAGAGGCCGTGCGAAACATTTCCAGGTAGCTGTTGTAGATCTGGCGTTTGGCTCTTACCCAGTCGTTGACGCGTACCCGGACAGCAGAATTCCGCTCCTGAATGGCTACGACAGGTTTAAGGTGTTCCGGCGGTTTTTCTTTCTTTCTTCTTTCACGCCGCTTCATGAAGGTCCGGTGTCTTTTGATGCAGATCTTTTCCAGCACGGGTGCG
>JGI24890J29729_1001231_pt1 | contig 12123 bp, 10 predicted proteins | sample FreactcultureFD7_FD_29729 | JGI IMG/M metagenome (IMG submission 29729)
GACCAAGGTACCAACGTGTCAAAGATATGGAGATATTATCAATCAGGGTCAGGCACAAATAATTGGGTCTACGATACCAACAACGGCGCAGGGTACTTAAGNATCGACCCGGCCCGTTACTCAAACAACGGTGTTTTGACCGCTGTCCCTGCANNNGGNGGCGGTAACTGGACAATACAAAGAGTCTATTGGTTCCCCAACTCGGCAACAAAGGCCATAATCGTTTACTACGGTAACGCTTACTACACGGATCAAGCGACTGCAACGGCCGCAATCAACGTAGAAAACTTTATCGAGGCTCCAAATACGGCCGCAAACGCCATTTACTTGGGATCTTTGATAGTAAAGAACAACGCAAACTTTNCCAACTCTGCTACCTACGCCATAGTCCCTGGAGGTCTATTCAGAAGTATCGGTGGTATTAGTGGAGGAAGTGGAAACGTTACAGCGGCAACCTTGGCCGGACTATCGGACGTTAACATTACCGAAGGTTCAGGCATAGACCAATACGCTTTAATGTGGAACAACGCTACCTCTAAATGGATAGCCTCTAATAGCTTGGGAGTGTCTATTACCGGAAACGCTCAAACTGCAACTTCGGCCTCTTACGCCACTAGCGCCTCTTTTGCATTAATAGCTCTATCGGGCACAGGATCTTTTTCTGGGTCTTTTAGTGGATCTTTGATTGGAACTTCTTCTTACGCTTTGACGGCTGTTTCTTCTTCTTACGCACTAACAGCATCTTATGCATTAACAGCTTCTTATGTCAATCCACTTAATCAAAACGTATTAGTAACAGGATCACTAGCTCTTAATCGAGCAACAGCACCTGCTACCAATAGTCCTATTTTAACAGTTACAGGAAACGTGTCGGCTTCTTCGGCTTTAGCACAAGGAACGATATTTACTCCTACGCTTACTGCTGCTGCTAATAATGATGTGTTAGTGGGATTAGACATTAACCCTACGTTTACTAATGGTGCTTTTACGGGGGTAAAAAATATTGCATTAAGAAGTAGTGGTGATATACAAATTGCTAATAACGTAGCTATAAATGGTTTAAAAACAACAGGAGTTCCTTTTGNATTAATAAAAATGGATATTGCCGACAATGTTGTACTTGGCAACACTTCTACAGGTGCAATAATATTAAGTGCAAATTTAACTTTGCAAACAACAAATGGTATAGCAGCAAAACTATTTAATACAAATAATTTAGTTTTACAAAACGGTGGTACATTCACAGACAATGGCTACCGTCTTCAAGTAAACGGATCAGGCTCAGCATCAGGCTCTCTATACTCAAACGGCTTCTCAGTATTCGATGGTTCAATTTCAGGTTCTCAACCTACAAACAATCCATCATCATCACTAATGCTAATTAGTGGTAGCATTAATCCAACAGGATCTGCTACAGGAGCTAGCGCTGTGTTATTGAATACAATAATGTCTGCTTCTGCTAATAACCAAACATTAGTTGGATTAGATATTAACCCTACGTTTACTACTGGTTCGTTTATAAATGTAAGAAATCTTGGAATACGAGTAAAGGGCGACTTATATCCTTACGATGATAATTTATATAATATCGGAAGTAGTAACTTTAGATTTAATAATATTTTTGCATACCAAGCTTCATTTAGTTATTATTATTCTCCAGCTGGACTACAATCTTTTTTTGGATCCGGCCAAAATCAACCAGTAAATTTTGTAATTAATAATAAAGTATATGGTCTATTCTTTTCAACAACTGGAAACTTTACCCTACAAAACGGTGGAACATTCACAGATAACGGCTATCGTCTTCAAGTAAACGGATCAGGATCGCTAGCAGGTTCTCTATTCGTTTCTGGCTCTTCTTCTTTCTCAGGTTCATTAAACGTATCACAGGGTATTACAGGTTCTCTATTCGGAACATCTTCTTACGCTTTGACCGCTTCTTATTTGGCCGGTTACGTTTCTCCGTTCCCTTACTCTGGCTCCGCTCAAATTACCGGATCTTTAGGGTTAACCGGCAGCTTGTCCGTTTCTGGATCCGCAGGCACAGTATTCTCTTCCAATGCAGACACATTGCTTATTAGCGGATCTTTAATAGTGACCGGTTCTACAATCATTACCGGCAGTTTAAACGTAAACGGAAGCATTACTGGATCTTTGTTCGGAACGTCTTCTTACGCAGTTACAGCGTCTTACTTGATAGGATCTGTAGTGTCTGCGTCATACGCTCAAACAGCTTCTTACGCCAACGCTACAGCGGTATCTGGCTTCGGAATTGGAGGTAGCGCTATTTATTACTCTACCGTAAACGTATCCATTGCCGGGTCGAACAACTTGTTTACATTGTCCACCGGTTCTTACACAGCGGCCACTATACAGTACACGGTGTTTAACGGGTCAAACAGTAGAGCGGGCCAAATAATAGCGTCTTGGAACAATGGTAACGTACAGTACACAGACTTCTCGACAGTGGACAACTCGTCTACGGCGCAAGTAACAATGTCGATAGCAATAATATCTTCGCAAATGCAGTTCAACGCGCAGACAAATACTTCTGGTTGGACTATTAAATCACAAGCAACATTAATATAGTATGAGTTTTGGAAATGGACCTAGAATAGTAACAAATGGATTAATCCTATCACTAGACGCGGCTGATCAAAATAGCTATGTGTCTGGATCTACTACTTGGTATGATTTGAGTGGGAATAATAATAGTGGAACATTAGTGAATGGACCTACGTTTAGTTCTGCTAATAATGGCGGTATTACTTTTTTAAATGCAAATTCAGGTACAAATACAAATATAACAGCTCCCTCTCCTTCATCTCGAGCAACAACATACGAAATTGCTTTTATTCCTGCTACAGGAAGCATATCAACCCTCAGCGGATTAATGGGATGGAGTGGAAATCAATCAGATGGATTTAGTTTAAATATCTATAATAATACTATACTAGTTCAAGCCTATAGCGGAAGTAGTGCCTCAATATTTGAATCAGCGGGACCAATCAGTTATAATTCTGTTAATATATGTACAGCGGTATTTGAAAGTAGAAAGAATACCTATTATTTAAATGGAAACTTATTTACAGCAACTACCTATGCTTTTGATATTTCACCATCATCTACACCCATTAGAGTTGGAGGAAATAGTCAAGGAGGATGGCGTCAATCGCAATGTACTGTATTCTACGCTAGAATGTATACAAGAGCGCTATCCGCAACAGAAGTCCAACAAAACTATAACGCTCTTAAATCACGCTTTAATCTAACATAACATGGGAATATCAGGTGGACCAAATATTGTAAGAGACTCAAGTTTAGTGTTAGATTTAGATGCTAGTGATAGGAATAGTTATGTTAGTGGTAGTTTAACATGGAAAGATGTTAGCGGGAATAATAATACGGGGTCAATAGTTGGAGTACCGGGTTATGACACGTCTAATGGTGGGGGTCTTATTTTTGATAAAGGTGTTGGTAATAGTGGAATAAATTGTAGTAATCCAAGCAGTTTATCTTTTTCACAAAATAAAATTTCATTGGTAATATGGTTCAAACAATTTGGTGCTGGTTTTTTATTTAATCAAACAAATCCGGACGGATTTAATTTACAAAATAACGGTTCTTCAATACGATTTCAAATATATAGTGGTAGTATTGCGCCATCCCCAATAAATTTAATTGCTGGTACTATTGTAAATAACACATACTATCAAGTATGTTCAACATATGATGGAACTGTTGCTAACACATATGTTAATGGTTCTTTAGTGGGTACACAAACTAATTCACAAACAATATTAAATACGGCGGGTAATTTTCAAGTTGGTTATCGGGATAACGGTATTAATACCGATTATAGTTCGGGTAGTATATATGCTGTGCAAGTATATAACAGAGCATTATCAGCAACCGAAATTCAACAAAACTACAACGCATTAAAATCACGCTTTAATCTAACATAAAGTTATATGGCAACACAATATGCTTTTGGTCGCATCGTAACAAACGGATTAGTATTAGCGCTAGATGCTGCTGATAGGAACAGCTATGTGTCTGGTTCTGCAACGTGGAATGATTTAAGTAGTTATTCAAATACAATAACTAATGCCGGTTATGTAGGACCTACTTTTGGTAGCACAGGCTCTATAGCTTATTTTGATTACTCAGCAAATTTAACAGGAAGCGGCGTAAGCACTTATGCTTACACAGATGCAGGATCAGCACTTAATAATACTTTAGCAACAGCTAGTTTCACTATTGAAATGTGGATAAGTAGAAATACTGGAAGTGTTGGATTAGGGGATAGGGAATCATTATTTAGTAATGCTGGTAATGCTACCGGATTTAGATTTCAATTAGCTCCTACAGGATTATTTTATCTTATTGGAGGAAACGCTGGTGCAGGGTATAGCGAAGGTGGAATTGGAAGTAACTATTTAACTCTTGATGGAAGGTGGTACCAAGTAGTAATAATATATGATAGACAAGCTCAATTAGGCAGTTATACAGTATACGCCTACGCTAACGGAACTGTTCAAGGATCCACATCGATATCTTCAGCAGCTAGTTCTTCTTTTGTAGGAAGTGGTGGTGTCGGTAAACCAGGAGTGAGTATAGGATGTTGTAGTTCTTATAAAGGAAGAGTAGCTAAATTATCTGTATATAATAAAGCTCTCACCGCCTCCGAAGTCCAACAAAACTACAACGCTCAAAAATCACGATTCGGTTTAACTTAATATTTATACGTATGATATACCAAGTACAAATACAGTTCGTTCCAGGCAACGACACTATTTGGGTTGCAAGATTAAACCCAGACGATCCTATTTACGAATACGACAACGAGACAGACGCTCAAACCCAAGCCGATGCGCTTCAACAAGAAGACACGTCTGGAAGACAGTACAGAGTTGTTCAATTAAGCTAGTATGCCAATACAGTGGTTAAATACCAACTCGCCAAACTCTGGCCTAANTTACGTAAATACTTCCAAAGGAGGTAATTTGANCATGTATATAAGCTCCCCGGTAGTTTCGGTAGTTACTACTGGGTTAGTACTATCTTTAGACGCGGGCAACTTGGCCTCTTATCCTGGGTCCGGTTCTACTTGGACCGATACAGTACAATCAAGAGCGTTTACTCTGTATTCCAGCCCGGTGTATAGTTCGAACAACGGAGGCTACTTAAGTTTTGTCCCAGCTAATAGTCAATACGCTGCCAGTTCTACTAGTTTAACTAGTTCATTGAATACTTTCACCGTGGAAACTTGGCACTATTACACNGGAACTAATACCGGANTANATCCTTGTATAGTAACTGAAAACTTCCCCGGTTTTACGAGTAATATTAACTTTAGTTTGGGTTGGGATAACCTCACCAATTTACAAAACGGATTTTTCAACGGCGCTTGGAGAGTAACTCCGGCTTATACTTTAACTGCCAACAACTGGTATCACGTAGTCGGTACTTACGATGGATCCACAATATCTTTATACGTGAATAACTCATTGGTACAAAGCAGTAGTTTTACNGGCACACTGCAATCTTCTCAAGGCGGTATCAGACTAATGAGACGTTGGGACAACCCGGATTATTGGGGAGGAAACCTAGCAATAGCCAATATATACACAGGATCGTTGAACTCTACACAAATACAGCAGAATTGGACGGCCAATAGATCGAGATTCGGACTATAGTCGATATTTATACATAAACCCGCACCTTGGGGAAAGTGAACCTAGGTACTAGAACATGGCAAACGAATTCGTAGCAAGAAATGGCGTCATAGCCCAAAATAATTCTGTAATAACCGGATCATTGGTAGTAACTAATGGAATCACCGGTAGTGTGTTCGGTACCTCTAGCCAAGCATTGACCTCGTCCTACTCACAAACCTCATCTTACGCAAACACATTTACAGTCGGCGGTACTTTAACCGCTCAGACTTTGATAGTAAGCACCATCAGTTCTTCTGTGGAGTACTCAAGTGGTTCTAACATCTTCGGTAACAGTTTAACTAATACTCAAACAATGACCGGTTCTGTTAATATTACCGGTAGTTTGAATGTAGTAGGAGCAGTTAGTTCTACCGGATCTATATCTGCAGCATCNGCTATTGGTAGAGGAGCTTATCTTAATAATAATTTAATAGCCGCAGCAAACAATGATGTGTTAGTTGGATTGGATATTAACCCTAACTATGTAGGTGGTGTAGGTGCAACAAATACTATTGTAGGTGGTACATCATATACTACAGGTACTTATGGTTATGCAAGTCCTGAAACGGGTTATGCTCCCGAATTAGGTATATTTTTAAATGCTTCCGGCGCTTATATGGATAGTTGGTATGAATACGGCTCAAGCACAACTTATGATTCAATGTTATCTTTATTGTATCAAAAATATATGAACATATTTGGTAAAAACATAATTAATATAGATGCAAGTTTAAGTAGTTGGAATACCGCTAACGGATATTTAAACACTTCTAAATTATTTAAAGCTGATGATACTGACCCAAGTCAAATAAATGTTAGCGCAAATTCATATATGTTAGGCAATTCAACTATAAGTTATCCCAATGATGAAGTTAAGGCAACATTATTGCAAATATCTAACACACCAATATCAGCAACATTTGGGCATACCTTTACATATAATACCTTTAATTAAGTTAAATTTGCAATATGAATAATGTAACGGGTGAAAATATAATGCTTTATTATCACGACCCTATTTCGGGCAATGATATTCCTTTCGCTTGTTCTACAAATTGCACATTTAACGTACAAGTAGGGCAAAAAGAGGTAACAAGTCAATCTTCGGCTTGGTATAAAGAGTTTAAAAACGATGTAGCTTCTTGGACTGTTTCTTGCGATGGCTTAATAACTTTAGACAATTACGGGTATTTATTTTTATTGCAACAACAACAAAATAGAACTACTATTTTAGTAAAGTTTGTAATCGATAACGGAGTAAATGGTTTAGTGATTATATCGGGGAATTGTAATCTTACAAATCTTCAAATTAATGGTCCTTGGAAAGACATAGCGACTTATTCGGTTAGCTTACAAGGTACTGGAGCTTATGGCACAACGGGTACAACAATAAGTCCAACAGGTACAATAATAGTGGCAGGAAGTCCTATTATAAATAAAGAATATGTGGGTTCAGGTGGAGAAACAACAATAGTTTGGAGCAGCGTTATAAGCAAAAATTGTGTTTATGTTTCAAGAGGTGGTGTAGATGTAAGACAAATTTTAACAACAGGAACTCCAACCAATGACCAAGTAAAATGGAATTCTTCAACGGGAACATTAACATTTGGAACTGCTTTAGTTTCTAATGAATTTATAAGAGCATTATTTAATTAATTATGAGCCAATTACAATTAGCAAATATTTTAGCAGGTTCAGGGAATGTACTTGCCGGAGGAGATAATACAGGGAATGTAACTAAGATTACTTTAGGAACAAATCTTTCTTTGACTTCAGGTGTTTTAAATGCTGCATCCGGCTCTACAATTACTTTAACTACTACGGGTAATTCAGGAGCATCTAGTTTAATTAGCGGGGTTTTAAATGTTCCTACTTATTCTTTAACTGGATTAGGAGGAGTGCCAAGTACAAGAACATTAACTATAAATGGAACTACTTATGATTTAAGCGCTGATAGAAGTTGGACAATACCAAGTGCGGTTACTTCTTTTAATACAAGAACGGGTGCAATTACTTTGACAAGCGGAGATGTAACGAGTGCATTAGGATTTACTCCTTATAATTCAAGTAACCCAAGTTCATTTATTTCTTTGAGTTCTTTAACTGCGGGTAGTCCTTTAAATTACAATTCATCAACGGGAGTTTTTACAATTACTCAATCTGATTCAACACATAGCGGATATTTAAGCGCTACCGATTGGGTAACATTTAATAATAAATTAAATAATTTATCGCTTACTACTACGGGTTCAAGTGGTGCAGCAACTTATGTAGGAAGTACATTAAATATTCCTAATTATACGTTAAGCGGATTAGGAGGACAACCGGCATTAAATGGAATAGGATTAGTAAAAATGATAGGAACTTCGGTTTCTTATGACAACAATCCTTATATAACATTAACAAATTTAAGCGGAGGAACGGGTATTTCTTATAATGGTGCAACGGGTGTTATTACTTCTACAATTACACAATACACAGACGCATCAGCAAGAAATGCTATTTCGGTTAATTCTCCCTTATTATATAATTCAACTACGGGTGTAATTAGCATACCAAATGCTTCTTCAACTCAAAATGGTTATTTAAGTTCAAGTGATTGGATTACTTTTAATAGTAAAGGAGTATCAATTTCTTTTACTACTTCGGGAAATTCAGGTGCAGCGACTTTTAATAGTACTACAGGTGCTATGAATGTTCCTAATTATACTCTAAGTGGTTTAGGCGGACAACCGGCATTAAATGGAACGGGTTTTGTAAAAGCAAGTGGCACCACAATAAGTTATGACAACTCAAATTATTATTTATCAAGTAACCCAAATGGATATATAAATAGTTCAGGTTCTTGTTCTTATGCAACATCTGCGGGTTCAGCCGGAAGTGTTGCTTGGAGTAATGTAAGTGGCACTCCTACAAATTTATCTCAATTTACAAATGACTTAGGTAATTATGGGGGATGGTTTTCTGCAAGTGGTGGCACTATTAGTGGCTCAGTTGCTGTTACCTCATCTGTTACGGCTACTTCTTTTTATGAATCATCGGATGCTCGATTGAAAAATGTTTTATATCAAAGCAAATCCGATAATATAACCACTATTAATTTTACTTGGAAAAATCAAAATAAAAATACAAAATGGGGTTATATAGCACAAGAAGTAGAGGAATATTTGCCATACGCGGTTGAAAATGATGAAGAAGGATTTTTAAAAGTAGATTATAATCAAGTTCATACTTGGAAGATTGCACAATTAGAAGCAAAAATTGCACAATTAGAAAAAAGATTAAATGCTTAGTAATAATTATTTAGTAACATTTGACCAAGTTGTTTCATTAGGGATTGGCAGAACATCAACTTCTTATCCTTATTCAGGTAATAAGATAATGACAAAGGATAATCTTATTGCTTATTTCTATGTCAACACTACAATATTAGCCCCTTATAGCGGGAATCAATGTGTAATGTATCAAGATATTTCTGCAGCAAGTCTTGTTAGTATTTCGGTTTATGGTAAAATTTCATCAGGAACGGGTAGATATGTTTGGTATAGTATAGACGGAGGTACAACTTTTGTTCAATTAATTACTTCAATGACAACTTCGGGAAGATTGGTTGGTACAATGTCTATTTATTCAGGTACAAATGTAACTTTTGCGGTATCGGATATAAGTGGACCTAATTCTTCGGGATATAAACCAACGGCAGTTGCTATAAATACAGGTTATCCTTCGGTTGGGACATCTTGCACAGGATTTATAACAAAAAATGTTACTTCCGGAAATACTATTTATGTTTCAGGCAACAATATTTCAACTTGGTGTTAATTTACTAAATTTGTAAAAATATAAATATGTCTTGTAATAATACAAATGCAGATTTTAGACCTGCTCAATATAACATTCAAATATGGAGAAACGATACTTGGAGCAATAAATTTGCTTTATTTACCGGCACAACTCCTATTAATTTAACAGGAGCAAATGTTGAAATTCAAGTTAGACAAACTCCTTCCGGTTCAACTGCTTATTTAACATTAGGAATAGGAACAGGTATCACAATAGGTGGAACAAATCACAACGAAATTAATATTAATTCTTTAGTTAATATAAATGCTGGTTCTTATGTTTATGATATAGCCGTTCAATTTGCAGATTTAAGTGAAAAAACTTATGTGTGGGGAACTTTTATTGTTTATGAAGACATAACTAAAATATAATGAGTACAACAATTAATATAACCGAAGATGTAATTAATGTAGTAGTAACGGAAGAAACTATAAATATTGAGGCATCGGGTGGGCAAGGTCCAGTTGGTCCAACGGGTCAAGGTGTTCCAACGGGAGGAACTTCTGGACAAGTATTGGCAAAAAATAGTTCAACTAATTACGATACAAGTTGGATTACTTATGATAATGCAAATTGGGATACTGCCTATAATCGTTCTTTGGTTTCTGCTTCAGTCACAGGTACGACAACTAAAACTTTGACTTTAAATGAGCAAAGCGGTAATACAATTACTGCTTCTTGGACTGATTTAAACGGAACGGGTACAGTTACCTCAATAGCAACTACCTCCCCTTTAACAGGCGGTACAATCACAACAAGTGGCACAATAGGAATAAACAAGGCAACAACTTTAGTAGATGGTTATTTGTCAGCTACGGATTGGAATACATTTAATAATAAACAATCGGCTTTGGGATTTACTCCTGAAGATGTAGCTAATAAGTCTACTTCTACTTCTCTTGGTACTTCTAATATATTATACCCTACTCAAAATGCCGTTAAATCTTATGTTGATTCAGCAGTAGCGGTAACAAGTGTTTTTGGGAGAACGGGTGCCGTAACTGCTCAAAGTGGAGATTATACAACTTCTTTAGTAACGGAAGGTACTAACCTTTATTATACGGATGCAAGAGCAAGGGCAGCTATTTCTTTAACAACTACGGGAACTTCGGGTGTATCTACATATAATTCATCTACAGGTGTTTTAAATATACCTAATTATGGTTCAGTTTTAACGGGTTATGTTCCTTATACAGGTGCTATAAGTGATTTAAACTTAGGTACTAAAAACTATTACGGAAATGCTTATTTTGATGGTTTTACTTCGGTTGCTGCTTCAGGTACGCAAATAGTATTAACGATAAATTCAACACCAAGTTATTTAGTTACAGGGTCAGGCGGTCAAACGATTAAACTTCCCGATGCTACTACCTTGCCTAATGGAGCAGATTTTTATTTTAATAATAATCAAAGTTCAGGGGCAATTTTAGTAAATAATAATTCAAATACTTTAGTAAAATCCGTTCCTTCGGGGGGTTATTTAGTTTTAACATTAACTGATAATACAACGACTGCCGGTGGTTGGGATGCGCATTTTCAAGCTCCTTCAAATGTTTCTTGGAGTACAAATACATTAGATTATGGAGGTTCTATTACAAGTGCAACTTGGAATGGTACAACAATAGCTATTAATAGAGGTGGAACAGGTGCAACAACGGCAGCAGGTGCTTTAAGTAATTTAGGCGGGATAGGGTTAACTTCTTTAAGTGCAAGTTCACCTTTAAGTTATAATAATACTACGGGTGCTTTTTCAATAAGCCAATCGAGTACATCTACTAATGGATATTTAAGTTCTACTGATTGGAATACATTTAATAATAAGCAAAGTGCTTTAACTAATCCTGTAACAGGTACAGGTACTACAAACACTTTACCTAAATTTACTGCTGCTTCTACAATAGGCAATAGTAATATTAGCGATAGTGGTACTTTAGTAACTATTGCAAGTGCATTAACTTTATCAGGTTCAGTAACAGGTGTTGGTAACCTAATTAATTATTCAGTTACTGCAAGTGCAGGTTCTGCTATATCAAAGAAGATTACATCTACTCTAATTGCTGCTGCTAATAATGATGTGTTAGTTGGATTGGATATTAACCCTAACTATGTAGGTGGTGTAGGTGCAACAAATACTATTGTAGGTGGTACATCATATACTACAGGTACTTATACATCAGTTCCATTAACAGGAGGAACAGGTACAGGTGCGGTTGCCACTATCGTAGTAAGTGGTGGTGCAGTAACAACTGTTACTATTACTACAGCAGGAAGTGGATATTATTTAGGTGATGTGTTAAGTGCAAGTGCTGCTAACATTGGTGGTACAGGTTCAGGATTTACTTTAACAGTTAATACTTTATCCTTTACAGGTGTTAAGCCTATAGGGTTAAGAGTGGAAGGTATGACTATAGGTAGAGGTGGAGGGTATGTAAGTACAAATACAGTTGTTGGTAATGGAGCAGGGCAAGCTAATACAACAGGTACTCAAAATACATTTATTGGTGCAAGTGCAGGACAAGGAAATACAACTGGTTTTAATAATACTTTTATAGGTCAACAA
>JGI24890J29729_1001232_pt1 | contig 12106 bp, 15 predicted proteins | sample FreactcultureFD7_FD_29729 | JGI IMG/M metagenome (IMG submission 29729)
GAGCGTCTCAATAAGTTTGTGATAACCGAGGAGAAGCCTCAGAGCTACCACAATGCGTCCCCAGTGGTAGAACGAGTACCCCTCCCCGTTTCACGGCGGGGTGGGGGAAAGGACGTTAAGTGATGTGGTGGTGTCATGATTGTAACTTTGCAAGATTACATTTTTGTTGTCAGACGGTTGCTGCATGATGCAAATGCGAACTTCTGGACAGACGAAGAACTAACGATTGACATCAATGATGCTCGTCAACGCCTTGTGCGTGATACGGGTTGTCATCGTATTCTTCAAACAAGTGCAGTGCTTGCTGGTATTGAAGCATACGACTTTTCAACGCTCCCCGAAGGTACAAAGACAATGGACGTGATCAACCTCAATGTTTATTGGGGCAATTCGCGTGTTCCATTGCGCTATGTTTCCTGGACCCAGTTTAATGCCCAGATGCGTTACTGGATCAATTATCAGGGCCAGCCAGTCATTTACTCGATGTACGGGCCTAACAAATACTTTGTCGCCCCTGTTCCTGATCAGGATTATGTGACCGAGCTTGATACGGTTGTGCGTCCGACAGATCTTGTAGCTTTGAGCGACATTGACACTGACATTGTAGACCCTTGGAAAGATCCTATTCCTTTCTATGCGGCTTACATGGCTAAGTTCAAAGAGCAGAGCTACGGCGAAGCTGAACTGTTCAAGCAGCAATATACCCAGCAACTTCAGAACGTCCTGTCTACTACGTTCACACGCAGGATGCCTGACCCTTATAGTCATCCGTACTGATCATGGCAGCATCTCCTGAACAGAAAAAACAGTACCATGTTTCCAAATCCTTCAAGGGTTTGAACACCAAAGCCAATCGCACGGCTATTGGTGAGGATGAATTTTCATGGATTGAAAACATCCAGCCTATCGGGTTCGGCAATCTCAAGGTTGTCCCCAACTACTCAAACGTATCTGCTACTTGGTCTAACACCGTTACCGAGTTCACCAGCGTTAACATTAACAACTCTGACTACATTCTAGCGTTTCAAGCTGACGGCCGCGCTGAGTATTACAACATTGCAACGTCTACACAGGGCAACGTAGCCCCTGTCGGCACGTTTACTGGCACAGGTGTGCGAGCAAAGCAGTGGAAAGATGAACGTGCTATTATCATTGACCCTGTTAAAGGCTATTACACATGGGATGCCATTGACCTGATTCCTGTTGGATCTGTAGGTGCTATCGGCATTACCAATCCTGGTGCGGGGTATATTGAAGCTCCAACAGTCACAATCAGTGCGCCAAACGTCACAAATGGGGTTCAGGCTACTGCTGTTTGCGCTATTTCAAACGCATCTGGCACTATCATAAGCATTGGACTTGATGCCATAGGTTCTGGTTATACCTCAGTGCCAACGGTCACTGTTGACCCGCCGAGCAGTTCTTTTGGTGTTCAAGCGCAGGCTTCGGCGTCAATTCAAGGCGGTAATGTTGTTGTAATTAGCGTTAATAATCCAGGTTCGGGTTATACAAATGTGCCAAAAATAACAATTTCAGGCGGTGGTGGCTCAAGTGCAAACGCTATTGCCAAGCTCGGCTCTGGTTTGGTGTCCGCTATTGCTATTACCGAAGCTGGTTCGGGCTATACGGCTACACCAACAATCACAATCAGCGCACCTACGGGGGCTAACGGTGTCACTGCTACGGCTGTTGCGGGTTATCTGACTTTCAAAACGGGTGCTGTAGGCGTGTTGATTACTGCTGGCGGCACTGGGTACACGTCTGCCCCAAACGTGACCATTACAGGGGCTGGTACGGGCGCAAATGCCACTGCAATTGTAAACGGCGGCGTTGTCACTCAAATTGTCGTGACCAATCCTGGCAATAACTATATCGCTAACACAACCGTGTCTTTCAGCGGCGGTGGCGGGTCGGGTGCAACGGCTAAAGCAATCACAACCGTTGATCAGAACGTAGACATTGCCTCGTTTCAGGGTCGTGTGTGGATTGCTCAGGGCCGTACAGTGTTCTATTCGGCTGCTGGTGCTTACAACGACTACATCACGGTCTCTGCTGGCAACATTAACCTTCAAGATGACACGCTGCACAGCAAGATCAACGCTCTGGTCTCGGCTAACAACTTCCTGTATGTGTTCGGTGAAAACAGCATCAACGTGTTCTCGGATGTGCGCGTAGGCACGGCTGGAAATACGCTGTTTACCAACACAAACGTATCGGCTTCTATCGGATCTCGGCGCATTGACGCAATCTTTCCGTACTTTAGGTCGTTGCTGTTTGCTAATGACTACGGAATCTATGCACTTGTAGGGGCTACAACCAGCAAATTGTCAGACGCTTTGGATGGCATTTTTCCCAACATCAACTTTAACTACCCGATTACGGGTGGTCAGGTGTTGCTGAACAACATCCTTTGCGCTGCGTTTAATTTTTATTACGATGATCCGATTCAAGGGATAACTCGACCAGTTCAAGCTGTGTTCTTTGACAAGAAATGGTTTATAACCAGTCAAGGTCCGACTGCTCGTGTGACATCTGTTGCTCAAGCTGGAGGCGTGTTCCTTTACAGCACGGACGGAACGAATCTGCAGAAACTGTACAACAACAGCACAACAGCAATTAGTTCTGAAGTGCAATCTGCTCTTTGGCCCATGAACGACACCATTCGTGACAAGCAAGCCCTTAAGTGGGGTTTAGAAGCCATTTTAGGGGTCACTGGCGGCACTGTTACGGTCACGGTGGACAATGAGACTGGATTGGGCACTGCTGGCACTTATGTAGCCACTAATTTCATTGATTGGAAAAACGATTCTGGCACGTTGATTGGATGGAAAAACGACAACAATCTTTCTATTGGCTGGACTGGTTTGGTAACTGGTTATTACCTCTACAAGTACGACGCGCAGCAGTATGGAAAATATCTGGGACTTACGCTACAATCAGAAAGTCCAGCATTGGTTTATAGCACCATGGAAATGGAATACGAATTAAGGGCGAGGTTCTAATGTCACTTCCGGTTACGATTCCATTTACGTTCGGAAATGCTACGACAACTCAATCATTGTCGAGCCTTGATAACAATTTTACAACTATCAAGAATGCAATCAATGGTTTGACCAACGGTGCAAGTCAAATCAATGTTTCATCTATTACGGCAACTGGAACGGCTAATTCTATAACGTTTTTGCGAGGAGATGGCGCGTGGTCTCTTATTAACGTTGCATCTCTTACAGCTGTTGGCACTGCTAATGCTACAACTTATCTGCGTGGCGATGGAACTTGGGGCATTCCTCCTGGAACGGGTTCAGGAACAGGAACAGTTACAAGTATTGATGTTAATGGCGGAACAACAGGTCTTACTACTTCTGGCGGTCCTATTGTTTCATCTGGAAACATCACAATTTCTGGCACTTTGGTTCCCGCCAATGGCGGAACTGGTTTGACAAATATTACTTCAAACAATGTGATTTTGGGAAATGGAACTGGTTCAATTCAAGTTGTTGCTCCAGGTTCAACCGGAAATGTGTTGACGAGTAATGGCACTACTTGGGTTTCTCAAGCATCATCAACATCAACAATTGGTGTGTTTGGAGGTATTGGTTCTTATGTAAATGGAAGATTTACAGGTGCTACTGGATCACCTCCCGGGACCACTGTTAGTGGAAGCGACATATATTGTTTTTACACAAACAATCCGACAACTGTAAATCCTCCAGGAACATACATGTTTTGCGGTGCAGGAACATATTCCGTGTTTTACAATCTGTTTCAAAGGATTTCATAAATGCCAACTGTCACTGATGTAAAAAACCCCATTTATATTAATGCAACAGGCAATGCAATAAATTGCAATGTTATGTTTGAAGGAAGCACTGAATACGTTCCGTTCAATGCAACGTCTTATGATCCTGAATTATATGGTGTTGAACTTTACAATCAGTTGATTGCTGGGGACTGGGGACCAGTTGCTCCTTATGTTCCTCCTCCCGCTCAAGAATATGCTTTGATTTCACCTAACGACAAAGTGTATGATAATAGTTACACGCCACCTTTGACGTTGGGTTATCGAATTGCTGCGGTATCTACGGTGCAAACCACGCAACCAGCTCCTTTATATTGGGTTCCATGCGCTGCGGATGTAACGCCAACCGGATTTTATTATGACGGAATGAATTGTGTTCCGTATCCAGCAGGAGTTCAGTAATGGGCATTCAAGCGTTTACACCAATGGGCAATACGGTGACGTTTACAGCGGCATCATCCGCTCCTACGCCCGTTCTTGCTACATCTAGCACTATTGGGGCAACTCAATACAAGATTGTCATTCCAGGCGGTAATAGCACCGTGTTCATTGGTTATGGGTCATCTGCTGCTGCGGCAACGGCTGGTGCGGTGGCTGTAACATCCTCTGGAAACGCTATTGTCATGCTAGCTGGCACGGATCAGATCATTACCTTGAACGCCAATCAGTATTTCACTGGTGTGACTGACACGGGGACTGCCAAGGTTTATATTATGACGGGAGACGGCATGTGAGCCTTAAATCCTTTCAATATCTGCAATCTGGTGGCGGTGGGGCTGGAACAGTTACCCAGATTAACACTGCCGGCCCTATTACCGGCGGTCCTATCACTTCATCTGGAACTATCAATCTTGCTGCGTCTGGTGTAACAGCCAACACTTATGGCAATGCAAGCGTCATTCCTGTTATTACGGTTGATACTTATGGGCGCATCACTTCTGCGACCAACGTAGCTGTCATTAGCGGCGGCACAGGAACAGTAACGCTGATTAGCACCGATGCTAACTTAACTGGTGGACCTATTTCCACGACGGGGACGCTTGGTCTTGCTAATGTTATCACTATTGGCGCGGGTAATGTTACAACGACTAACGCCAATGTTGGCTATGCTATTGTTAACATTAACACTTTGAACGCCGCTGTTAACGGTCTCAATGCTCAGATTCCAGTTCAATATGCAACAACGGCAAACCTTTCTGTTACATATAACAATGGAACATTGGGGGCAGGCGCGAACTTAACGGCAACGACAAACGGTGTTTTGTCTATTGATGGTTCGTCCCCGACAGCAACACAGCGAATTCTTGTTAAAGACCAGACTGCAAACGCACAAAACGGGATCTACACTGTAACCGTTGTTGGCACGGCTGGGACGCCCTTTATTCTGACCCGCGCTACGGATTACGACACATCATCTGAAATGAATGCCGGTGATGGGTTCTATGTCGAGCTTGGGTCTGCCAACAAGAACACGACGTGGGTTCAACAGACTCCTGCGCCTATCACTGTTGGCACAACTGCGATCACGTTTATCCAGTTTGGCACGACAAGCACGGGGTTGCCTAAGCAGCCTTACACTGCCAATACGGCTTTGTACGCCAACTCATCGACCACTTTGACGCTGGGCGTTTTGCCATCTGCTGCCGGCGGCACGGGTTTGACAACCTTTACAGCGGCTAACAACGCCATTTATTCAACATCTGCATCTGGTCTTACTGCTGGAACTCTTCCTATTACGGCTGGCGGCACAGGGGCAACAACAGCGTCAACTGCGCTTAACAATCTGGGCGGGGTTTCAACAGGTAAAGCTATCGCTATGGCGATTGTCTTTGGAGGTTAAAAATGGCTAATCCAAATATCGTCAATGTTACATCAATTTATGGCACAACCTATGTGCAAGCCGTTGGCACATCAGCAACCGCTATTGTAACAAACGGAAGCGGTTCTGGCACTGTGATCAAGCTGGATGCGCTTTATATCGGAAACATTGACACATCAGCATCATACAAGATCACGGTGGACCTTTTCCGCTCGTCAGTTGCGTATAACATGCTGTATCAGGTTTCTATCCCTGCTGGCGCGGGCTTGGACGTGCTGTCAAAGTCAATTTATCTTCAAGAAGGCGACACATTGCGCCTGACGGCTGATACTGCAAGCAAACTTCAGGCAATCGCTTCAGGAGAGGTCATTTCCTAATGCGTAAAGGCAATGGTGGTCTGATTGGTCCATTGAACAACCCAACACTCACTGTTGCGGCTGGTATTTGGTCTATGGACGAACAACAGCAGAGTCTGGGAGCTAGGCAATGGCCTGGCACTCCCGCTGCAACCAAGCCAAACCCACCAAATTTTGCGGTCTCTTGTAATTTTACTGCTGATATTAGCGGCAGCACTATGACCGTATCCGCTATTTCTTCTGGCACGTTGGCTGTCGGGCAGGTCGTTTCCGGTGTTGGCGTTTCTCAATACACGGCTATCACCGCTCAGTTGACCGGCACAACAGGTAGCACAGGCACATACACAGTATCTATTGGGCAAACAGTTTCGTCTGTCGCAATGTCATCAACGGTTTCTATCACGTCGGTTACAACTTCTACCTCATCTATCCAAATCCCTTATGTGTTGGGATACGATGGTGGTAGTCCTGTTACTTTTGTTACGGCCAGAGTTTATTCTGGAAGTACGCTCATTCGCCTTGTATCGGGCACAAGCTCGCCAATTACCGCTACAAACATTCCAAATAACACTGTTTGCTCTATAACGTTGACAGCAAGCAATGCTATTGGCACAAGCATAGTGAACACTGGGCCTTATGTTAAAACGCCCGCAGTTCCTGACGCGCCTACTATTGGAGCAGCAACTGCTTCGGGGGCAACATCGGCAACCGTTGCCTTTACTGCGCCGTCTAATAACAATGGTTCAACCATTACGGGTTATACGGCTGTTTCTTCGCCGGGCGGTCTTACTGGAACAGGCACAACATCGCCGTTAACGGTTAGCGGGCTTACGACAAACACGGCATACACTTTTACGGTTTATGCCACAAACGCTGTGGGCAACAGCGCATCTTCGGCAGCGTCTAACTCCGCCACACCGGTTGCGCCATCTGCAAGCGGCGGCACAGTAACATATGTTGGAGCATATACTCTCCGCGCATTTACAACATCTGACACCTTGACCATTACGGGCGGCACTTTAACATGCGATGTGCTTGTTGTAGGCGGCGGCGGTCCCGGCGGCTATAACTACGGCGCGGGCGGTGGCGGTGGCGGCATGATCTATCGCACGGGCCAGAGCCTCTCATCTGGTGCTTATTCTGTTGCAATCGGCGCGGGCGGCACAAATGGTGGCGGGGCGGCGCAAGCTGTTAACGGCGTCCAAACTTCGCTTGGAACTATTTACACCGCACTTGGCGGCGGCTATGGTGCGCCAACATCTGGGGCCGGAACGCTTTACATTGGCGGTTCAGGCGGCTCTGGCGGGGGTGGATACGCTGGCCTTTCAAACCAAGGGGCTGCTTTGCAACCTTCTCAATCTGGCCTTAACGCTGGATTTGGTTTTGCCGGAGCAAGTAGCAACGCTGGGGCATGCGCGGGGGGCGGTGCTGGTGCTTCTCCGGTCGCCACAGACGACACTACTAAATCCCAAGGCGGTCTTGGTAAATTCGCAACCGAATTTTCGACATATGGAACTGATACAAGCAACAGCACCGCGCCATCTACGGGCAAAGGGTATTTTGCCGCTGGCGGCGGCGGAACGCTTGTTGTTCAGTCAAGCGGTAGCCGTGGTGGTGGTGGCTATTATAATGCTGGCGTTTCATACGCCGGTTTGTCAAACACAGGCGGTGGTGGTGGTGGTGGCTTCCCATTGGCGGCTGGCGGCTCTGGTATCGTTATCATTCGCTACCTGACATGAGGACATGATGTCTCACTTTGCTTACGTCGATGAAAATAATGTCGTCACAAATGTCCTTGTTATCGAGCAGGATGTTATAGACACGGGCGCATTTGGTGACCCCGCACGTTGGATTCAAACGTCTTACAACACTATGGGCGGCGTTCATTATGGCCCTAATGGGTTACCAGATGGTGGTGTCCCGTTGCGGAAAAACTTTGCGGGGGTTGGGTTTATCTATGACCCAGTGCGTGATGCTTTTATGGCAAAACAGCCGTACCCAAGTTGGCTATTGAACGAAGATACATGTCAATGGGAGCCCCCTATTCCGTATCCGACAGACGGAAAGCAATATTATTGGAATGAAGAAACCCAGCAATGGGTAGAAATTACAGGTGCATAATGTCTCAAGATACGATCAATCTGATTATCTCAGGAGCTGGTGCTGTTATTGGCTGGGTACTCAGAGTGATCTGGGAGAGCATCCGTAAGCTACAAGAAGAGATGAACGCTTTCCAGCGTGAGGTGCATACCGAGTACCTGACCAAAGATGACTATCGGCAAGACATCGTTGAGGTAAAAGACATACTGAAGCAGATTTTTGACAAGCTGGACCGTAAGGCTGACAAATGAGGCTTGGCGATGAATTTTGATACGCTTTCAATCGTTGAATTTGGAGATACGGAGGGGCTGGATGCTTTCTTGTTTGAGAACTCTACACAGCATCAATTGTTCCGTGATACGTTTTTCGAGCAAGGTTTGGAAGCCCCTGCCTATCCTTTGTATGCCGCAGATCCAAACAATCTAGATGATTGGCTACTAGCACATCAGGTGGAACATCAGTATTATGCAGCTCAACTTGGATTGTCTAATCCATTCAATATGTTGGATGCTGATTTCCAAAAAGAAGATGATTTCTACGAGTGGCTGGCGCAACATGTGTTCGCGCACCAACAGATCGTCAACGCACTGGGGTTAAGCTAATGGTTGCTCCTGCTGGTCCTGGAATTGGTAAGGCCAAAGACTCTCAGGTGATGGGTGCGCTTAAGGGTAAAACTGAAGCCCCTAAAAAGGCAAAACTAACCATGCCTCAGATCATTGAATCGTCTTTGAGGACAGAGCAACCCGACATGGACGTTCAAAAGGCTTTTACGGTGCTTGGTCAAATGACTAAGACCAAAGGTACTAAGTTTGTCCAGATTGGCAATAGCGTGTTTATGATCACGCCTAATGGGCCTGGCAATGCTGACTTTCACACTTTCACGGTTGAACCTGTAGACACGCTTGTTGAGCGTTGGAAAGACGTTGCCAAGACACTGAAGGAAATGGGCTTTAAGCACGCAACAAGCTATGCCACATCACCGGCAATCAACCGCCTAGTGCAAAGAACTGGATTACCCATTAAGATAAGCCAATCTCAGCAAATGTCTGGCGGGAAAATGGTTCCTGCCTTCAAATATGATTTGGATCTGTAATGCCAGCCATAGCGTTAGTTGTAGCAGCAGTAGCGTCTTACACAGGTGTCACAGCCGCTATAACTGCGACTATTGCTGAGATAACAGGGTCTGCAATTGTTGCTTCTATCGGCACTGGCGCAATCATTGGTGCTGGATCTGGTGCTATATCTGCCGCAGTGCAGGGCGGTGACATTGCCAAGGGTGCTTGGATGGGCGGCATTACCGGAGGCATTGGAGCTGGCGTTTCAGACGTTGTAGGTAGTGCTTTAAGCTCGCCTGGCGTTGGTCAATATGGTCCACAACTTGCCACCGGAAGTGCTGCTCTTGATGCTGGAATACAACGCGGACTTACAGGTATTGTTACAGGTGGTATAGGGGCTGGATTGTCTGGTGGCGATCCTTTGCGAGGCGCACTGCTAGGCGGGGTTACAGGTGGCATTTCTGGTGCTGCGGGACAGGCTTTAGGACTTGGTTCAACCGGCACGTCTGCACTAGGTGGTGCTTTGGGCTTTGGTTTGAGTGCTGCATTCCCTCAAGATCAGAAAGCACAAACTAGAGGCGTATCTGCTCAAACGCCTTATCAACCAACTGCATCTGGGAAAACAACCAGTCAGGCTCTTGGCACGGGTGCGCCTATGGGGTCTGCTCTGTCAATCGCGCCTGGAATGGGGTATAGTCCTTCTAGTACTGTATTTGGTGCAAGCGAGAGCGATAAACCAAAGTCTAACGTATGGAACGTGGAATCGCTGAAAGGCGGCGCGGAGGTTGGGCCTAATGTCTCGTAGTCTTTCTAGTGTGTTGAAAACGGACATTGTTGATAGTTTGCCGGTTTCTGCGCTTGCAGAGATTTTAAAATCCTATGGTCGTGACGGTGATACAATGCTTGTCCACATCACTCCAGAAGAAGTTGAATTTTTGAAAAAGATGGGCGGTCGAGGAACATTGAACCCGAAAACGGGCGTTTATGAATTTGCTGCTGCAAATCCAAGTCCAAATGGGATTTTTGATCAACCAAATGTTAATTACAATGCTACGCCAACAACAACACAGAGTGGCGGCGGTCCTTCTGGACAAAGTGGAGATCCAAATACACTAGCTTCAGGTGGGTTTTTTGGCCGTGAAAAACCTACTGCTGCAACTCCTTTTGGACAACAGGGACAAAATCCAACTTGGGGTTACGAAGGTCAACCATATGTTGAATCTACTACTACAATTCCTATGGGGCAACCATCAATACAAACCCCGACTAACATCCCATCTATTTCCTCTGCTCAAACTCCGTCGGTATCCCCTGTGTCAACAAGTGTTTCTTCTTCGTCTGGAACAATAAATAATGCTTTAATTTCTCCTACGTTATATAAACAAAATCAGAATCCAGATTTCCAGCAAATCGTGCTTAACCTTTTGGCTCAGCAAGCGGCAAGGTATAGGTGAGATATGTCAAAAAAACTTGCTAAAATATTAAAGACAGATGTCTTGGAAAACCTTCCTTCCTTGGCTAAAATTGTGCAATCAAAAGGTAGACGTGGAGATACGGTTCTAGCTCACATATCTCGTCGTGAAGCAGAAATGCTTAAAAAACGCGGTGGTTCTGGCACGATCAACCCTGATACTGGCTTGCCTGAGTTCTTCGGCGAAGATGGGTTTGATTATCCTACGTTTGAGGCTCCTGCGGCTGCCCCTGTTGAAGCACCTGTTAGCCTCCCCACGTTTGCCCAAGAACCGGCTTATACCAGCCCGACTTATTACGGTGGCGAGTCTCCTAACACTGTTTCTGGGTATGGAAGTTCGCAAGGCACTTTTGCGTCTCCTACTGGCTTGGCTTATGACGTGCCTTATGCGTCAGAATTTGCTGGCGGCTTAGGTGCACAAACCCAAGCAAGCCCTTACGATGTTGCTCTGTCTACAAGTGACTTTAATTTGGGCCGGTTATTCGGCGGCGGCGATCAATCAGCTGGTATGGTGACGTCTCCTAGTGGCACTCCACTGCCTCCTGTTCGTGGCACAACAGCTCAAGAAAGTGCTGATTATTACAACGAAGGCGGTCAGCCAGCACAGGTCCAACAAACGTCTGAAGATGTTGCCAAGGCTCAAACAGGCGAAGATAAAGGCATGTTTGGCAAGCTGGGTCTAGGTGACCTTGCCAAGCTCGGTATTGGTGGCATTGGTGCTCTGATGGGCCGTCAGCAACAGCAACAAGCTCTTAAACAGGCTCAGGCATTGCAAGCCCAGTATCAAGCTAATGCGGCTGCGGCTGCTCAACAGCAGAAAGAACTTGCGGCTCCATTGTTGACTCCTGGCTATTCTGCTTTGGCTCAAGCTAATCAGGGTAGTTTGACGGCAACTAACCAACAAGCGTTTCAGGCTATGCAAGCGCGTCTGGCACAGTCTCAGGCTCGTTCTGGCGGCGTTGGTGCTGTTCAGACTGCTGTGGCTGAAGAAGCAGCTCGTCAACAAGCTCTGTCCAACCAGATTGCTCAGGCTATGCAGTTGATTGGCCCAGGCAATACGCTTGCTAACCAAGCTATTCAGACTAATTTGTTGGGTCAGCAACAGGGATTGCAGCTTGGTGTTAGTTTGTCTCAGCAAGCTAATCAGGCTGCTATGAGTATGTATGGCGCACTTGCTAAATTTGTTGCGGGGTAATCATGGCTCTCGATTTATCTTCATCCCTGAATGGCGCATTAGACGATGGGTTCTCGGCGGCTATTAAAGCCCCTAAGCCCAAGGAAGAGCCTACTGAAACCCCCGTGCAACTTGCCGGCCCCGCTCCTACGGGTGAACCTTCTGCTGCCAAACCTCCTGTAGAAGATAAGACTGGCATTCGCGCTCAGACAGAAGCACAGATTGCGGCTGCACGGGCTACTCGTGATTACGAAGAAGCTAAACGCGCTCAGTCTAAAGGCGAAACAGCGGCTAAAGAAGCACGTGAAGCGGCTGTGTATGCTGAATACAAG